>Ga0209700_104294_pt1 | contig 25928 bp, 17 predicted proteins | sample SiratroredBW_FD_187528 | JGI IMG/M metagenome (GOLD analysis project Ga0209700, IMG submission 187528) | Root nodule microbial communities of legume samples collected from California, USA - Siratro red BW (SPAdes) (version 2) | ecosystem: Host-associated > Plants > Roots > Nodule | place: USA...
CAAATGCTTCTACGGTTTCTACAAACCGTAGAACATTTTTTTTGTCTACGGTTTGTAGAAGCCGTAAGAAGTAAAAGGGATGGTGGAGGGTATAATGGGATATGAAATATTTTAAAAAGGGTTAAATGGTAAATTTGCCTAGAGTATGGAGGTGCAGGAAGATGATATGGAGGTGCAGGAAGAAGCAGTCCCACTATGTTGTAAAAAAACAAACGTATGTATTTTTTCTTGAAATTAATATAAAGTTTCCTTGATTAAAAATAATATTTAATTTGTAAAAATGTATTATTTTTTGGATAGTTAAACTGAAGAAAAATTAGCTTAAAGAAAACAAAAGTTAAGAATGCGAGTTTAATTTTTTACCACATGCCAAATCCAACATTTATGTGTCTCTATACCTCTATAGTTGAATCTCTTACATTACTATGTAAGTGTTTAACTGTGTTTAAAGTATTTAATCATGACTATATAAGTGTGTTTAACTTTCTGACCACTCTTCACAGTCAGCAATTATGTACAGCCATGACCTCCATACTTGAAATCATTACATGTTTTCCTGCTGCGTCATTATGAGCACTGCACATTATAAGTGTTTAACCTTGTCTACTTAATTGATTAACTAAGTTCAACTTTTTGACCACACCCCAAATTCACCGTTTATGTGGCCCCTCACCTCCATAGTTCAATCCCTTAAATGACTATATAACTGTTTAACTGTGTTCAAAGTGTTTAACCATGACAGTATAAGTATTTAACTATGTTCAATTACCTAACCACCCACCACAGCACAACACAAAGTGTTTAACCATGATAGTATAAGTATTTAACTGTGTTCAATTACCTAACCACCCATCACAGCACAACACAGGCAGCATTTTTGTGGTCACCTGACCTCCATACTTTAACCCCTTACATGTTTTGCACCATGCCATTCAATATTTATTTAACTTAGATCAACTTTGTGACCACCCCCTAAAGCCAGCACAACTTTTTCAACACTAAAACACAACCACCAAATTTAAATAACCCAAGCTTCATATCTAAAAAAGCAACTAGGATAATGTTATTAAATGCATTGCTTCCCGTTCATAAAATAGGTCATAAATCCATTTATATTTTAAACAAGTGACAAGTTGCATTATACAAATAGGGGGAAAGGGAAGTGCCATTTAGGATTATAACTACATACAAAATATATGTATCAGTTAATTGGTCCAAAACTATTGTTGAGTTAATCACATAATAACACAAGGTTAAACACATACACTATCTAGTAGTCTGAACAAAATTCGCTTAGGCAAAATGGGAATGTCTGAGCGAAACAGTGGCAGAGAAGATTTAAAACCCTTTGTTGTCAATTAGCTTAGGTGGAGATATAAATGTTGGAGCGAAAACACAACTACCAATTTAAATTATGTGTTGACAATAAAACTTGATTAACGTTTGGCTTAATTGTTGTCTGGTTAATTGCCTAACTTCTGTGGTATCAAACATTGTACTGGTAGAAACTATATTTCTATAATACACACATAATTAAACTTAAACCTATTTTATTCTAGCACCATGCAGAATCCGTCCACACAGTCCCATGCTTTTCCTTTCTCTTTTTCGATAGCTGACAATAAGATTTGTGACAAATTGGCTGCATCTTCCTTACTTGCCAGTTAAAAAATTTGTCTGAGGAAATGGAAGATGAGTGGCACATTGGTTCCAACGTATAGATCTTGTTCTGCCACCACTACTTCCCTTTGGAGAATGCTGATTTTACCTCAATAAGGACTGTCATATACTACTAACTATGTCTACAACCCCTTCACTACTGTCCGCATTATTATATTCTCCAATTCAATCATCTCCTATTCACAGCACCCAGAAACTTTGGGTAACAGAAATGTCACACACATAACTCCCTTCCATGTGAAGAACTTTCACCAGTTGACATTTTTTTTTCTTGAAAGTTAAAATTACAATGTTAGATATGTATTTATATTCTGAAATCAACACTCACAAATTAATCAACCAATCCCAATCAGTTAACGCTAAACACCAACGATTAATCAATCCTCTTAAACCTATTGAACAACACTAAACCCTAAGCTGTAATACCACTCCAAAACCTAGAAATTAAAACAAAAAATCAGAACAAACAAACCAATCAAAACAAAAGCTAATGTAATAGTCTTTACCTCGTCGTTCGTTCTCCCTCTCTTCTCGTTTTTTGTCAAGCCATAATCACTGCGTCTTCCTCTGTTCTGCGTTCTCTCGTGATGCCACAACCACACAACGTTTTAGCATTTTGCCAACTGCGTCGCCCTCCACCTCTCCCACCATCCTTTCCCGCACAATCGAAAGGTTTTCGCTCAGCCAAATGCCTCCCTAAAGCCTTTACACACTCAACCCGTGAAACAAAACATCAAATGTTTCAAATATAATAACAATCCTACAAAATATCATTAATACCCTCGTCCACATAAGTCAATATGCCACGTACGTGGTTGGCAAAAGGTTGACAATCACGTGTAGTTGTCAAACCTACATTTTTCTATTTTTACTTACTTAGGTGTTTCTATTTTTTCTGGTGCTCCTAAAATTGTTTACCATAATCACTAGCTAACAACATTCGTATCAAGCTAGCTTCATGAAAACGTAACTTTTTTTTGGTATAATTCAACCTATTAACTTTGTCATTTTCTGTGCTCTTTCTTATAATTTTCATATTTATAAGTAATCGGTTAATATGCTTACAGATGTCGTTAGATGGATTAGGAATTATATTTGGACTAGGGACATTAAGCAACCAAATTTGATGATTGTAAAGGACTTAACTATGCTCTAGTAAATAGGAAGGGGTTACATGTTATGAATATTCATGAAGGAAATAAATCCTATTTACTTCGCTTGCTTGGGTTTAGCTTGCAGTCATATGCATGGCTAGTTCTGATAAAATCTTTGGATGTCAATGCAAGCCATTAAGATGAGTTGGGCAGTACGAGTTGAGGTAAAAATGAGTTAACTCAATCCATAAGCTAGAAATTTTGTAATCCATTTCGCCTCATCAAGAGTTGGTGGGTTGACTCATTTAAACATATTTTTCTCTCTAATTATTTTATATATTTATTACAGTACAATAAAAAAAAATTTACTCAACTCACTTATTTACAACAGTACAACCAAACATGAATTACAATTAAAAAATAATATATAAAGATTGTAAGTCAAAATCAATGTGTTAATTTATATAATTGGACAAACAAGTAAATTAAGTATTCAAACCATTCAAACACTATTGAACAATATTTTAATTTTAAAACACCAAATGCCAACCTACACAATTGAAAGTAGTGAATAATTATATTAAAAAAACGTTGAAAAAATAATATAAAGAATTGTTGTTAGTAGGTTACGGGCCATTTAATATGTAGGTTAAGTGAAGTCAAGTTTAATTAGATCCACATTTAAAAAAATTACATTTTTTCCAAACTCAATCTAGCTTGAATCTGTGATGAGCTGGGTTGGCTCACAAATTTTAACTTGTTTTGACACTCCCAGCGAGATTTAGATTCTTAAAGATTCAATATAAGAAGCTTATCCTTTATAAATCTTCTTTTGTCAGGCTTGGCATTGTTCAGTGGTAAAAGTCTTAGAGAATGCTCATTGGACAATGGGTAATGGGAAACAAATTAATTTCGAGAATGATAGTTGATGCTAACATATGTATTTCCTAGTTGATTGGGGCGAGGAACAATCTTACTTTGAAAGTTGCCCATGCTTGGAAAGATAATCCTGGTCTCGATTCTAGGATCGGATAATATACATAACTTGATCCTTATATAGTCTCTTGACATACCTAATTGGACTTTTGATGATTCTGGCATCTTAAGCTAGAGAATTGAGTTTTCTTTCACAATTCTCGTAATTTTACTGAGTGGTTAACTTCATTCCACTAGCTAAAACTCTTACGTTATGGAAGTTATTGCATAATAGAGTTCTTTTAAGAATGTTCAACTTAGAGGTTTTAGTACGTGTTCCATGTGTTTTTTTAATGTAAAATGAACGAGGAGAGTACTTTGCATATATTTATTTAATGCAACTCTTGACTTCAACAAGCTTTTTCGTGTGGTTTTATTATCTCCTAATATTATGTAATTTCTTAAGAATGCGGGTAGTCCTCTGGTTCAAAAAAATTCATATAACATTTGTTACATATATTATTTGGAAGTTGTTAAAAATAAGAAATCATTTAAGATTTCAATAGAGCTTAAATTTGAAATCAATCATACACATTATTCAATGGCCATAAAATTATCTGGTAATTCTTTTAAAAAAATGTATGAACAATTATGACTTTACTATTTTGAAGTTCTTTTATGTCCATACAAGATCTTAAAAAGAAACTAAGTCACTGCATGTTATCTGAAAAATGTCTGAAATTGGTTAGGGTTAAACTCAATACTGATAAAACTACTAAAGAGTGCCCCAGTCATATTCTTTTAAAAGCATTTTCAGAAGTTGTGGAAATTACGTTGCCAGTTCATTTTCTTATAATGCTATTAAGAAAATCCTTCTAAGTTTAAAATTATTATTCTAGTTGTTGCTTTCAGAGAAAGATGAATAAAGTGCATTAAAATTAGAGAAAGATGGATAAAGTCCATTAAAATAATACAGATAAGGTCTATCATATTTATCACAGAATTTTTAGTTCAATATGATTCTTCCTATTAAATGTTCATCGTGACGTCAAACACATGATCTTTAATTAATTATTTAAAATTTATATAAGTGCGATTTAGAAATATTTATGGAGAGACATACAGTTTTCCTTAATTTATCTTTACTTTATAGGCAGAAATTTGCAGCACTTCAGTAACTTACAATTAGATTTAATGTAATATTTAACTTTTATTTTAATTGACTCACTGGTTAATAATATGATGTCATTTTACAGCAAATATATTTGATTGTAGACAAATGCTACTTGATGCTGTTTACTATCAACCTATAAAGTTGAAGCAGGTTAGCAACAGTAGTCACAAACTAAGGTATGAACCAAAATTTTAAATGCTATTTTTCTCTAATTCAATTTGGATACCTGAATCCAACAATACCACCTAAAACCTCGACAGATAATCATAAGCATAATAACTTTCAAAAACCAGATCTGATTTTATAGTTTACCATCCATTATCTTTTCTCTCTTTAGAACTTTTTTGCTAACATAAATGCTCAACGTAACATTAAAATTTTTCTACACGTGCGTGTGATAACTGATAACGGTGATCCATATAAATCTCTTTTCAGTCCAACTGCAATATCTGTATCTCTTTTCAGTCCAACTGCAATATCGTTTCACCCAAAGGAGTTTTTGCACATTGCAGTGACTAGATGGATTTCTGGCACATCCTAACATAGCATTGACTAGCAAAATTCATACACAATTCATATGACAATAAAAATAAGTAAAAACCATTGAACCCCTGAAAATGAAAAAATTGAAGTTTCAGAGAATGGTTGAGTATTCTTTAGTCCTACCAACCGATGAGATCTACATATTCTGAAGGTATTTTGGTCATATAAAAGCTTGAGTGGCCGCGGGTATCACACCTGAACCATCTTGAGGAAATTTTACAGCAGTTGTTTGGTTTCAGAACCCTCTCCACTTTGGGCGCTGACACTTGAACCTGCCTTAGTTTTTGACCTCATTGGTACAGGTAACAGTTTTTGTTTCGCCTAAAAGATTTTCTAAGTCAGCATGTGCTTTACTTTCTGATACATGGGTCTGCAACAACAGGGGTTCATAACTTAGTCCAGCCATAGATGTGGGTGCAGGTACCTCAAGCAGTCACGGCAAGATCAGTTTCAGTTTCTATTTCGCCAGAAAGATTTTCCATGCCAACATGAGCTTTGATTTCTGATACTTGAGTCTGCAACAACTGGGGTTCCTAACTTGATCTACACATAGATGTGGCCAGCTCAGCTTTTGTTTCACCAGAAGGATTTTCCACCTCAACATATGTTTTGATTTCTGATCCTTGCGTCGGCAACAACTGGGGTTCACAACTTGGTCCAGCTATAAATGTGGGTGCCAATATCTCAGCAGCCACAAGCCCAGTTTTAGTTTCACTGGAAGCATTTTCCATCTCAACACGAGCTTTGATTTCTGATACTTGTGTCTGCAAGAACTGGGCTTCATAACTTGGTCCATCCATAGATGTGGGTGCTGCCAGTATCTCAGCATCCACTGCCAGCTCAGTTTTTGTTTTTCTGGAAAGATCTTCAGTCTCAACTTGTGCTTGGACTTCTGATGCCTGTGTATGCAATAACTGGGGTTTAGAACTTGGTCTAGCCAAAGAAGTGGGTGCTGGTATATCAGCAGCCAAGGCGCATGTCACCGGTTCTATTGCTGCAACTTGTGTTTTGGATAGTACAGTCGTCATGAGCTCAGCAAAAAGTGCACTATTACCATCACCTCGTTGGACTTGATCATTAATCGCATCAGAAACAGCCTGCTTGAGACAGGCTACACTTTCACTAAGCTTTGCTCTGTGATCTGACCCATTCATATGACGGTCGTAAGCAGCTCTTGACATATATTTAACATGGCAAGCATTACATGTAAAAGGCACTACTTTGACCCATGGATTATTACGACCTTTTCGGAATTGAGCCCTGTTTGCTTTCAACCGGGATTTGATGTCAGGTCGGTGAAGTTTTTTACTGCGCAAGGGCTTTACAGGCACAGCTTGCTTATCTTCTCTGCTCAAAATGAGGTCATCATGAGAAAGATTTAGTCTTTTTAAGTGACTTCTCCCGCTCATATGCCTCTCGAAAGCAAATCTAGTCACATATTTAACATTGCAAACATCACATTTAAAACCCCCAGCACTTGATGAATCTTCTGCTTCCTTTGGAAGTTCCCAGGGATTATTAATGGTTGGATGATCAAGAATCTGCCTTAGTTTTGATAAATGGTTTTTCCAGTCTTGAGATGACCGAGTCTGTAAATGGTGAAGTAGTTTTTATAGAAAATGGACATTGTTGTGGGCAATTATAAATATGACTACAATTAACCTCTCCCAATACCAAGTTAACAATCATTGAACATTTCAATAACCACTTCCGTAACTCATGACACCATTAACCCTCGTTAGACAACCAAGCTAACCCCATTACACATTTCAACAATATCAAAACACAGTCAACCACACATCACACATCAATAATCATATACAATCACGTTCATTCCCTCTCCAAGCCACTTCTGAAACAAAACTAACCATATCTTAATTGGGTCTTTTGAAATATAAGTCACTTAATAAAAAGCTTGACATTCCTAAATGTTTGACAATCACTTAATATGGACAACCCAAACGGAATAATTTTTATACTACACAACAGTTTCCACAATTGAGATAAAACAAAACCATTCAAAAAGCAGCAAAGCAAGCTAATAGATCCATCTAGAAAACTAAATATGCACATTCAAAACAAGTCCTACGTATAATCAAAAAATTGAACCCTACATAAGCGATAAAGGGGGCAAACGATAACAAGTGATTGTGATATGAAGATATGAAGAGACCTGATCGGGAATGGGAAATCTGGATTCAAGTCTCGTCTGCTGAAGCTTTGCAGTGATTGTAGAGGGAGGCACAATATCTCCTTTTTCTTCTCCTTCTTTTCTCCCTGATGAAAAAAGTTCCTTGGCCTCGCACTCCTTCTCCATTCTCTTCTGGGATCCCTTCTTTCTCTTCCGCTTCCTCCGCTTGCTCGAAGCCCCACCTTGGTCGGAGGGGTTAAGATCGGAAGCACTTTTGTGGTCAGTGATGGGTCGTTGTTCGGTTAGGGATTGGCCTTTGGGAGTGGCATTGGTAACAGAATCGGGGACGGAGGGAGAAAACATGGCGGCGTAGAGAGAGAGAGAGACTTTGTCGTGCTTTCAAAGAGGTTTTATTGTGTTGGCGGATGAAACCTTATTTGATATATCCCAATCTCAAAACCTAATTTTTGTTTTTACTTCCTAGTTTTAATTGGGAATAAAATTGTATAACTTTTTTTAAGGATAAAAATGATATAATGAGAACTAACAAATTTTTATATTCATTTAATAATTATTATTTATTTTTTAAATATAAAAAACATTTTTATAATTATTATATTACACTAAAATAAATTATCAAATAATTAACGAAGTTGTCAAATCCTGATTTTCAAAGGTTATTATAATTTAAAAGTTACAAAGAAGTAGGTTATATTTATGTTTTTATGTTTTTCTTAATTATTTTAATATCTTTTCACATTAACATAGCCCATTCATACTGTCTCATGAAGTTTTTTTTTTCAAGGCATCAATAGCGAGATTTGTCATTTTTCTATTCTCATGGGATTTTGATTTATGAGTATAACTTTTACTCCCATATTTTCCTCCTATATCTCATAATTTCTTCCTACATTATTTTTTCTTCCACCTTCATAAATCCTCATAAATATACAAAATATCTAATTATTTATGAATTAAAAAGTTCTAAATTTTATAATTTAAAAATATATTATATATTATGCAGTTCAAAACTTAAAAATATATTTTAAGTTTTACAATATTCATTCCACAAATTTTATATAAGAACTTCTATTATATGTTATAATATTCTAAAAAATAGTTTCAAAATAAAAATTAATCTAAAATTTGGCTATAAGATAACATTTGAATATTTTTTAAATAGAAAAGTTGTTTAAATAATAAAAATTAGTTATTCAATTTTTAATTTTATAATAATAATCACCAACTCTTTTTTTCTAACTAAAAAGAGATTTTGTCTGTTTTATTTTTATAAAAACTATCAACTTTATCTCTAAAGTTGTTTTTCGTTTTTTCTTTGTCCTCTCTCTAAATTTTCGTCTTTCTTCCTTATCAAGTTAATGATTAGATATCACTTCTAGATTCCTGACGTTGAGTAGAGCAAGAGTATCCAATCAAATTCTTGAACAAAGTTAGGTTGCCCGTGATTTTAGGTCTTTTGAATAGAGGTAAGGGAAACTAGTTGTATGTTTTTTATAGATATTTTAATTACTTGTTTTGTGAATTTGGGTAAGGGAAGATAATTGTATGTTTTTTAAATGTTAGGTAAGGGAAACTAATTGCATGTTTTTTTTTTTTAATATTAAGCTAGTTGTATGTTTTTATAATTTAGACAAGGGAAGCTAGTTGTATGTTTTTTTTTTCTTTTATGTTAAGATTGAAATAGAAATTTATCTAAAATTATGATATTTAGTAAGGAAATCAATTGAATGTTATCTTTTTTAATGTTGGGTAACAGAAGCTAGTTTGAATGTTTTTTTTTTATATTGCAATTATTTGTTTGATTAAGTATGAATTCGATAAATTTGAATTATATTGAATGAATGTTTATGTTCGATATAATGTAGTATCAATGTGTGTGAAAATGATGTGGTGTATGATCGAGACATGGTATCTTCAGAAAAGGAGATACCCATGTTGAGATCGTTAACATTGTTTGTGGATTTGAGATCCTAACTCTACTAGTCATTGAAATTATAGATTATAGATATAGATGAAGATGACTAGGTGGTGAGAGTCGAAGGTGGTTCATATGACTATGCCACAGTGTGAAAAAACAACTGGTTGGACAAGATCATATGGAATAATAAATTCATATGATTACGCTATGGTGTGAAAAAGAACTGAACATGTGGGTTAAATGATTCATATAACTACGCTACGATATAAAAAAAGAACCAGTTAGACTAGATCATGTGGGTCAATAGGTTCATATGACTACGCTACGATGTGAAAAAAAACTAGTTAGAATAGATCATATGGATTGAGTTTATATGCCTGCGCTACGGTGTGAAAAGAACTGGTTAGACCAGATCATGTGGATCGAGTTTATATGACTGCGCTACGATGTAAAAAAGAACTGGTTAGACCAAATCATATAGATTGAAATGTTTATATGGTTGTGTTACGGTATGAAAAAAATCGATTAGACCATATAATATGAGTGTCACATGAGTGTGATGTGTTAATGATAATGTGATGTATGAGATGAATTATGAAAGCTTGATTTGTTGTTTGGTTGAGATAGAAATTTAATTTATGAAAATACATTTTTTAAACTCACTAGCTTACCCTTCTTTTTGTGTAGTGTTTGTTTTGTTTCTTAAATCTGCAATTATCTTTGTATTACACATTAGCAGAGGATTTGGTTGGTGGTGTGACTCATCAGTGAGCTGACAAAGAAACTTTATTTTATTTTATAATATTTCTATTAAATCCTCTTTGGAAAAGTTTATTTTGAAATATTATGATGAATGTATGGATATTTATATTTAGGCATATTATAGAATTTTTGTAATATATAGTTACTATTATACAAAAAATATGGAATGTTACATATGTAATTGCATACGTTTACCAATCTCAATGATAGATTCATTCTTTGCATTTCAAAGTGACATTTTATCTACTCCATATTATAGAATTTTTGTAATATATAGTTACTATTATAGGAAAAATATGGAATGAGATGTTACATATGTAATTGTACACGTTTACCCCTTTCAATAATAGACTCATTCTCTGCATTTGAGAGTGACCTTTCCTCTACTCCATAGTCTTAAGTTCTTCCCTATTTTACTAGTCCAATTCAAACAAGTTCTTGAATGTTACAGGATCAATTTTTTTTTAATTTCTTGATGTCAATCAAGTTTCACTACAAGATGTTCAATCGTCAATACATTCATCAGGATCAGCTAATCATGGCCTGACTTCTTTCCTCCATGACCAAGCCTCTTCTAACCAAGATGGTTGGCCTCAACCTTCAGCACAAATCTGGGCTCGCTTGAAGACCTTCTATGCTTCACACACCATAGAAAAGATCAAGAAGGTTAAAAATTAAATTGAAAACACCGAAGAATAATAGAACGATCATGAAGTCATGAAGTATCTCGTGGACATCAAGAAAACGATTGACGTTTTGGTCACGATTGGATCCCCTATCTCTTCAAAGGATCACAGCGAGGTCATTCTTAATGATTACGATCCAATCTTGAAGTTAGCATAAACTTGCTGTTACAGGAAATTAGTTTAATCAAAATAAGTTTTGCTCTAATTCTCCTCATGGTGCAAGATTCCATGGTTCTCATAATTCTCAACGATTTAGCAGAAATTCAGTTTCAAGAAACAACAAATGCAATTCATACCATGCTTCATCTAATTCTTGGACATCTGAGAGATCACAATGCCAAATATATGACAAAACAAGACATACTGCCATCAACTGTTGGCATAGGTATGACCAAACTAATAATCCACATATTCAAGCTAATGTTTCGCAATTTTCTTCCACAAAAAATGATCAAAGTGACTCATTCTTCTATGGAATTCCATCAACTCTGGATGACCCACTATGGTATCCAGATAGTGGTGTAACTCATCATATTACGAATGATTCTAATCATTTCATCTCAAAACATCAATATCAAGGCAATGAAGTTGTTAAGATAGGTAATGGTATAGGTATGCCCATCAAACACTTTGGTTCTACTACTTATGCCTTACCCGATCCTAATGATACAATTGTTTTAAAAAATCTTCTTCACATTCCTCATATTAACAAAAATCTCGTAAGTGTTTCTCAATTTAGCAAAGGTAATAATGTTTATTTTGAGTTTTATCCAGATGTTTGCTATATGAAAAATCAGGAAACTAAATAGATTATTCTTCAGCAAAAAATTAAAGATGGATTATATGTGTTTACTATATTGTGTTCCTACTCTCAATACTGTGTAAATACTACCATTATTGATATCGATACAGAACAATCAGATTTGAATCTGTGGCATTCAATATTTGGGCATTTTGCTTATGATATTGTTAAACACATTTTAAATCAATGCAATATATCTTGTTCTAAATCCAAACAGTTTTGTGATGCGTGTGCTATAAGCAAAGTCCGTCAAGTTCTTCATCTACTGCTTATATCAAACCACTACAATTAGTATATGTTGGCATAGGGGGTCCTGCTCCAATTAGTATATGTTGACAAATTATATTTTTAACAGAATGTCATTAAACACCTTTTAACATGTCCATATATGCATGAAAAAAATGAAGCCATTGAAAGAAAGCATTGACATATAACTGGAATGGGCTTAGCTATTCTTGTTGATGCTTCTCTTCCTATAAAATTTTGGGTTGGAGTGTTTCTCAATGTTGTACATGTTATAAATGTTCTTCCTACCACTCTTTTAAATAAAAACAATCTTCATGAAATGTTGTTTAATGAAAAACATGATTACATATAATTTCGTGTGTTTAGATGTACTTGTTATCCTCTCTTGACAATAAGCATAAATTACAATTTTGTTCGTCTTTTAGCTAGTTTTTAGGATACAAACTCAAAAACAAAGGTTATATATGTTTATCTTTAAAAGGAAAAGCTTACATCTCTCGGCATGTAGTTTTCAACGAATAAGTTTTTCTTTACTCTAAGCCAAATAATCCTTTTCAAACTTATAATTCTGTTACTCAATCCAGTATCACTAACATAATGTCGTCAATTGTTTTACAATTTGTTAATAAATCACATGAACAATTTAATTCCGTTAATACTACTACATCTCATGACTTATCTCAAAGTATACAATTATCTTTTGAATATCTTATATTCTTCTATTCCTCAATCAAATCGCAATGATCATCAAAATAATCCTTCCAATACGAATGTTCATTTTATGATAATTAGAGCAAAGCTGGAGTGTTTAAACCTAAAGTTGTATACCACTATCACTTCTATGAATGTGTCTGAACTATCATATGTTAAAGAGGCTATGTCTTCCCCTAACTGGTTTTCAACTAAACAACAAGAATATGATGCCCTTGTTCTAAATCATACCTGGACTCTCACTGCTCTTCCACCTGGTGCAACAATGATTTGATTTAAGTAGATGTTTAAAAATAAATATAATGCAGATGACAAATTTCATAGGCACAAAGCACAACTGGTTGCAAAGGGATTCAATCAAACCGAAGGTCTGGATTATACAGATACGTTTAGTTCTATTGTAAAACCTACTACTATACGTCCTATTCTTTCTCATGTGTTGTTTCTTCTCAATGGCATATTAAACAAGTAGATATCAACACTGCTTTTTTCAATGGTGATCTATAAGAAAATGTCTATGTGGACCAACCTCCTAGTTTTGAAACTGCTAATAGTCATCTTGCTTGTAAGCTTCACAAAGCCATATACGGCTTAAAGCAAGCTCCAAAGTTCTCGTTTCAGAAGTTAAGTACAACTTTACATTTTCTAGGTTTTAACTCCACTAAAAGTGATGTCTCATTATTTGTTAAATTCTGGGATAACTCCTCTTTGTTTGTCTTGGTTTATGTTGATGATATAATTATCACTAGATTATCCCCTCATCATATAATACTTTGATTTTTATGTTAAGGGCAACATTTCCTCTGAAAGATTTAGGACAACTTTACTATTTCCTGGGTATTGAAACTTCAACTACAACATATGGCAGCCTTTATCTGTATCAAACCCAATATATTTGTGACCTCTTAAACCGCACCAATATGCTTCAATCCAATCCTCAATCACCGTCAATGTTCTCCAGCTTATGGTTCAAAAAAGATGCTTTCCCTACTGTTCAAGATCTAAAATTGTACAAATCGGTTGTTGGTGCTCCGCAACATGTGGTCATCACATACTTGAATTGTCCTTTATTGTCAATAAAGTTTTTTTGTTCATGCATTCTCCTCAAGAACACTACTGGCGTGTTGTCAAGCCTATACTACAGTACCTTGCAGGGACTATTCATCATGGGCTACTCATTCAATGCAATCATCAACCTTCTATTATTGTCTCTAGTGATGCTAATTAGGGAATGGATGTAAAGTTGTCTCCCTAAGCAGCATTGAAGCTAAGTACAAAAACATTATTTCAAATTTGACTGAAATCATTTACTCACTTCTCTGCTGCATGAGCTTCATCTTCCCACAACCATCCCAAATATATACTTCGATAACTTAAGTGTAGTTCTCATTTCCTCAAATCCAATTATGCATTCTAGAACAAAGCATTTTGAATTGGATATTCACTCTGTCTGTGACTTTGTTCAACAAAAACGTGTTCACCTGGTTGATCTTTCCTCTCAGTTTCAAGTAGTAGATTTATTGACTAGATCTATTTCTGGTCTATCTCTTCAGAAAATAATAACTAAACTTATGGTTGTCATTAATCCAACCATAATTTTAAGGAGGACATTTAGTGGGTTACAAATGTCTCTTAGCATAACTTTCTAAGGATTATATAAGGACACCTCTACTATCTATAACTGCACATGTCTACACATCTCAATAACAATTTCATCCTCTCTTTCTCTCTCTCTCTCTACTTAAAAACATTTTATTCATTTTGAACACGAAAAAAAATCATGGGAGTGCATATTTCTTTGGTGGTAATTGAAACCTTCATAACATGGACTTGGTCAATATTGTGAGAGAAATTGAGTTTTAATCTTTATTGCTTTATTTGGATCTAGAAATGGATTTGAGAGAGTAGATTTAAGATGAAAGTGTGTGAAAATTTTGATTGTTTAGATTACGGAAAAGATGGTAAGATTTAAATAAAAAGTTTGAGTGACGTAATAGATGTGATTGATATTTTAACTTTTTTAATTGATAAAATTGCAAAATTATAAATTTGTTTTTTTGGTTAAAAAATTGAAATTGAACTATGATTAATTTAGTTGGTGTGATTGATGAATTATTACTTTTTAGCTGATAGAATTATAACATTGCCAATTGTTTTAAAATAAAAATAAAATTATTATTGTTAATATTATGTTTTAAATTATTTTGATTATTATTATAATTTTTATATTTATTATTGTTATTATTTTATACTATATAATTAATTATATTTTATTATAATATAAGTGAAGAGAGAAAGAAAATTGGAGATCTGAGGTATCCAAACCTCATATTTCCCACATTTCTATCATCTAAGTTGCATTCTTATTATAGTCTAATTTAAACATTGATAAATATAACTTTTTTTCTAATCGATGAGTGTAACCAAACCTATTATCATAATCGGTTACCTCTTTAAAAATACATATAATACCACAAATTCAATCGATTACCCCTTCAAAAGTACATATAATTAAAGTTGCAGTCATCGGCACAGTTACTGTTACAAATTAAAAGTTATGGTTATTACTGTATGTGACTTTCACCAGGTCACAACACTACCATGAGACCATCTCTTCTCTTGACTTTCGAGATATTATACAAAACAAGTTGATGTACTTGTGTCATTACAAACCATCTTTGGTGGCTTTCCTCTTTATACTTTGCATAAAAGTGAAGAATATGAAGAATCACTCTTCCACAAATTCGTCCATCCCTTATTTTTACACATGTTCAAATCCAAACACCTGGCCTCCCTCAAATTTGTCTAACTGAAGAGTAGATCACTTAGAACAAAAAAATACATTCTTAATTAAAATTAACGCTTATATTTCATATTTCTCTTAAAAAAATTTATCAAGGGTACACAAATTTTCTTTTGTGCTTTAGTTTGGTTGATTGATTTAGAATGCTTGTTGTCTATAAAGAAGTACAATATGTTTGCATAAAGTTCTCCTACCACTAATAAAGAGAAGAAAAAGAATTACCCTCGAGAAAGATTTCCAGTTTAGTGATCAAACGCCTTTTTTGTAAAACCATTTCCTGCTATTTGCTTTCCTAATTCACGGGCTCATCAACATTTTTCTCATCAAATGAATTCTTCAAGTTGGAAGAAAAATAAAGGTGAGTGATGAGGGCATTTTGGGAAAGCATATGAAGAAACACATGTAAATCATGTAAGACATTTAACGTGTAAACTTTTAGGTTGTCTTTGATTTGACAATGCAATGCGCTAGATGAAGGAGTCAGAAAATTTGAAACATTTATACGATTTGTTGTATAAATTTGTTTTCATTGATTTGTGTAGAAATATGGAGAAAGTTTTGGAATCCAGTATGAGTTATCATCCATGTTAATCCTCTTGCGATGATATCGAGGGTTAAGAAAGGTTGGAAAAGGATATGATAACTATGAACAAGAAAGAACAAAGAATATGATAACATGGAAGAAGGTTTTTTTATTAAATGTGTATCCCTTTGTTTACAATATCTCACTTAATATAAAATTCTAGGAAACTAAATATGGAAATTATTCTAAATAAATACATTTGATATTCTCTGATATTCAACTGATATTCTCTGATACTCCCTTGATTATCTTTGAAATTCTACTGATTTGTTTCTTTGATACTCCCTTGATTATCTCTATGATATTCTTACTAATATTCTCTGATATTCTCTTGATTATCTCTGATATTCTAATGATTTGATTTGTTTCCATAATAATAATATTCTAACACTCCCCCTCAAGGTGAGCAATGGGATCACCAATGCTTAGCTTGCTAAAGACATGGGTAAATGTTTTGCCTGTAACAGCTTTGGTGAAACTTTCTACCAACTGGTATTCTAACTTTACAAACTGAAGCTCAATACTGCTATCCTCAATCTTCTCCTTGATGGAGTGTTTGTCCACTTCAACGTGCTTGGTTTTGTCATGTTGTACAGGATTCTTTGTTTTCATAGCTTCTTGCCATTCGCCCTTCTTACTGGCTTCATGAACTGTTTTGGGAATAAGAAAAGCTCTTGTAATGTCTGTCACTCCTTCTCTGGTTATCTTCATAGGATACCTGGAATTCTGAGAAACATGTTATGGAGAATATCGATCAGGTGGTACCCCTCTGTTTCTTCTTGGCAGAAGTGTGAAAGGCTCTGGATCTGGTGTTAACCTGTCACTGTTAGTAACTTCATTCATAACAGGAGACAACTCAGTAGGAAGTGTGAAAGGCTCTGATTCTGGTACTAACCTGTCATTAGTAGTGACTTCATTCATAATAGGAGACAACTCAGTAGAGTGAAGAACACTTACCTCTTGTTGATTGGTTGTGTTGGTCCCTCCTACATTGACAGAGACATGCTCGTTGGCTCTATCTACTTGCTCTTTTGGAACAGTTTCTTGGCAACTAAGGTTACTTAACCAACTTGGTGGTTCACTAGTTTTCTCCCCCTGAACATGAAGTTGTCTACTAAAAAAATATTCTGATTCTAAAAAATCACAATCCATAGTCACATATACACGGTGAGTGATTGGGTTGTAACATCGATACCCCTTTTGATGTGTAGCATATCCAACAAAGGCACATTTCTCTGCACATGGATCAAATTTAGTTCTATTAGCTTTGGGAATATGAACGAACACAGAGCACTCAAAAACTCGTGGTGGTAACATTTGGACAGAGGGCATATTAGTCTGAGTAGCTAGGATCTGTAGGGGTGTTTTGTGGTTAAGGGTTTGGGAGGGTAACCTGTTCAAAAGATAAGCCGAGGTAGCAACAGCTTCGGGCCAAAACCGTGTCAGAACCTGTGCATCAAAAATCATGGCCCGAGTCTTCTCTAGTAGCTTACGATTTTTTCGTTCTGCTACACCATTCTGTTGGGGTGTGTTTGGATAGGAAGTTTGATGAATTAAACAATTTTCTCTGAAAAACTCTTGCATTGATTTGTTAACAAATTCTCCACTATTATCTGATCTAAGTACTTAAATTTTCTTGCCAAACTGAGTGTGAATCATTTGATAGAATGCATAGAACTTATCAGGTACTTCAGATTTGTGTTTAAGAAAATATACCCACGTCATCCGAGAGAAATCGTCCATAAATAACAAAAAGTATTGAAATTGATTATTATGGAAATTAGGAGCTGGACCCCACACATCAGAATGTACTAATGAAAAAGCAGAATTGACTCTATTGTTGTTGGGAGAAAAAGTAACTCTATGATTCTTTGCCCGTATACAAGTTTTACATTTGATGGGCTCAGTGTTACTAGTAAATAAACTAGGAAATAAAATCTTAAGGTACCCAAATGAAGGATGACCCAAAAGTCTATGCCATAACCAGAGTTGCCTTGTAACCGTTCCGTGAGCAAGCATGGCATGTCCCTTGTGAGCAACCTCATCAACGTAGTAAAGACCTCCACGTTCAGTACCACACCCAATGATCTCCTTCATAAGAATGTCCTGTAAAAGGCAAAAGGTAGGAAACATGAGAACCACACAATTCAACTCCTTTGTAACTTGGCTTATAGAAAGTAATTTTGATGATAGTGCAGGAATATAGAGACAATTTTCTAATTTTAATTCTTTTGAAAAAACAATTGAGCCCTCTCCTTGGACTGCAACTAATTCTCTACCAGCTGTCTCAATATGAGTTTTAACACGTGTGGAAAGATTGTTAAAATCATGAGGATCATGGGTCACGATGTCAGTTGCCCCACAATAAAAAATCCACTGATCAGATCTTCTTGAGTTGGTATCCTCCTCTCTTTTTTTACCTCTATGAGTGACTGTGGCTCTTCCATAAACGACTTGCAGCTTTGCTTCTTCCTCTCTTATGGTGTCACCATTACAATTACTAGTGGTTTGCGGGATGCCCACGACGGTGGTAGCCTTGCGATTTTTTTGTTTAAAATCTTCAAGTCTCCTTGGTGTGTTTCTTCATTCCGCAATGAGCATAGTGGAGATGGCTTTTGTCTTCCTTGTCTCGTTGTGATGGACGCCGTCCGGTAGTTTCTGGGCGACTCCATCCCTGTCCCTGTTCTGGTGGTCTATTTCTTGCGGTTAAGCCGATTTTGAACTCCCCTAATGATGTGTTTTCTTCGCTACTGGTGGTAGGCTTTAGAATTTAGAGTCGGCCCGCCTCTCTTCGGACAGCAGCATAGGCGGACTCTACTAAAGGGGTCTTCTCTTGCATCAAAAGATCTCATCTGATGACTTCAAATTTTTCATCTATCCCTGTTAGGAACTGATATAGTCTCTGTTCTTGTTTAATTTTGTTGAAGGTTGCAATATCATCTGAGCATTTCATAGGGTTCGGTTGCTTTCTGTCAATCACCATCCATATAGCTTGTAATTTGTTCCATAAATCCTCTAAGGTATCCTTTCCTTGTTTCTCTGTGTTTGCTTTTCGGTGTAAATCATAGATTTGTATCGGGTTTGTGCCGCTTCCATAGGTAGTAGCCATTCCCTCCCACAAAGCCTTGGCGGTTGGGAACTGAGAAACATTGTTTATCAAACTAATCTCAATATTCTGAATTATCCAGGTAAAGACAGTTTGGTCTGCATGTTACCATTTTTCATATGCTGGTTCTATCTCTTCTGGTGCTGGAAGTATACCTGTCAGATCACTCTTCTTTCCTCTGCCACCGATAGCTTTTTTCATGAGTGTTGCCCACAATGGATAATTGTCTCCATTTAATTTGAAACCAATTGACAAATTGTTAAGATTGGATTGTGTTTGCTGAATCCCTAGGCCATTACGAAGCATATTTGCAATTTGCAAAGTTAGCTCATCAGTAATGGTTGAGGAGTTATTCTGGTTTTGATTCATGTTGTTACCAATTTCATCATCTGAAAATGACATTTTAGTTTTTTGGTATTTTTCGGATGTGAGGGGGTAATGGAACAATGATGCTGGTTTTTAAGTTTCCAGGATCTAACACCGCTCTGATACCATTTTGCGATGGTTTCAAGGGTTAAGAAAGGTTGGACAAGGATATGATAACTATGAACAAGAAAGAACAAAGAATATGATAACATGGAAGAAGGTTTTTTTTATTGAATGTGTATCCCTTTGTTTACAATAGCTCACTTAATATAAAATTCTAGGAAACTAAATATGGGAATTATTCTAAATAAATACATTTTATATTCTCTGATATTCTACTGATATTCTTTGATACTCCCTTGATTATCTTTGATATTCTACTGATTTGTTTCTTTGATACTCTCTTGATTATCTCTAGGATATTCTTACTAATATTCTCTTGATTATATCTGATATTCAACTGATTTAATTTGTTTCCATAATAATAATATTCTAACAAATTCAAAGAGAATTGTCAATAAATGTGAAGTGCAGCATAATAGTTTATTCATTGCTTGGATTGTTGTTTTGATGTATGTGTTTATGTAAGAGGAAATACCATCAACTAAGCCCAAGACATATACGGAGTATTGTTTAATATGCGACAGTATGGTTTAATATGAAACTAGGGTTTAAAATTGTAGTGTTAGTCTATTTCATTCGTCCATGTGTTTAACAATTTGCATTTATGTAACATTAAACTAGATATAAAATTTAAAAGTAGGATTTAATATTTTAAACTAGTGATTGAAATTTTAATGTACGGTTCAATACTGTTATGTTTTTACTGGAGTTTATATTTTAAAATGTTACTTTTAAATATATTTTTTTTCTTTGGGTGTTTAGTAAAAGGGAGATGTAGGGTAAAGATTGATAATTAGTATTATATTTGTAGCGTTAGTGAATTTTTGAAAGTGAGGTTTTAACTTACAGGCATGGGAAGAGAAGATAATGTTTGTATTTATTTAATTTGTTGATGGTTTATATTGCGAAGTATCTTATGGATAAATTGTTATATATTATAATAATAATAATAATAATAATAATATTATTATTATTATTACTATTATTAATTATATTTTGAGTTTGAATTGAAATAATGTAATATTTATTTTAACTAATTATATTATTTATTTTATTTTTATTTTAAATATAAGATTTCAGAAATTTTTTCGATCAACTTCTATAATTAAAGTCATATTTTAAAAGTTTTTCATATTTTATCCATAATAAGGTCGAAACATTAGAAAATAAATCAATTATTTCCAAAAGGTTATTCTTTTCTTTATCATGGTTTATACGTGAATGATGTTTTTAACTTTTATAAGGTCAATAAAGGAAGTTTTACTAATTTCATGCATTTTCTTTATTATTAAGGTATGGTATCAACTAATGGTTGAATTCTAATAGAATTCAACATTTGCTTGGGTTTAATAAAGGTTATGTTCCCTTCAATTACTTAGGTGTTCCTATGTTTATTAGAGTACAGAAAAACTTTATATCTTCAACTGTTAGCGGATTCTATTCATCTTAAGCTTGCCTGAAAGAAGGGTAAACTTTTTAGTATGATGGAAACAATTCAAATGGTTAGTATTGTCACTAGAGGTGCCCTTGCTTATAGTTTCCAAGTTTACAACGACATTAATAAGCAACATTAATGACCGTTAAATGGAGTTAGCTTTGTTCGTCTAAAAATGAATGGCAAGCACATAAAATTTTGGAAAGACAATTGATGATTGTACTTGTACATCTCAGTCAATGGAGATTCTCAATTAGTGGAGTTTCTTGCACGGGCAACTAGCGACTAACGTTGCTCAATTTTAGGATGGTTGTGCATGAAGTTTGACTTCATTTTTGAACAATTTGTCAAGATTGGACAACTTTCATGATTGGACCTCATTATTTCTCCCGATATTTTTAACTGAACTTTGGATGATTCTAGGGTGCTTAGTCATAAAGTTGCTAGATCATTTTACGCATTTCACATATATCTATTTCATGGGGTAATATGATTTGGATGAGGTCAATTCCACTTTGGGAAAAAATCTGTGTTATGGAAGTTGTTACATATTAAAACTTCAAGTTGCAGTTATACATTTGTACTCCATGTGTATGCCATGTAAACAACAGGAGGAGAACATTCTTCACATCATATTTAGGTGCCGTATGGATACTAAAGTTTGATCCTAGTTTCAACAAGTTTTTTCAAGTTGGATTTTTTTATCACCTAAGGATATTTTGCATTTTATAAATATTATAGGTAGTTCATTGGTGGGAGAGATATATATTGCGTTTGTTGAGTATATTGTTTGGATGTTGTGGTGTATGAGAACACCAGATTTCAACACAATTTATCTCTTGTCAAAACTATAAAGGTTACACTCAATCTCTTAGAATAAAGATAGTCTGGTAGGTGACATTGCTGAGTGGGATGATAGTAGGATCTCACGCTGCATTACTTGGAATCTCAGTTGGTGTAGGGAGAGGTTCGAATGAGAAAAATGCTTAGAAGAACAAATGTTAGCCATGATCTCAAATGCCAAGTGGGATGTGAGGAAAGAAGACTGACGGGTGTGGGTGGGTGAGGATAATTAGGATTATACAATTAAGTCTGGTTATAGTATCTTGAATGGTGAGAGTCTATTGCAAACTTCAGAGATTTTCAAGTTAGTATGGAGTTTAAATGTAGCTCCTTCAGCTTTAGTGGGTGGTTGGAGGTTATTACTGGATAGAATGCCAACTAGATTTAATTTAGCGAGAAGGGGAGTTCAGTTAGGGAATTTGTAGTGCCCTTTGTGCCAAGAAGGTATTGAAATCGCTGATCATTTGTTTAATACTTGTAATGTGGTACAACAAGTTTGGGATCAATGTGACAGGTGGGTAAGGAATGTGGGTGTTAGACATGAGTCTACACTTGTTAATTTTCAGAGTTTTTGCTTATTGGGTCAAAGACAGAGTGTTAATAGAGCATGGAAAGGGTTGTGGGTGGCTATTGTATCGGAAATTTGAAATCATAGAAATAAAGTGGTATTTAAAGGTGGGGTTGTGGATGCTAACGAAATATTTAGTCTAGCTCAATTAAAGGGCTGGCTTTGGACTAAGTACAAGATGAAGAAAACCACTTTTTCTTACTCGAATTGACATTTCTCTTTAGTGTGGTGCCTACAATCTCTGACCTAGTAATTCATGAGGAAAGGTGAGTTTTGTTTTAGGTAGTTTGGGAGAGGTTGGTTTTGGTTTTAGGTAGGACCTATCTTGAGGGTCTAGTACTTGGGTTTTCTGCTATTGTTTTTCTTGGTTGGCCTTTACTCCGTCTTTGGTTCTTTATTTGTTCCACTTTCTTGTGTATTCAGTTTCTTGGGTATTGGTTTACTCAAGTGGAGTGCCTATTTATGTTTGGATAGGTGTATTGGTAGTTTTGGCACGTGTATCTAGATTTGGTGTATTGTTCAAGGGTTAGAACACCTCTGAAGTGTTCATTTTATTTAATTTAATTCATTTTTCCATTGTTAAAAAAAACATACAATTTATTATTAAAATCAGAGGTAACTCTTTTAAAAGTTATATGAGCAATGATATTAATGATCTTTTCTATTTTGAAGAGATTTCAAAAAGAAGTTAGATCCATTCAAGTTATGTACAAGATGTTTTATGTGGGATGTGTTAAAATTAACACTAAGTGTTGTTAGAAGATATTTCGGATATGATGTTTGTAAGACTAATTTTAGAAGAAATCATGGGAAGTACATTAGTAGTTTTGTCTCTTACCTTAATATTGGCAAGTCTTTTTATTTGTTGAGCTCATATATTATCTTGGCTATTCTTGTAGTTATAAACATTTGTTAGAATATGATTACATTTTGATTTGTCAAGTTTTCTCCTGTGATTGTGATTATAGACATTTGTAGCTTTAATTTGTCAAGTTTTCAATTATCTTTATACTTTTCCTTGAGTTTGTAGAGCCAAGTGGATGAAATGTCATTCTAAATGTGTTGATTTATTATTTCTCACATTTATCATGATAGCAATTGATGTGTAGATGGTATTATCAATTTTGGAATTTTGAAAATAAAGTGGATTATTATTATAATATTAGTTTAGATTTTCTTTTCTCAGAATCGATGTCAACTCTTGGGCTTAGATTTATTTAGTTGTTTTAGGAGTTTATTATCTTCACTTTACGTGGATTTGATTTTTATCTTTCTTATTTTTGTATATTTTTTTTAATTATATATATATATATATATATATATATATATATATATATATATATATTTATATATATATATATATATATATTTCATGTGACATATAATTATTAAACCTAAGTAAAATGTCAAATGTTTAACATAATTTCATTTTAAAAATAATAATTCAAAGAATTCTTCCACAACAAATTTAAAATAAAATAAATTTTTATATTAAAAAAAATAACACAAGAATGTTGTGTAAATACTTCACTTTAAACAAATAACAATAAAAATACATATTAATTAATTAAAAAAATATTAACAAAATAGTAATAAAAAAACTTTATAAATACCATATGTCAATCCATCCTCTTTCAAAATCTTTGTTTTTGTTAGTGCATCTCTTTCTTTTTCTCTATCATACGTTTTCTACCATATTTCTTTTTTTCTCTGTTTAAATATCCATCATTTCTTTCCTTCTCTCTACCATATCTCTTGTCCATCATTTTTCTCCCATATCCTTTTTTCTTAAACATAACAACTTATGTCATCTCCTCCTAATTTGAACATAAAGATAAGGGTAGAATATGTTAAATTCTTTTATATTAATTTTAATAAATTTTATATGTGTTTTATTAATCTTTTATTTGCTTTGAGTCGTATATCGTTATTTATTTATTATTTATTTTTATTATTTTTATTTATATAATGATATTTTTTATTAATTTATATTTATTTCATTTAATTTACTTTTAATTAGATATTGATAACTTTCATTAATTTATATTTATATCATTTAATTTACTTTTCATTATATACTTACAATTTTGTTATTAATTTATATTTATGTCCTTTAATTTACTTTTAATTATATAATAATTTTTTATTAATTTATATTTATGTTATTTAATTTATTTCTAGTATTATATTTGTTTTTCTTATTATTTTATGTTGTTATTATTTAATTATTTATTAATAACACATTATCTTCTCTTTTCAATTCATTTATATTTTTTCTATGTATTTTGTTTCAAGTGATATACTAGTCTGTTTCTTTTATGTTCTTTCATTTAAAATTATTCTATGTAATATGTTGGTTTGCATTTAATTATCTATTTAATATTATTTAAAATTAGTTTTAATTTTTATTTATTTATTTATTTTTATTCTAAATTGAATACAAGGAATTACCTATACACTCTATAGTTATCATTACAATTTTTTCAAGTATTCATTTTATATTTGTTTTAATTATGTACATAGATTATTAGTTAAAACAAAAATATAATTAGTTAAAATAAAAATATAATGTATCTTAATAGTTATCAAATATAATAATTCTTACAAATGCTAGAGATTACATCTCTTGAATTGGAAAAAAGTTCCAAATTCTCTTGGGATGAGTTGAGATTATGTTGATATGTAAGTGTTTGTTTTTAAAAAGTCATTATTGTTGCATACATAGAGAGATGAAGGGCACGAATCATGATAAGGTCTAAGAAAGTAGTTATTAAGTATGTGAATATTTGGATAATTCAAAATAACGTCCCAAACTAAAATATTCATAAGTTAAATTTAAGACTATTTGATACTTATTCAAAATCTTGATAGTTACGTAATGAATATATATTTATTTTGTAGGCTAAAAAATGGTTATTCAAGAAAAAAATAACTAGTACTGTAACATTGGTATTGGTTTTAATAAAAAACACTCAATTACTTAATCATTTTCTAATTAAATATTGATGTTTATTGGATCATCAAAATGGATATAGGAGATTGAGTTTTAAAGTTGTAGATTAAATCTCAATTCTCTATTATTTGTTATGTGTATTAATTTTATTAAAATTGATATTTGAGACTTACAAAAATCTCACTAATTTTCATGTTTTTTTCTTTTTTCATACGTTCTAAAATGAGTAGAATATGAATTTCGAATTTTGTTTAGTAGAGATTGTTAGGAGAAGTTTTTAAGAAATTTTCTCTAAGATATTAACTTATATAGACGACTTAATTTTAACATCCCTTTATAATATCAAATATGTATGTAATCTTCTATTCTAGTGTGTATAATTCTTATTACTAGACAATTACATAATATAATATATATATATATATATATATATATATATATATATATATATATATATATATATAT
>Ga0209700_104295_pt1 | contig 25928 bp, 26 predicted proteins | sample SiratroredBW_FD_187528 | JGI IMG/M metagenome (GOLD analysis project Ga0209700, IMG submission 187528) | Root nodule microbial communities of legume samples collected from California, USA - Siratro red BW (SPAdes) (version 2) | ecosystem: Host-associated > Plants > Roots > Nodule | place: USA...
AGTTGACCAGTTTACTGGGTTTCTTAATTCTTACTAATTCAGTGTGCTTAACTGAACTGCTTCCGCTTTTACTATAATCAATTCTGTATAAAGAAATAAAATACTAATATATTTGTTTGGAGTATTGAATTGTATTATTACTGAACTGGGTTCTGAATTGACTCTTGATTCTGCTTACTGTTTCATGCAACTGTTCTGATTCAGTAAATTCAAATAAAGATCCAGTCTGTGAAACAGAATTGCATTTTACTGAAAAATATCAAATTGTTTCAAAAAGTTTTGAAATCCAATTCACCCCCCTCTTGTATTTCAGCCAAAACAGTTTCCAACACATCCTATAACGAATACAAGACAAATAACACTCTTCTAGATAACTATATGAAAACACTTTAGGTTGAGTTCAAGAGAGGGGGTGGAATCGAACTATTAAATTTTTTTGCTCTGTAAGGTTCAAATATTAGAAAGAATGATAGTTTTCAATAAATTTCTTAGACCAATGGTTTGCAAGTGCAATCCAGAAAAACAATCTATTTCAAATAGAAAACAATTGATTTAAATTTCTCGCAATAGTGCACTTAAGAAGATTTCAGTTAGTTGAATTACATATCAATCAATTTGAATAACACGAACAAATTTTAATGCAAATTTTCAGCTAATAGAACACCTCAATCAATCAAGTTAATAATCAAGATAGTGAATGTGAATTTCTCAAATTTGTACTAGACAAAAACAATCAACTGAAATACAAATTTAATCAATTTAATATTTGAAAATGAATTGGAATTTAACTAAATGAATCAGATTTTGTAAAATACAATTTATACAGTTTAAGAACCAAAAGAAATCAGGTAGATTCAATTAAATAGTTTAATGAACACAATAGGAGCAATTCCCAGAATTAATACAAAATATTATGTATGTTGAATACTAAAAATTAAATCAATTTATTTCAAGAGCAATTTATTTATTTTTACGCAGAAGATAGAGTCATGCAGAAGATCAATTTGTGAATCAAGGTTAGAGAGAGAGATCAAACATGCAAGATTTATATTGGTTCACCTTTTCTCAAGAGCTACATCTAATCTTTCTTGGAAACAACCGAGAAAAAATTCATTTATCACACTCAAATGTACAACCTATACAATCAAGATACGTTCTTTCACCCTGCAAGAAACCCAACTATGTTGTTATCTTCAACCTTGCACCATGCAATTCAAAATACACAACATACATAATCCAACACGCTATAATCCTCTATAACAATACAAACAAACATCCAATTGAACAAATTTCGGAAACTAAGAAGTATTTACAATGCAATTTGAAGATAACAGGTTCAACACAATTTGCATAACTCTTCCCTTTGTGATGAAGAAGACTTATACTGTGCTTGAATTTCAAAACCAGTAGGATCCACCCCTGAACACTATCTTGATCAAATGATCTTCTTGAAAGTCAATCTTTATGTCTTTTTCGAAGAATTCAAAGCAAATCTCTCTTTGTATATCACGTATTTTTCTCATAAAATTTCTGCATTTTCCAATATTTTTGAAACTGTACAGAACAGGGGTTTTTAATACTGTTCCTGTTCACTTTTGAAAAAGATTTAAAAAATAATTATTTGTTGACTTGTTAACTTGTATAAATAAATCGATTTAAAGTTTGATTTATTTTTACTAAAGTCAAAATTTTCAATTTCGTTTTTCAGAAACAGATTCAATTAACTTTATTTTGATTTCATGAGTGACTCCACTGATATTTAAACTTCTACACATGTTATCATCACCTTCCACCCACATACACACTAAACTATAATTAAGCCTTCATCTCTTCTTTGTTTTCACTTTGACTAATTATGTTTTGCTTGACTTCATCAAATACCAAATCTGTGAGGGTTCTAACACTATAAACATAAGCAATGTTTTTCCCCACAAGCAAAGACTAAGGATTACTTAAGATTACTAGAGCTTGTTCTCATTCTTGTCACAAGAGTTTAATCACTATTTTCTTCTTCATAGAGATCTTATTTATATAGAGTTGAAAAAAAATAAATCATTGCAAATCTGTTACGAGACAAATTGAGGATCTACTTCTTCTTATGTTTTACGACACTTGAAACTTAGAAACATATTAAATGCTCTTGACTTAGTGTTGCATGTCTTTTTTGCACAACACTTCTATGAACACTAGAGAAGTTAACACACCTAGGCAAAACTTAACAGACATATGAATGTAGCTTCTTTCCTCTTTTTTTTAGCAAAGCATAAGGCTTGATATAGTTGGTTAACTCAGCATCAATAACATTTCAACTTTTTTAAAAAGAGTTATTTGTGTGGAGTAGCTTGCAAAACTTTCTTGAAGAGATATTGATGTTGACATAATGTTGCGAGATCCTCTTGAAAGAATGAATCAGTGAATATTTCTTACAAGCATAAAATGAACAATTATAAGTTTGATGTGTAGCATGAAATGTTCAAGGCTTGCATTTGTTAACCAAAGTATACTCATTGTACATGCAAAAACTTGTTAGATAAAGAGCATATGCAAAGCGCTTGTATTTTCCAGATGAAACACACAACAAAAAACACTTGTGTTTGTTCAACCACACAACTAGCGTCTGTTGGACTAAACTAGACTCTTATAACAGGGTCTGTGATGCTCATAAAATTATATTTTATATTTTTTTATTTAAGCACAAGCAAATGGTCTATTGAGATTTAATCTAACACATGTGAGGCAAATGAACTAGGCAAAGGTGACAGATTGTCCTTTCAGAGAAGTTGTTAGCATAAAACAACTTTGCACATACTCTTTGAGAAATCTTCTATCATTGACATTTCTTGCAAAATCCTTTTAGCGGTCAAACGAGAGACATTCTATGCAAAATATAATATAAGCATATATTAGTTAAGGGTGTAACATGAAATGCTAAAGACAATATATTGTTGTATGTCTTAAGTGTGAGCTTATTAGACAAAGACAACAATGCAAGATGTTATTACATCTATTGACATTAGATGAAACACTTGCATATGTTGAGATTTGATACTTAAAGATATTTTTATATTTTAATAATTCGTTCCAAAACACTTAATTAAAATTACTCAGAGTAAATTTAGGTTTGTTGATCTTTTCTCTAATAATAACATTAGTGTAAATTTCAGATCTACCAATGTGCCTTATACAAGTGTTGGCCAATACCCGAGAGACACTAGCCACAAATATGGCTGATGTGGCTACAAAGGATGAGCAATGTCTAGGACCAAACTCTCTCAAGCTCTTCAAGTCCTCATGCACTTCATGTTGTAGCTAGGATCCATTGTAGACTTTCACTCTTTGTGTTGATTTCATCAAATCATATCCAGCAGCTACTGGTGCTAACAAAGGCACGTTTGCTGGCAAGATTGCTGGCAAGCTTACATGTCCAGAACGTCAAAACCTTCACAACCCCTCCATTTTCCTCCATCACTTTCCGCCCTCAAGACTACCCTATCCTGCCACCGGGAAGTTATCGTCGTTCTTCACATTTTGCCACTGTCACCATGAAGCTACTCCTACCCTCAGCTAATACCCCGAGCACCATCTTGCCTCAGCCACCATCATCACGTGTACACCCAACCCTTAAAGCCACCGTGTTGGCGACTGCTTTGCAGCCACCACTTCACACCCTCACGACCACGCCTCTAAAGATGTCTCTTGCCACTGCCACTAGCTTCGTGTGATCACTACCAATCTTAACCGCCATGGGGAGCCCTGCCCCTTGTTGCCGAGTCACTATCCAACTTCGGTGAGCACCGCTTCCTTTGCACCGCCAACCTTCTTCCTCAATAGCAAAGCACCGTAAGCCACCACAACCACCTTCGACGAGCTATCGCATGAGTCTCGCACTATACATCGCTCCTTGCAGCAACCAAATACCTCGAATGCCGCCAAGCACCACCTTCAAGCCTCACCATCTCAACCCTATGCCCACAGCTGCTTCTCGTGCCTCCTCTTCCAACCATAATATAATCTAGGGAAAAGTAATGAGAGAAAAGAGAGATAGGATACGAAGGGTGGGTGGTGAAAAGTTGGGTCATGGCCCAAAGAAGCTTTTGGCACCCCACATGTTTCCTTGTTCTGCACCCCCATGGTGTTGGGCTTGCATGAATTTGAGCCCAACATACTAATTATATGCACCACACGTTTTAAAAAAAAAAACCGGAGAGGAAATTTGGCTCATTATAATTTGTAATAGCCCATTGTTATTATTTTTAACTAGTCACGGTATTTTTCACATTTTCAGTTTTGAGAATAGATTTTTTTTATATAAAAGTTATTTTGATATTACAATTAAAATCTCCAAATAGCCGTACGCATCATGTGAGGTTTTCTTTAAAAAAAAATAATAAATTTCTTTTTAAGTTCCTAAATGGTTGTCTGCGTCATGGGAAATTTTGAATTTGTTTGGAATATCTAAAGGTCATCCGGGTCTAACAGTACCTAGAATGATGTTTAATTTTCAAACATAAACAAAAAAAAAACAAATATAAAAATTTCTAAAAATATCAATTTCTCATAATAACTCAAATTTTCTTTTAGAACTACTTATTTCCTGATTCTTCACCCATTATGGATGTAGATACGTAGGAGTAAGGTGAATCCTTGTCGGGCCCTTTTATTTAAAATTATTATTTTGTTTATTATTTCTTTTGGGAAGAATAAGCAATTTATTAAACTACACTTGTTTTACTCATTCGATTAAAGGTACCGACTTATGACGGGCGTTGTGAGGGTGCTAACACCTTCCCCACACGTAACCGACTCTCGAATCCTAGATCCGGTTTCGTAGACCTGTTTTATCCAATTCCGATTTTTCCATAGTTTCCCGTAAAAACTACGGTAGTGACTCCTTTTATCCTATTTTCAAATTAAACCGATTTTTAATTTATTTTATTTTCGGATCATCATCAGTCGACGTCGATGAAGTCGCGACAAACATATTAGTCAAAATAAATATTATATATGCAACAAAATAAAATAAATAGAAAAAATATAAAATATAAATCAAAGGAAAAGTAAAATTAAAATTAAAAAAAAAGAGTCTAAAGAAATTGTAAATACAAAATTGCTATGTAAAATTACATCTAACCAAAACAAAATGGGTTTAGTTTCTCATAGATATAAAAACCCTAAACATACAAGATCAACAATAAAAGAAAAAAATTATACCAAAAATCTTAAAATTATCATCCAAGATTGACTTTTTTTTCTCCTTTAATTTTATGTGTCTAAACCTTAATACATGTACTCAATATTAAATTAAAATATAGCCATAAGTATAACCAGTACTAAAATAAGTTAAAGTAAGAATGAAGAGTGGTTCAAACTCCTTGAGTAATAAATTCATTCAGTTAATAAATAAAATAATAATACACACAAAAATCTCTAATTAAAAAAACATAAAATATATGAAAAGATTCAATGAAGTTTTTATTCTAGTGTCAATGTCCTTTACTAAAATTAACCTCAAGTTTAACTATTGATTATGTGGTGCCCGGATAGAAATTCAATGGTGCGCTTGATTAATTCAAAGGCATTGTCAACAAATTTTTAATTCCAATCCACTTCTGTGCTGGCTTGAGAATTTTAAATTTTAAGTGCATGGTGGTTTGATAGAACGCTGCCTCGTGCTTGCTGTTGAAGTTAAAATAGATTTGCGCCCAGAAACTGTTCGATCAATTACCTAAACCACATTGATCATGCCGGTTTAATTCTTTCTCGTGCTTGTTCAGTTCATGTTTTCACCGCTTAACAAGTTCAAAACACCGCAGTAAGGATTTCAAACAATGAAAATCGCACCTGCTCCTTTGTTTGGGGATTCAGTTTCGCTAGAAAGTACTTCCCCAACTAGATATTTAATTAATTCAATTGGCACAAATTAATTTCATTGATGCTATTGCACACTTGACTAAATGATGTTAAGATAGTTAAAATTAGATTATGAATAGATTTATAAAATGTTAAAAAAAATCACAAATTGTGAAATTGTAACATAAATATTAGACTTTATTTTTTGAAATATTTCACCTATATAATTGATGAATTATCAATTCTTGGCCTTCTTCAACTCTTTATAATCCTTTGTAAAATCCTGATAGTAAGACATCTCATCATCTCACATTAGATCTTAACAATCTTACAACAAAAGCTCCTCACATAGGATTTGAAATTGTCAAAAATAGGTAATGATTCAAGTTTGACTATTACTAATATTTGGTTTTGCCTGTATAAGTGTTCCACACACTTGTGTCACTTTTCAATCACTAAAAATTTACTTAGTTTCTCTAAATTTGTTAGAGATGATCATGTCTTATCTAAATTTCACACTAATCATTGCTACGTTAAAAATCAGGACACAAAGCAGACCATACTTCAAGGAAAGGGTAGAGATGAAATATATGTTTTTTTTTTCTAAAACTCCTACATTAATATGCTTTTACAACTAAGGCAACTACTGTAAATTCTTCACTGTCATCTTTCAATTTTTGGCACAATTGTTGTGGTCGCTAATGTTATTTTTCATTCATCGTATTATGAACTCATGTAACGTTCCTTATAATAACAAAACAAATTTTGTGAATGTTGTGATATGGGAAAATCATATCAATTGCCACCTATTGATTCACTAACTATTTTTTCATCTATTGGAATTAGTTTTCATTGATATTTGGGGACCTTCACCAATTCCTACCTCAAATGAAGCTCATTATTATATTACATTTCTTTATGTATATTCTGAATATATTTGGTTCTACTTACTGTATCACAAATAACAAGTTCCAAGTGTTTTTAAATATTGTAAACTATATTATGAAAAGTAATCGGTTTTTAAATTAAAGCTATTCAAATTGATAATGCTCGTGAGTTTCTATGTTTAAAATCATCTAAAATTAAACATTGCCTTATTTGTCGTCATACATGAACAAAATGGTTCAATAGAAAGAAAGCAATGACACATTATAGATATGGGATTATCTCTTTTGCTCGTGCTAATTTCATGGTGATCCTGATTATAAAATTTTCAAAGCTTTTGGATGTGCTTGTTGTCCTTTATTTAGACCATAGTAAAGAAAAATTTGATTTTTTTATCTTCAATCTATTTGTTTATAGGATAGAGTTCTTCTCATAAAGGCTATCTTTGTTTGTCTTCCTCTGATAGAATATATATCACCCAGACATGTTTTTTTTTATAAAAATACTTTTCCTTTACTACTTAAAATAACCCTTTTATTTCTTTTTATACTAATACTTTCTGAAAATCCTTTAATTGTTATACAACCTAATCATACTACTGCTTTTTCACCAAACACAACAAATATTGAACCCATACATCATTCTCTTATTTCTTCTACTATATTATTTTCTACAAACCAGGACAGTCAACCATCTCAAAATAATATTCTTCCTATTGTAACTAGAGTCATATTGAGGATTTTTAAACCAAAAAGCATTGTTGCTTCAACTGTTTCATCTAGAATACCAAAGTCCATCAAAACTTCTCTACAAGATCCAAATTGGCTAAAAGTCATGCAAAAAGAATATCGAGCTCTAATGGCTAACAACACCTGGACTCTACCACCTCTTCTTCCAAAAGCAAAACCCATTAGTTGTATATGGATATTCAAGTATAAGTATGATGTTGATGGCTTTCAATGTCACACAACATGTCCGATAGCTAAAGGCTTTCATCAACAAGAAGGGTCTAATTATTTGGAAACATTCAATCCAGTGGTTAAGTCTCACACTATTTGGGTTATTTATATTCTTGCTTTAACTTATAACTATATTGTCCATCAAATTTAGGTTGTTAAAATTCAAAAACACTTAGTACAAGAATTTTTGGATTTACTGACTGATAATTACCGACAGATTTAAGTTTATCGATAAAACATCATTACCGACACATTTTACCAACAAATAATTGGACGATCAATTTACCGATGAATTTTATGACAGATCAAGTTTGTCGGTAATTACTAATGAATTTTACCAATAATCAAGTTCGTTACCGATGGATGAAGTCTATTAGTAATTATCGACGAGTCAAATTTATCGACAAATAATTGACAGTCAATTTACCAATAGATTTAAATTATTTGTTGCTAAGATTCGTCGGTAATAGAAAAAATAATAATAATTATTATGATAATAATAATAAAAGTATTGTACAAAATCTGTTCTCATATACGTGAAGGGTATAGTTATCGCAGGAACTTCTTTTGCTGCTTTTAAATCCCTGTTTCCATGCTTCGTCAACATTTTGCTTTAAAAGACCTTTGGAAACTACATTATTTTCTTAGTGTGGAGACCTCATGGAATACAGATACGAGTCTACATCTCTCACCAACAAAATACATCAAAGATCTTTTGTCCAAGACAAGTATGCTCACTACCAAACCTCAACCCACACTGATTATTTCATCTCCACGCTTTTCACAAGATGGAACAACAGTTGTTGATAACTCCATGTTGTATCACTATGTAGTTGGTTCTCCACAATATTACTTATCACAAGAATTGAACTCTCGTATAACATCAACAAAGTTTGTGACTTCATGCATCAACCACAACTTCACCACTGGAAAGTTGTTAAAAGAACCCTGCGTTATCTAACTGAAACAATGAACGATGGCCTTCTATTATGACGATGCTCAAATCTTTAACTTTGTGTTTCTGCTGATGCCGATTGGGGTAATATCTTGATGAGAAAAAAATCAACTTCCAGTTACACTGTGTTTCTTGGTCAAAATCCAATTTAACAGGCTTCAACCAATCAAAAAGTGGTCTCTAAAAGTAGCAAAAAAATAAGAATACAAAAGTATAGTTATTGCTTTAGTTGATATCAAATGGGCTACAAACTTTCTAAACGAGCTTTAAGTTTCACCATCCATACCTATGATCTACTTAGATAATATTGGAGCAGTTCTTCTATATGCAAATATAGTTTTGCATTCCAAAATTAAACATTTTGAATTAGATCTGTACTTTGTTCGTGATGTGAATCAACAAAAACATCTTCATCTTAGTCATATCCTTACTCTCTTTCAAGTTGCTGACATTTTGATGAAATCACTAACTAGGACTTCATTTCAAACCTTTAAGGATAAACTAATGGTTATTCAAAATCCAATCATTAGTTTAAGTGGGGACATTAAAGGGTTTAACAATCTTGGGAGTGCTCTGACGCTTCTTCACTTGTCCTAACGATGCTTTGACACTCCTTCGTTCGTCTTGAGAGTGCTCCAATAGTGCTCCCCTATTTGCTTGATAGTCTTAGGTCTTAGACCCTAAACATACATTAAACACTAAACGTCTAGTCTCTTGCGTCTAATGCTTCATTTTCTCTGTAACTCAGTTTTCAATCTAATACAATATCTTCTTCTTTCCTCTTTTCTTCTTTCTTCTTCTTTGTTCTTTCTAACACTCCTTCAAAAAATTCACCATGATAATCATCTTAGGTTCATGTTATCCAAGCTATAGTCAAGTAGGTATTATTTTTTCTTCTTAGGAACTTGACTACTAATTGTCACACCTTGTAGGCATTTTTGGTGTTATAATGATACAAAATATTTAACTATATTCATTAAGATTCAAAATTATTTTTATTAATATTTGGTTGGTCAGAAATCCATATAACCTCTTGTTTAAGTTTTATAAACGTGAAACATATAATTGTAATTAAGATAACACATTAAAAAGATTAAATAAAGATTAATCTCTTACAAAATCAGTGAATATTTTACATTCCTGTTTCTTTTTAGAAATTTTGCATTCCTGCAATGAAGACTAATAATTACCTTCTTTTGTGTGTAAAACAATCAAATTTCAAATGTTGGAATTTCAGAGTTAAAACCATTAGTGGCTTGGTATAACAGTCGATGCCCTAGACCTCTATAGGGATCGATTTCTCTTTTTTCCTTTAAGTAAGTAATACATTTCTCAACCTCAGACTTCATTTGCAAATAGAACTCCTGAGATTTCTCCTTGTCTTGCAGTTCTTGTTCTCTTCCTGTCAAACAATATCTCATTTAAGGAAAAATTTATCTAACACCACGTTTTATGTACATTCCGAGCTGTAATATATGCATTGGCATACCTTGCGTTTCCAATGGTTTTCCAAAATAATAGTAGAACCGGCCTGGAACTTTAGGCAAAATCAAAGGCAAATGAAATTGTTGATTTGCCACTTCACCACTAAAACCCCGTCTAGATTTCCAATATAATCATATATATCCATAAATATATAGAGCATTAAGAAGGACAATAAAAATGTGGTATGTTTCATAATTTGGTATGAATAAAAAAACACAAGATACCTCAATTGTGGAACCTCATCTGTGAGACTTTCTATTTCAGACCTAAAATAAGGAATCTTCACCAAGTCATCATAATCAAAAACTACCTGAAAAGACCAATGTGATATAATTCGTTATGGAAATCCAAGTCGAGCATCTACTGGTCAAGGGACAATTAAAATGAAATATGGACGTTTTCATAGATTAAGAAAAAAGAGGGATTTAGAGTTATAACTAACCTCTATAACATCTATAACAAATATGAAAAACCCACAATTTATAAATATTAGGACAATTCAATAGTTAAAACTTAATCACATAATTTAATCTTTATACATGTTTTGGTTTCTTTATGTAAAACTAATTAAATCCATTTTTACATGTGCAAACATTACATATTTCTTTTTCTCTATTATCATAACATTGTCTATAGCAATCCTATGTTGACTATTAACCCTTTAAGCATTTTTAATTTAATCTTTATTACCATTACATCATTATACTGACAATTGTTAACCTTTAACCTTTTAAGCATTTTTAATTCGGTCTCTATTCGTATAATACTTTCCTAATATATTCTATATAAATATGACAAATCTTTAGTTTAGTCCTTAATGTGTAAAATACTCTTAATTTGATTTTTATTAACGTACATTTAAATGAAGAATAGTAACCGATTTAAATATACCTACATAAGTAGAAACGAACCTAAGAATGTTTAAACTTTTAACTGTCAACATAGAATTGTTAAAAACTAGTCATGAAACATAAACTAAACTTGTTTGCAAATGTAGAAATTGATTTAATAAATTTATGCGTAGAAACCAAATTGAAAATTTATGATAGGAATTCATGCCTCGTATAAGGATTAAATTGTGTGAAGTGTTTTGTAGTAAAAGCGAAAAAAAAAAGAAAAAAACTTCAATGTCAGCGAAAAATATGCATTTCACTCACAGCTAACGAAAATTAAATCCTGAAGTTCATAGACAAAAGTATTTAAAAATTATAAGTTTCATAAAATTATGCTTTCGATAAAAAGGTGCAACAACTTCATAAAGGAAATGATTGGTTCAGAAAAAGACAAAAACTTACTTGGCCAACGTCATCTTCTCCAACTACACCAAAAGGGACAATTCTGGCTCCAAATCTTGCTGCCATCCTTACAAACTCGGATTGTGCAGGCCAGAATAATTTGTACTCTTCACCCTGACATTATTACAAGGATTACAGTTAATTCTATCGTAAAAAATGGTAGTATGCAAGGGTGGGGAAGGCCTACAAAAATCCCAACTATGCGAAGAGTAAATCCCACTAGCTGGAGGCAAAGGAAGACTGGAAAAGCAACGGGTGTGAAAACATTAAGAAGAATCTAAGGTGAATAGATTGTTTGTTGTAAAGGGAAGGTAATGATTTTGTTGAGCAGTAGATCTACACATGCAATTTACGTGTTCACTTCCTTTTTTTTCTCAAAATAAATTAAATGCAAAATAGTGGTATCTGATAATTCGTTGAACTCATAAGTTCCATAGCTCGTTCCAAGACTTATATATAACTCATCTTATTGCATTTATGGTTCATACTTAAAAGTAGACAAAGTAATAGAAAGAGTTTACTGATTTGGATCTACCTTCCTATGAAAAGCCTCTCGTACTCCTCCAGGATATAACAGGACATGAGACTTGGAAGAAAAAAGCTTGAAGAGGTTAGTTGGTCCAACAGGGACAGCACCCATAATTCTGAAATTGTCAAAATAAGACAAATCTGGCAATTTTCCTTTTTTAGATCTCACAAAAAAAAAGGGATGTGCCATCGCTCTAACAAGGATGTTTCTTTCAGAAAAAAATCTACACAACAGAGGAATTATGTCTAATGCCAGCAGCATATGGTAGCCAACAAACAAAACAGGCCCCTCTGAAGGAATTCCAGCAAGGCCTTTTACAACCGTCCCATCCTCCAATGTTGAGAGCATTACAGTTGCCACAAGGTTAAACAAACTGTAAGCATTACGAGTGAAAGGTGTTAATGGTATAACTAGTTTCATAATATACTACAATCAGTTAATCAATATATGATCAAATTAATCCAATTGTATTTACCTGTATGATTCTATTACTTTTCTCACCTCATCAGGCGTTGGGGATATAAAATCAGATAAATAATCATGAGATTTGCCACGACGGTAGTATGAAGTTCCCTTGATTATAGTTACCAGGTCAATGCTTCCTTCCTGCTAGTAGTGGATAGAAGCACCATATTAGGGTTTCTTTTTCTTTCAATTGATATTTGACATGTTTTTCTCCAACCAGAAGAAATGGATCATGGAGCATATCTGAATTTAAACACAATTCAGGCATCCATTCAAAAAAGTTGAATTGGAGAATGTCATACCAAGAATAGGAAATGGCCATTGCCATCAAATTTACGAAGCTCGCATTTAGATTTAGGCAGTAACATGAGTAGTCTTTCAGCTTCCTGATGACTAGGTAGTAGCGGATCATTTCCACTATAATGGCAAATCACAAAGTAAGTTTCACTTCATACAATTAAAAAGTATGCAATGCCATTAACTTACAATCCACCCTGGGATTTCAATATAAAATTTAAGCTAATGTACAAATTAAAGGGAATTGCAGTCAGGAATGGAAATTCCACTAGTTTCATCATTATATAATTTTTTTCTGGTAAAATTCAAATACTTTTACCATTTAAGCTTTTATTTGTTGACCAAGTTAACCCATAGCAATTTATGAGGATCTGGTTAATAGATCAAGAGATTCTTCCGTTCGCATATTCCTTACATTGAAGTCTAGCTATAAGACACTTCATGATAAAACACTAAACCCGCTTGAAAGCCAATTCAGAAAGGGGAATCGTGTCAGCAAGTGGGAGAGTTAGTTAGGGGAGCTAAATTGGCAAAAGAGTGAGAGACGTGTATTTGGAGAAGAGAGAGAATAGGAGTTAGTTATGCAAATTCTGAACTTTGGATAGAGAGGATTTTTCTCTGAGGAGCTTATGCTCTTGGCGACTGCTCCAAATGTGGCCATTGTCATTTTCATTTTTCCCTTAATATAGTATTTTACAGCCAATTGATTTTATCAATTGGTTTGACCTGTTGGATACCGAGAGAGAGAGAGAGAGCTAGCAAAATTTAACCTATGCTCCCCAAGATGGTTGTTACTAACCAAGTAGAAGCATTGGAGGCGAAGGTGGTCACCTTCGAGGAGTCCATAAAAGCCTCAATGGAACATTTCCAACACACACTCTTACAAGAGATGAGTAAGATGCTCGTGCATCGAGCTCACAACGATCCAAAAACAATGGTGCTAATGGATGCGGAAGCAGAAATGATGAAGGCACGTCTGTTGAGGGTGGTGGAGGAGGCCTATTATCGGGAGACTCCATGGATGAGTATCGAATGGCAACACGCAAAGTCGAACTGACTTATTCGATGAGAGTGACCAAGTCGGTTGGATAATGGGAGCGGAGACTTACTTTGAGGTTCAACATGCTTCAAATGACACTAAGGTGAATTTGGCAAAGTATGGAGGGAGCTACCATTCAATGGCAAAGTTAAGTATGAAACCAGGCTGCAGATGATGCATTTCGCTTGCGAAATAGAAGCAAAGTTATACAGAGTGACTCACATTGTATAAACCACCGCATCCCCGCTTCGACTCTTCACGGACACGGGTACGCTACGGGAGCGGGTGCGACACCGTGTCCGACACCCTGCTTCCCGCCGGACACGCTGACCACTGCAGACACGTGCTCTAGACACGTTTCATGGTTACTGGACACACACTTTTTATTTCAAAATTAGAGAATCAACGTATTTTTACCAAAATCACAAAATTCATTCAGGAATGACAACAAAATATTTATAAAATCTAAAACAATTACATTCAAATTTGAAAATCATATCATATAAAATATTTTGATTCCTAAAATTTCTCTCAAAATTACTATAAATTTTGGAAGAACAATACACACGAACCAAAAAGCAAAAGAGGAAAAGAAGAAGAAGAGTTGTCTTGACGGAATACGTATTCCGATCTCTGTGGTGGTGGGAGACGACGAAATTTGTGGTGGTGGGAGACAACGGATGGCGAAGAGAGTAGGTATTCAGTGTTCGTAAAGGGTACTGAAGAGGGTGGGAAGAAGAAACCAGCGGTTATAAATTCAGTGTGGGTGGGAAGAAGAAACCATTGATTATATACTCTTGGAACTGAAGAGTCTTACAAAAAAACCAGGTAATTTTATTTTAAATGTTTTTTTTTTATTTTGTTTCTTTGTTAATTTTGAGTTTTGAGTATAAAATTGTAGTTGCAAAATTAAAATATTGAAAAAAATGAGTATAAAAGCCTACTGCAAAGTTAAAATTATTTTTTCCTTTGTTTTATTATATAATTCTAATTTTTTATTTATATGTTGTTAATTTATCGATATATTATAAATTTATTTTGATTTTGATTTAAATTTTATTATATAATATCAATTTTTTATTTATATGTTGTGAATTTATTTATATGCTGTAAATTTATTTCAATTTTAATTTCAATTTTATTATATAATATCAATTTTTTATTTATATGTTGTAAATTTATTTCAATTTTAATTTCAATTTTATTATATAATATCAATTTTTTATTTATATATTGTGAATTTATTTATATGTTGTAAATTTATTTCAATTGTATTATATAATATCAAGTTTTTATTTATATGTTGTGAATTTATTTATATGTTGTAAATTTATTTCAATTTTGATTTCAATTTTATTATATAATATTTTTTTTATATATATTTTTTATGATATTAAGATGAATAATCAAGCTAAGGAACAAGAAGATGAAACAAAACCTTTGTGGAGATATGTTTCAAAACTGAGAAAAACTTCTGGTGGAGGGAATAATGTGATCAAATGCAGTTTATGTGATTTTTCATTCAATGGATATTACACTAGAGTGAGAGCTCATTTATTACAACTTAAGGGAGAAAGAGTTAGAAGTTATCCAAAGGTAAATTCGTCAAAACTTGTTGAGTTTAAAAAATTAGACAATGAAGCAACATTGAAAATAGAGATTTCAAAGAAAAAAAAGGTCCCTCTACCACCTGTATCTGATGAAGGAAATCAGACAAATAAGGATATAAGGAGATTAAAAGGTCCTTTGGAGTCTTCTTTCAATATTCAAACAAGAGATGCTCTTGATTATGAAATTGGGAGGATGTTTTATGCTTCAGGTTTATCATTTAATTTAGCAAGAAGTCCTTATTATAGAAGTGCATTTTCTTATGCAGCTAATACTTCCAATCTTAGTGGATATGTGCCACCATCGTATAATAAATTGAGAGGTCCTTTACTTGCAAAAGAGAGAATTCATGTAGAAAACCTTTTGGAACCTATAAGAAATTCATGGAAAAATAAAGGGGTGACAATTGTTAGTGATGGGTGGAGTGATCCCTAGAAAAGGCCACTTATAAATTTTATGGCTGTCACTGATAGTGGACCAATGTTTTTAAAGTCAATAAATGCATCTGATGAGATAAAAGACAAAGATTTTATTGCTAGACACATGAGAGATGTAGTTATGGAAGTTGGGCTAGATAATGTGGTACAAATTATAACTGATAATGCAGCTGTATGTAAGGCTATAGAATTAGAATTTCCTTCAATTTATTGAACTCCTTGTATAGTTCACACCTTGAATCTTGCATTGAAAAATATTTGTGCAACAAAAAATACGGAAAAGAATAGTGTTGCTTATGATCAATGTTTTTGGATCTCACAAATTGCTGATGATGCTACATTTATTAAAAATTTTATTGTTGGGCATTCTATGAGAATATCAACGTTCAATAGGTTCAAATCATTAAAGTTGTTTTCTGTTGCTCAAACAAGATTTGCTTCAACTATTGTCATGCTAAAAAGGTTTAAAAGTTTGAAAAAAAGGACTTCAAGAGATGGTTATAAGTGATGAATGGTTCTCTTACAAAGAAGATGATGTGGCTAAGGCACAATCTGTGAAAGAAATTTTGTTGGATGATAATTAGTGGATGAAGGTTGATTACATACTTGCTTTTACTGCCCCTATTTATGATGTTCTTAGAAAAACAGATACAGATATGACTACTCTTCACTTAGTATATGAAATGTGGGATTCAATGATTGAAAAAGTGAGAAAGGTCATATTTGAACATGAAGGAAAGACAGAAGTTGAACATTCATCATTTTTCGAGATAGTAAACTCAATATTAATTGATCATTGGACAAAGAGTAGCACATCTCTTCATTGTCTTGCTCATTCTTTAAATCCAAGGTAATGTTAATTTATTTTATAATTATTTTTGTTGTGTTTATCTTATTTATAACATTATAAATTTATAATATTTTGTTCATTTATTTATTTTATATTTATAATGTTGTAGATATTATAGTAATGAATGGTTAAGTGAAGATTCACAAAGACTTGCTCCACATCAGGATGCCGAACTTACTCATGAGAGGAAGAAATGTTTTATGATGTACTTTGATGATCCAGATGTAAGGAGACAAGTCAATATAGAATTTGCAAACTTTTCAAATGAAGATGAAGAATTTCACGATATTGACTCTTTAAGAGATAGAGGTAAAATGGATGCAAAAAAATGGTGGACTGTTCATGGAGCTCGTGCACCAATACTTCAGAAAGTAGCTCTTAAGCTACTTGGACAACCATGTTCTTCTTCTTGTTATGAAAGGAATTGGAGTACCTACTCTTTTATACATTCTTTAAAAAGGAATAAAATGACACCTAAAAGGGCAGAAGATCTAGTTTATGTCCATAGTAATCTTCGTCTTCTCTCAAGAAACTCCTTAAAATACAAAGAAGAGGAAACTAAATTATGGGATATTGCAGGAGATGAGTTATCATTGAATGATAATGGAATTCTTGAAATTGCGAGCTTATCTCTTGATGAACCATAATTAGAAGGGGTATTTTTCAATGAAGATTAAATGTAGAAGTTATATCTTTTGTTAGACTTTTTTATAAAAGTTTTTTTTATTTTTTTCACATTATTAATTATATAAATAAATTTTAATTAATATATATATTGTCGTGTCTCCATGTCCGTTAATTTTTAATTTAACCGTATCCACGTGTCCGTGTCTGTGTCGTCTCTGTGTCTATGTCCGTGTCCGGGCTTCATAGCTCACAATCGAAAGGGAGTAAGCAATCGTCTATCAAACCATGATTGGGGAAATCATCATCAATTGGCCCTAACTCCATCTTAGGGGTGGGGTATTCTGCTTATTCCAACGTCAAAAAGGGGGGTCATCTTTTGCCCCATTACTTTGAAGTGGGAAGGAGGAAAAGAGGGGTGGAGTTGAGTGGAGGCATAAAACAGTTGTAGTTGTCCTATCAGGAAGTTGTGGATAGAAAGATTAAGAGGCTTTATTTTAGGTATGGAGACAAGTTTCACCTCGTGTACCAATGCACTAAAAGACAATTGTGGCTCCTCATATTGGGAGATGATGAATCTGTCAAAGAAGGGGAAGTGGTAGCCATTGATGTTGATGCCGAGAATACAATCAAACGCTTGGAATGTATTGGCAAGAGTCAAAACCATGTGGATGGAAGGGAGATTAAGAGGAATTAATGGGGCTTCCCACAACTTTATTTCCCCTCAAGTGGCTGCAACACTTGACCTTTGTATAACTCCTACTCAAGAGTTAGGAATCCGCCTAGGAGATGGACACAGAGTGTTGACTCGTGTTAAATGCTCTAGTCTTACAGTACAGCTAGTTAACTCTAAATTTGTCGTGGATGCATATGTTTTAGAATTGGGTGGGCTAGATTTGATCTTGGGAGTGGCTTGGTTGAAAGGATTGGAGAAGGTAGTGATGGATTGGAAAGAGATGACTATGGATTTCATTTACCTTGTTAAAACGATTCACCTTCATGGACTGTTGTGAGTTGGGAATAATCCAGAGAAATGCGTCCTCCAATATTGAATCATCATCATTTAACAGCCTCTTGCAGCAAGGTATCGAAGAAGATGAAAGGAATTGGAAGAAAGTGAGAGGAAACTTACCAAGGATAAATCATACTTGACTCATGAACAAGGGAAGGACCTGTCAAGCTTGTTAGACTTATTTCTTGAAGTTTTCAAGGAAGTCACTAGACTACCCCCAAAAGATAAGTTGAACATGCGATTACTTTGGAATCTGGTGTGGGCTCAGTCAGTGTACACCCTTATCGATACCCTCATTTGCATAAAAATGAGATTGAGAAGTAGGTAGGTGAACTGCTACAATAGGGAATAATCAGGCATAGCTCAAGTTCTTTCTTGAGTCCAACTATCTTAGTCAAGAAGAAAGATTCCTCTTGGAGAATGTGTATGGACTATCGGGCTCTAAACAGGGTCACCATTCCAGACAATTATCCAATCCATTCGTGAATGAGTTGTTGGATGAATTAAAAGGGGCTTCATATATTTTCAAAATTAGATCTTTAGTTTAGATACCACTAGATTAGAGTCAAGGAAGTAAACATATAAAAGATCGCATTTAGGACTCATGAGCGATATTATGAATATCTAGTAGTGCTCTTTGGATTAATGAATGCCCCAGGCACCTTTCAAGCAACAATGAACCAAATATTTGTGATAGTGGATCACCTGACCGAATATGCTCATTTTATCTTATTAAAGCATCCATATACTGCTAAGAAGGTGGCAACTACTTTTGTTAAGGAGGTAGTTCGGTTGCAATGGATGCCACATTCCATCTTGAGTGATCGAGACCCCCTCTTTAAGAGCAATTTTTGCCAACAGCTTTTAAAATTGCAGATAAGATGTCCTCTTCCTATCACATTGAGATTAATGGTCAAAAAGAGGTGGTCAATAGGTGTTTGGAACCTATTTGAGATATTTCAATGCTAAACAATCAAGGGGTTTGTCGAAATGGTTAACTTAGGCAGAATTGTGGTAAAACACCACATTTCATGTCTTTACTGGCATCACTCCCTTTGAAGCAATGTATGGCCAGAAACCCCCTACCCTAATTCGATTCCTTAGAGGAGAAACCAAGGTGGAGGTTATAGCTCAAGAACTTGAAGATCAGGATGAGGCTCTACAACGACTCAAATATAATCTCTCCAAAGCGCATGAATAGATTGAAAGGTATCCAGACAAGAGAAGAATAATGAAGGAGTTTGAATCAAAGATTGGGTGTATTTAAAATCGAGACCTCATCGGCAACAATCAGTGATTCGCAATATCGAACAAAAGTTGACCCTAGGTATTACAGACCATATAAAATCATTGAAAAATTTGGACCCGTTGCTTATAAATTGGAATTACCATCTTCCTCAAAGTGTTCATCTCAGTATTCCATATATTTCAACTCAAGAGAGCAATGGGAAACCAAGAAGCTAACACCAAGCTACCTAAAGAGTTAGAAGTGGTAGATGAGGAAGTTATTCTTCACAGAGAGTGTTGCCGAGTAGGGACTTGATGAAGGGAGAACATATTGAGAAGCAACTTTTAGTACAGTAGAAGGGAGTAACTGCAAAAGATGCCACGTGGGAGGACGAATCTCACTTGTACAGTCAATTTCCTCAACTAAGTTGTAACAGACCACAGAGAGGGTGATGGGCAATATAGGAAAATCACTCCTTTCCAATATACGTACAAGAGAAGAAGAAATAAAAGTAACAGAATGAGGAGAGTGGGAGCCATGTTGTCAGGAGTTAGTTAGGGGGATGAGAAATACAAATAGGAAAATAAAATGTTTTAGAGGGGAGAAAAGTGGAGAGTGAAAAAATAGTGAAGAGAACTTGGCCTCTCGAAAGCCAAGCTTTGTTTATACATAACCTTTACAATACAGTTCTTCACCGATTTGGAAATTATCACTCTAATACTCCCTTATCTGTGAATTTTCTACATTCTCTTGTCTCTCCCTATACTATATTATTGTTATCTATGCATTTGTGTGAAAAATTCTTACAAATTGGTATCAGCTCACAATCTTGGGCTTCTTTCCTAGGGTATGGTCACCACTCGCACTTCAACTGAAATGGAGGAAAGGGTTGACGGATTGGAACAACAGATGGCGGAGTTCCGCGCGGAACAGGGTCGATTGATGGAGGCCATGATGAAACGCTTTGACGATTTGGTAGTTCAACAAGTGAAGCAACAGTCTACTGTGGAGGATCACGATTCTCATATTAAGGATCCTGGGGGAGGACAACGTCGCGAGGTCACTCCAAACAAGGGCGACTATAATCGGCGATTGGAGGGTCCTCCGTTCGATGGCTCGGATGCAAGCGGCTGGTTGGTTCGGATTGACCGCTTCTTTCGCATATCGGGCATTCCTGTGAGCAAGAAACTAGAATATGTTGTGCTCGCCTTTCACGGCGAAGCCCTCACATGGTTTGAATGGTGGGAAGCACAATCTTCATTCCATACTTGGCTTCGTTTTAAGCAAGATTTGTTGTGCTGTTTCGAACCGGGAGCAGCGTCTAATCCTTTGGCTCTACTGTTGAAGGTATGCCAAGTAGGCTTGGTGATGGATTATCGTTGCGAATTTGAACTCGCGGCACGCTCTCATAGGAACCTCGGTGGTGAAACCTTGATGTGTATGTTTCATGAGGGTCTCAAACCGACAATTAGCTCGGAGATGGCAGTCACTAAGTTCGAGAACCTCCAAGCAATGATGGATTGGGCGATGGTGTTAGAGGCTCGCAACTTAGCATGGCGTGAGGAAGGAAGATAGCCATGGGAGAGGAAATCAGACTCAAACTTCAGTCCAGGACAAGGTTGTGAAAGAAGCAATACTTAAGCTTGGCCCAATAATGCTGACCCTAACTCTGGACCGCTGAAACCCAATTCATTGCCACCATTTAAAAGGGATACCAAACTTCTATTGGGCCCCGTCACAACTGGTCCTAAAAATAGCTCAAGATGGATCTCGAACGAGGAATGGACTGACCGCCAGAGACACGACCTTTGTTTTCGATGTGATGACAAATGAAACCCTAGTCATTCATGCAAATTTCATCACCAACAATTGATCCTGCTTGGCAAAGAGGAAGAAGTGTCTGATATCCTTGCCACCAAGGCTCCTCTAGAGGAAATCCCTGATGTCACCTTAAATACTCTCTCTCTCCATCTCTCTTCTTTCAGTTACTGGGGACTCACCACCCACCAAACTTTGAAAGCTCGTGAGACCATCCATGGCATGGAGGTTGTTGTTTTGGTGGATCCAGGGGCAGAGGCAAACTTTCCTTCCACTAAGCTCGTCTCTGCTCTTGGGTTGTCGTTGCTTCAGTTGCACCCTTTTTGTGTCGAAGTCGGCAACGGTGCTATTGAGCAGGGAGTGGGCGGTTGCGAGGCTGTAGAGGTTTTGGTACAGGGTATTTCCATTGTTGCTAATTTCTTTGTCATGGAGTTGGGTCGGTCAGAGGTGGTGCTCGGTGCCGGGTGGGTTGCTAGTTTAGGGAAATTTGAGGGTGACTATAGGAATTTATCCTTGAGTTGGCTGTCCAACGGAACAAAGGTGACCTTAAGAGGTGATCCTAGCCTTGGCCGGAGTCCGGCAAGTGGGAAGATGACATTGAATGCCTTGCGGGATAATGAGCAAGGTTTTTTGGTGACTCCTCCTTTTACAACTGACGATTTTGCTGCACACCCTTCCTTCTCACAGGAAACCTTAACATTATTGCAGAAATTCGAGGACATTTTCCAAACCCCATGTGGTCTGCCACCACAGAGAACACATGATCATGCCATTGTTTTAAGGGAGAACGCTGAGGGGGTCCCAAAGATTAGGCCTTATCAGTATCCTCACTACTAAAAGGCTGAAATAGAAAAGATAATTGATGAGATGCTTCACATTGGTATCATTCGTCCCAGCACTAGCTTATTTTTGAGCCCGATAATTATGGTAAAAAAGAAGGATGGTGGTTGGCACTTCTGTGTTGATTATAGGGTGCTCAACAAGATCGCAGTTCCAGATAAGTTTCCAATTCCGGTGATAGAGGATCTATTGGATGAGATGGCTGGCGCAGTTGTATTCTCTAAACTCGGCTTGAAATCAAGGTACCACTAAATTCGGATGAAAGAGGATGACATCTACAAGACAGCATTTCGAACCCACAAAGGACATTACGAATTCCTGGTAATGCCGTTTGGGCTCAAGAACGCTCATTCTATCTTTCAGTCTTTGATAAACACAGTGTTGCGACCATACTTGAGGAAGTTTGTATTAGTTTTCTTCGACGACATTTTGGTATATAGCAAGGACATTGATAGCCACCGTGAGGACTTGTTGCGGGTGTTGGAATTGCTTCGACAAAACAACCTTCTAGTGAATAAGAAGAAGTATTGTTTTGAGAGTGCTAGCATTGAATATTTAGGGCATATCATCTCTTCTCAAGGTGTGGCATCTGACCCTAATAAGCTCAAGGATATGGTAGATTGGCCTCAACCTAAAGACCTCAAGGCATTGCGCGGGTTCTTAGGTCTCACGGGCTATTATTGGCTTTTTGTAAAAGGCTACGGGAGCATTGCGTGGCCTCTCACACAATTGTTGAAGAAGGATTGTTTTCAATGGAGTGAGGAAGCTGCCTCAGCTTTCCAACAACTCATGATAGCAATGGTCTCTGTCCCGATATTGGTTGCTCCATGTTTTTCCAAACCTTTCCAGATAGAAACTGATGCTTCTGGAAAAGGTGTGGGTGCTATCTTAATGCAAGAGGGTCGTCCTATTGCATTTATGAGTCAAAAATTGTCCGATGCAGCCCAAAGGAAGTTGGTTTATGAAAGGGAATTGATGGCTATAGTGTTCGTTATTCAAAAGTGGCGTCATTACCTACTTGGTCAGCAATTCACTATTTTTACAGACCAAAAATCTTTGAAATTTCTGTTGGATCAAATGGTTGCGGAAGAGGGCCAACAACGGTGGTTGTCAAAATTGTTGGGATATAATTTTGAAATCAAGTATAAAGTAGGCTCAGATAATAGAGTGGCTAATGCTCTTTCCAGAAAGTTTCATTACTCTTTTTTTCTTTTTCTATTGTTGCTGAATAGGCTGATATCGAAACAGAGGTCTTGGAGGATGTTAAACTGAAAAATATTATGCAGAAGATTCTTTTGGAGGAAGAGGTTACTGCTGGATTTGAGTTGCGTAATGGCAAGCTAATGTATAGAGAGCGGTTGGTGCTTGCTAAGAACTCTAAATGGATTCCTAAGATTTTATTGGAATTCCACAACTCTAAAATTTGGGGTCATTCCGGTTTAATATGGAATTCCACAACTCTTCTCTTCTCTACTAGAAGGGTACGAAATCTGCTATTATGGATTTTATCAAGGGCTGTGAGGTGTGCCAGTAAAATAAACACTTTACTATCAAATCAGCCGGTCTTTTACAGCCGCTACCCATTCCCTCAAATGTTTGGGCGGATTTCTCCATGGATTTTATTGGCAGTTTATCGAAGACCAAGGGCATGGACACTATTTTTGTTGTTGTTGATCGACTCACCAAATATGCTCATTTCTTTGCTCTCTCTCATCCATTTACAGCAAAGGATGTTGCTACTTTATTCATCAAGGAGGTGGTGCGTCTTCATGGTTTTCCTTCTTCCATTGTATCCGATAGAGACAAAGTTTTTATGAGCACATTTTGGTCAGAACTCTTTAGACAAGCAGGGACTTCTTTGAAAATGTCATCGGCTTATTACCCTCAAACAGATGGTCAAACAGAGGCTGTCAACAAGTGTTTGGAAACCTATCTACGCTGTCTTAGGCTCCAAGCCAAAACAATGGCCTGCATGGTTGTCTTGGGCTGAGTTTTGGTACAACACCAATTACCACGGTTTCATTAGAATGACTCCCTTCAAGGCTCCATACGGGAGGGAACCTCCACCTCTGTTGAGGGGTGGAATGGAATCAATGGTGGAAGATGTCAAGCTTATGCTGCATGATCGTAACCAAATGCTTGAGGAGTTACAATTTCAGTTAAATCGAGCGCAAAATAGAATGAAACAGACTGCTGACCAAAAGAGAAGGGAGGGGTGACCTTTGCCATTGGGGATTTTATTTACTTGAAGCTTCATCTGTACCAAATGAAATCTTTAGCAGCCAGGGTGCATCACAAACTAGGGGCTCGTTTTTATGGACCTTCTGAAGTGTTAGAGAGAATTGGCGAAGTGCTTACAAACTCAAACTTTCGAAGTCAGCCAAGATCCATCATGTGTTCCATGTATCTCTCTTAAACAAGAGTATTGGTCCATCCATGTTACCCCAACCACTGCTAACTGAGTTGAATGAGAAAATAGAGCTGATAGTCGAACCTGAATTCATCTTGGACAGCCGCTATAACAAAGGGGGAGAGCAGGAAGTCTTGGTGAAATGACAGAACCTACCAGAATTTGAAAGTACATGGGAGTTAGCTGAGAAGATAAAGATGGTTTTTCCCCTCTTTCACCTTGAGGACAAGGTGACTCTTCAAGAGGGGAGTATTGTAACAGACCCCAGCAGCAGAGAGGGTGATGGAAAATATAGGAAAATCACTCCTTTTCAGTATACGTACAAGAAAAGAGGAAATAAAGTAACAGAATGAGGAGAGTGGGAGCCGTGAGGAGAGTGGGAGCCATGTTGTCAGGAGTTAGTTAGGAGAATGAGAAATACAAATAGGAAAATAAAATGTTTTAGAAGGGAGAAAAGTGGAGAGTGAAAAAATAGTAGAGAGAACTTGGCCTCTGGAAAGCCAAGCTTTATTTTCTGTATGTTGTTTATACATAACCCTTACAATACAGTTCTTCACCGATTTCGAAATTACGACTCTGATACTCCCTTATTTGTGAATTTTCTACGTTCTCGTCTCTGTCTACACTATATTATTGTTATCTGTGCATTTATGTCAAAAATTCTTACATAAGCCTTGAGGACAAGGCTGTTCTTTCCAAGGGAGGCAGTGATAGAATACCACCAGACCCGCTTGAAAGCCCAATTCAGAAAGAGCCCAAGATATGGAGGGTGTATACCCGAAAGGGAAAACATGTGCAACAAGGGAGAGTTAGTTAGGGGAGTTGAGCTGGTGGGAGAGTGTGAAAATTATATTTGGAGGAGAGGAGAGAGAATAGGAGTTATTCAAATATTCTGAACTTTGGACAGAGAAGGATTTTTCTCTAAGGAGCTTATGCTCCGGGTGTGTCAACTATGGCCTTAATACAGTATTTTACAACCAATTGATTCTATCACTTCACTTCCAGCAGAGTTAACAAAGAACTTATGATTCAGTATTGTAACAGATATAAGATGTACAATGACAAAGAGAATGAACCTGCATAGTATCAAAGTTTGAGCTTTGATTGAATAGAGGCGTGAATGGGCATAAGCCGAAGCTATCTTAAGCATCTTCAGTTTCCACAGAAGTGTTTCTTTTGGTAATATTTCGCCAAGAATCTGAGGGTTGAATAAATATTACGTTTCCAATATAATAAGTAAATTAATTAGGGTAAAGCTCAGACTAAAAATCAAGAATCCAAAGTATACAAACTTCAGTGAAATCAATCCATTTACTTCAAAGTCCAGCATATTCCAATTTTA
>Ga0209700_104296_pt1 | contig 25919 bp, 14 predicted proteins | sample SiratroredBW_FD_187528 | JGI IMG/M metagenome (GOLD analysis project Ga0209700, IMG submission 187528) | Root nodule microbial communities of legume samples collected from California, USA - Siratro red BW (SPAdes) (version 2) | ecosystem: Host-associated > Plants > Roots > Nodule | place: USA...
GGGCTGTGTGGATTCACAGTTTGGAGATGTATGACAGGTGCATATCTCGGGGTCTATTCAATGCACGAGTCTTCCGGAAGTAGAGTCATGTTTGTAGTGTGTTAGATTCTTTTATTGTGATGATACATGAAATTGAATGTTTTTGATTTGTTAAAATCTGGTTAGCTTACCCTTTTCTTTGGTTGTATTGTGTTTGATTTTCTATCTGTGATGATCGTGTCATGACATGGGAGCAGATAGTGTTGCAGATGGATCTTTGGGAGATCATCTAGGTTGAAGGATGCTGTTAGGAATAGTGCATTATTTTGAAAAAAAAAAAACTTGCATATGATATTGTAAATATGTTTTGAAATTTCAGTTTAGCTTTATTATGTAATTTTGATGTATGTTAACTATGGAATACTGTGAGACACACATGATGGTAATACTTTAGTTGTCATAGTATAAGCTTTAATTTTGTGGGGTGTTACAATAATGACATATTTATAATTTTTAGTGATGAATATTTATGTCACTAAAACTATTTTTTTAGTGTTTTTAAATTCAAATTATTGATGAATTTGTTTTGGAAATGATTAACATGATATTATGGAGTTGTTTTGAAATGTTTCCAAGTACATGACAATCAAATTGACTATATTAAAAGAAAAAATGTCATTTCAAGCACCTAACGACTACTTCTTACAAAGTTACATGCGGAGAAACAATTTCAAGTTGAAAACAACAAGAGACAAAAAAAATATATACAGAAAATACAACAAAAGAATACAATTTTGTGGTAAGTGTTACAATTAAATTGAAAATTCTTTTGAAGTAATTTGTGTAAAATCTTAAATAATAACTATTGTGCTCAACCTACTACTCGAGGTCAGTTTGGAAAGTCAGTCCAAGTCCAAGTCCAAGTTCTCAACACAGCTTAAGGATGACACACGGATGTACTACTTGAACTCGGTCTGGGAAGTCAACCCAAATCCAAGTTCCCAGCACACGTCATGAACCTTGAAACAGGTGCTAACCATAGCAATTAGTAAAAATCATCCCACTAATAAAATTAGTAATTATGGGCCTTAAGGAATAGTGATTAAGTCCACAACTTTCCCTATAAATATAGTAATATCTCCCATAGGTAAGGGACTGTCTCTTTGTCTTTACTCCTATATCTACTAACTTGATCGTCGAAGTGTCTTTGGAAGTACCATGCCCCCTCCAACCAAGAAGAAGGAGTCGTTCGACTTAAAGATTTCATCTAGATCGGACAAAACAATATGAGTACACAAACCCAATTGTTTGAAAAGACAGTTCACCCATAGGAGTTTTCCAAGTACAAGGCAGTAGGCCAATACCAAGTGCAATGCAGCAGGTCCACACCGAGTACAAAGAGACATTTCAAGAAGTCAAAGTACCCTTCAATCTGAATTTGAACTTTCAACAATTGAAGTCAGTTCCACACCTACTTACTTGTCTCATTCAAATATTCCAACTAGAAACAATTCTGAATATTAAACTGAAAATAAATGTAAAAATATTTACAAAAACGAAAAATTAGATAAAGATAATTTATTAACGAAAATAATAAGTTAAAACGTAGTTATAATTATATAATTATTAAATTGATTATTAGAAAATAGGAAAAAATAATTTATGATAAAAGTTAAAATTGAATGTTTTTCATATAAACAAACCAGAACTCCCAATATAAAAAAAAATAGAGAAGAAAAATATAAAAATTTTAGAGAAAAAATAAAAAATTAGATAAAAGTAATACAGTAAAAAAAATAGGTAACAAGTAATTATAATTATTTAATTATTAATTTGATGATAAAAAATGGAAAAAGGTAAATTTTTATATATTTAAATAAGAACTGTTAGTAAAATTTTATAATATATAAATATAATGTGACCAAACATAATGTGAAAATTAATAAATTTTTGATAATGTATTAAAATGGTGGGTTTTAGACACCTGAATCAAACTTCAAATAAGTACCATGTATGTGAATCAAAGAATTTAAACGTGATTACTATTAACATTTTTAAGTAATTATATAGTACATAATAATATATTCTAAATATTTAAAATATTAGGAGGAAGTTGAGAGTAATCTATATATGTAGTAGAACACTATAAGCACTAAGCATTATTATCATAAAAAATTTAATGATAGAATACTTTTTCTATATTTTATAATATATATAATTTTACAAATAACATGTGTAAAATAAGGGTTTAAATATTTTTAATATTTTAAAAACTTTTAACTAATAGGGTTTAAGCAGTTTAGTTGGTAGTAGTAAAAGTTAAAGTGGTGTGTGGTTGACACGACTACAATTATTTCTATTGCACACATTTCATATATAATATATAAAAGATATGGAATCTTGTTAAATGTAGAAAATTGGTTATATTATATTTACCAATAAATACAGACTTTATGCATTTTAAGTAAAAAGAAAGCCTCGGTATAAAAAAAAAAAAAAAATCAGATTTATTGACTGTCAAAATCTAACAATAATGTGAAAATTTTGTTGGTAAATACCCTAAATCAAATTCATCAACAAATTTTCAATGCCCAAAAATTTATCGCTAACTTTATATTTTATTGAATAGAAAAAAAATTTTTTTTTTTTGCCCCACGTGTATTAAGATTTTTAGGCTTTTATCAACAAGGTGTGCCAATTTTATGGAGTTTAGGTTGATCCACCACATGGCAAACTCATAAAAATAATATAATAAAAAATGAGAAAATAAATTTTAAAAACAAATAAAACATGGTAAAGAAAAAATAAATAAAAACTTTATGAGAAATTCAGGAACATTCACAAGAGACAAGATGAAATAAGTACGATAAAATATAAAGAATCTCTCAATTTTTTTAAATAAATTATAGAACTTTTTTAATTCTCTTAAAACATTTTTACAATAGAAGAGACATCCAAGAATCATTATGTGAAACAAAATTCATAAACCACCACACACTTTCATGAATGTAGTGATTATAGTTATTTTATATGACTTTTATCTAATTCATATACCAGATATATATCATATATGTAATTGTTGGAAATATAATAATAAGTTTTTTCTTTAAGAGCTACCTTGCCTCTTCCATTTTTTTTTTTCAATTTTGACATAATTTATTCAGTGGATACTAATTGACGATACAAATGTTTGTCATGAATTCAATTTTGTGATGAAACCTTTTGAGGAATAATTTATTTACTTCCATAATGAACTTTAACTTCAATCAGAAAATTCGATTATAATAAGTTGGTTGTTTTCATAAACTGCCATCACAAAATATAATTTTTTTAGTGCATATCCATTATATAAAGAATAATCATAATCCAAAAAACTAGGAAAAGAAGAACAAATACAATTATAAAAGATGTATTTTATTCTCTTTGAATTGGTAATCATTGCTACATGAACTGCCGAATTCACAACAATTTATCTTTTGTAGTATTATTCATCTTGAAATATTGCAAAAGAAGTCTAACATGGATAATCACAGAAGCATTCATCATGCAAACCACAGCGAACAGTTGCTGCTTTTCCATACTTTTTGGGACAATCCACAAAACAATTATCACCTTCACAGTAATCATATAATTTAACTTCACACACTTTTGCCTCTGTCACTTTCATTGGCCCTTCATTTTCTGTCTCATTATTCAGTATTAAACCATCAGTATTATGCTCACAAACATATTCCAAAAAGAAAATAAACTGTGGATATCTCAGATAATTTATTTAAAATATTTTTTAAGAAATATTTCAAAAGTATATATTTTTTCTTTTACAAAAATGATTAGAAAACTGTTTATTTTCAAAATAAAAATATATTAGATAAACACATAAAATGTTACTTATTTTTATAAGGAAAAAAAAGTTGACTTAACATTTGTCAAGTTGAATCAGTGACTAGCTTAAGTAAATGAGAAACAAAACATACCAATACCAATGGAAAGAACAAGCACAACGAACAAAACAAAAGAGAACTTCATTTTTCTTGGTCTAATTAATTTCAGAATGCAAAATGAAGTATTCTAGTCTCATTTATATAGTGATTTTTTTGTCATTCAAAATAAATTTCTTGAACTCATCTTTTCACCGTTGCTGCTTTACTGTTTTTCTCTTTTATACAATATTAATTACCCATTAATATTTCTTCTTACAGAGAGTGATTCTTACCCATTCAAGGTTTTGTTTATATAAAAACAGTTCAGATTCTTTTATTACATATTAATGTTTGATTTATACATTAAATCTTAAAATCATCAAAGACATGAATTGAGACTAGATTCAATTGATTGTTCAAAGTTCTACACAATTGAAAATTTATAAAAGTTTCCCTACAAGAAATATAAGAAAATGTTATAATATTTATATTAAAAAATTACATATCATAAATAACTATTAAAAAGAATATATAATAAAATTATTTTACCTATAATAAGAATATAATTAATATAAACTTTATTAAATATTTATAAATGAATAATTATTTATTATTAATGAAAAACTATTAATTATTAATTAATAACTTTTTCAATAATAACAATAATAATAGACTGTTTTACCTAATTATCACCTTTTTAGTTTTTATTTCCTTCAATAGCACTCTTTATTTTTTATTTCCCTCAATAGCTGTAACACCCCCACAAAATTAAAGCTTCTATTAAGGCAACTAAAGTATTAACATCATGTATATCTTACACTACTTTATAGTTAACATGCATTAAGATTACATAATAATGCTAAACTGAAATTTTAAAACACATTTACAATCTTAGATACAAGTTTTTCAAAATATAATACTATTTCTAACAGCATCCTTGACCCTAGATGATCTTCTAAAGATCCATCTGCAGCACTATCTGCTTTCGTGTCAAGACACGATTATCACATATAGAAAATCAAACACAATACAACCAAAAACAAAGGGTAAGCTAACCAAATTTTAACAAATAAAAAACATTCAATTTCATGTATGATGATATAAGAATCTAACACACTACAAACATGACTCTACTTACGAAAGATTCGTGCATTGAATAGACCCCGAGATATGCACTTGTCATACACCTCCACGCTGTGAATCCACACAGCCTCCACATAAATGAATCATCAATCATGTATGACAGAGTTAGTCCCCCTGAGACTTTTCTACCCAGCTATGTTTCAAGTTGCAATTACCCAGTTCAAACCTCCTTTGACTCTCACCACCTAGTAATGATCATCTATTTGATTCCTATTACTAGTAGAGTCTGGATATCAATCGTTATTGATCAGATCCTTAGACAATGCACTTCCTAATTAACCAAGACACAGGTGTTTTCTTTCCTGAAAACATTATGCCTAGGCTTTATCAACACTTTTAACAATATCACATTACAATATAAATCTCTACTCATGCATTCATTCACTTTTAAATCTCAATCTTCACTTCAATCTCAACATTTAAAAAAATCACTAAACCATCAATATAATTAAACTTAAATTATCAATTAATCTATTTTATTAAATACATACATTGCATTCCAGAAGAGTTAAATAATCGAAAACAAAAAGCAAAAAAAATTAAAATTCATCAATATAATTAATTAAACTTAAATTATCAATTAATCTATTTTATTAGATACATACATTGTATTCCAAAAGAGTTAAATAACCGAAAACAAAAAGTAAAAAAAAAATAAAAATTAGCTTGAGCTAGACCAATTTTACCTAGGCGAAAATACCCCTCGCCTAAGCGAAAAATTAATCGCTTGGGCGAAAATAATCCAAAGAGCAGGGTCTATTTTCGCCTTAGCGAAAATACTCACGCCTGGGCTAGAATACCTCGTCGCTTGGGCGAAAGATTTCTCGCCTAGGCGAAAACACTTTAGAGAGCACACTTGCTCCAGGGGCTTTCTCGCCTGGGCGACGGTACCCTCGGTTGAGCAAACTAATTTCTCGTGTGAGCGAGGAACTTCCCGCCTGGGTGAGAACAGTCCAGAGAGCATACTTGTTACTCAAAACCATTCTCGCCTAGGCGAGATGTTGTCGCCTGGTCGAATTATGTAGAAAACATCAATTATTAGAAAATTTATGTAGTTTTTACTACCACAAAGCTACTACACATGTCTCAAATGACTAACTTAATTAGAAATTCAACTTGCATTCCATCAATTACCACATACTCCTCATACATACCAGAATGAATAAACAATTAAGAACTCAACTTAAGTTTCATGCCAGCAAATAAACCAAATCATATGCATTTCCACAGACATATTATAAATGAAACCCTAAATCACAAACAAACAAACAAACTGAAATCAGGAAAAATAAAAGTCAGCTTCCCTTACCTGAATTGCACTAGAAGTTCTCTCTAACAGCCCCAAAGCTTAAGATCTTCAAGAACTCAACTCTGCACCAGGGAACTGAGCTCACAAAGGCACTATCTGATAACTTAGAGACCATATGCAAGCTCATAAGGTAGAGGAAAACGAAAATCTAAAAATGGTTCTTAAGAGAAGAGGGTAAAAAATGAACTTACTCTAACGGAGATTCTGATCGGGTTGACTTGCTCTATTTTCTGTCACGAGTCCAGCGGTGAGCTTCGTTTGAGAAACTGATGACGTACGGAAGTGGAGACTTAGATAGAAGTAAGAGGAAAAAGAGAGTTAGGGGTTTTAGAGAGATGATGGCTTGAGTGGAAATGAGACTTGACTACTTACTTTTACTATAAATACGCGTTTTCAGTTTAATAATATAATAATCAAATGCTTATTCCACTTCTACCATTTCTACTCAGATGACAGATTTTCTAAGTTGTTACAATAGCACTCTTTATTTTTTAATTCCTGAAATAGTACTTTTTTATATTTTTTATTCTTTAATTAATGTACAATCATTACATTAATTATGATTATTATTTTTTTATTTTTATAAGATTTTGTGATTTTATTTTATTATAATAATTTACTGGTTGTATTTTTGTATTAAAAATTGATAATAAAAATTGTACTAAAATTTGTATTTTTCATTTGTTAAAAATACATCTAAATAATTAATAGCAAAAATAAAATAAAATTATTAAAGTATTTTTGCAAATAAATACTAATTTAATGGCTTAAAAAATTTAAATAAAATTTATTTATTTATGAATTTCTTTTAAATGTCATGTTTATTACTTAAAAAATGTTAATTATAAAAATTATGCAATACATTTTGAACATAAAGAGGAAAATAAATGACAATCATATATTCACTAAATAATTTAGTTAATGGTACACAAAAGAGTTTGTGTGAATTGAAACATAAATTTTATGTTTATCAAAATTCAAATTTTATCTTTATCAAAACATCAATTATATCCTTATCGAAAATCAAATTCTATTTTATAAAAAATCAATTGATATCTTTAATAAAATATCAAATTTTATCTCTATCAAAAAATCAAATTCTATCTTTATCAAAAATCAAAATTTATCTTTATCAAAAATCAAATTTTATCTTTATCAATTTTTTATTTGATTTTTGCCATTAATTATTTAGATATTTTTTAAACATACTAAAAATACAAATTTTAATTAAAATAACAATTTTATAATTTATTATAATTTTTTCTTCCAATATCAATTTTAATATATAAAAATACAATCACAAAATCATTATAATTTATTTTATTATAATTTATTTTAATATAATTTATTATGCCAAATTTAAATTTATTATAAAATATAAAATAAATAATTTATCATTTTTTCGTGTTATAATTAATTAGTTTAAAAACCTATAAATATTTAATTTTATTTTCTTTGTATTTTTTTAAAATTTGAATTTAATTATTTTTACATTATTCTTTATCTTAATTTTAATAAACTAATAATCACAATTTTTAATAACTATTACAAAAAAAAGTGCTATTGTAGAAAACAAAAGAGTACTATTTCAGAAATTAAAGAATAAAGAGTGCTATTGAAAGAAATAAAAAATAAAGGGTGTTAATAGAAAAGTTATATATATATATATATATATATATATATATATATATATATATATATATATATATATATATATATATATATATATATATATATATTTAGGAAAGTGAACCCCATCCATGTAAAAAGTTAAGCACAAAAAAGACACTCCTTTTTGCACTTTCTCTCTCTTGTACCTTTCATCCTCTATAGCTTTCTCCTCTTCTCTCTTGATTTTCACCTTCTATACTTTCTCTGTTCCAGAATCTAATCAAGTCTTGTAGTAGCTAAGTATTCTAGGGTCATTTCAAACTGATCAGAATCTTAAACAAGGTAAGTTCATATTTGCTCTAAAGATCCATTGTTCTTTGTTTTTCGTTAAGTTTTTGTCTTCAATATTGGTGGGAACAGTTGAAAAAAGTGTTCCTCTCAACTTGATTAAGGTTATACTAAAAGTTGGTGTTATTTGGAAAACTTGTTCTAGATCCTTAAAGTTGAACTGGTGTTGTTACCTGATAGGAGGAATTGATAGGGGATCGCTATCTAAGGTAAGGGAACCTAGTTTTTACCACAAATAGAACTTTACGTTAGAATATTTAGATGTGTGGGTAAAGCTTCTTTGCAAGAATTGTTTTTGGATGAATGTGAATTGTTTTGATTTGAAAAATGAGTTTGATGAAACTGTTAGATATATGTTATTATAATGTTAAACATGTTTTTGGAATGATATTTGTGATTTAATCATTATGTGTTGTTATGATTGTGAAAAGATTCTGGCACATTATTATTTGTGGATTGAATGGGTATTGATGTGAATGATTGAAAGATGAAGTTGATGCCACACATTTGGGATAATGTATGAGTTATGCTTGTTTGAGTATATTAAGTATAGCATACCTGTTTTAACAGAGATTTTCAAGCTTCACTGATGATCTGAGTTACATAAACTAAGATATCAGGTGGTGAGAAGCTCATGAGGAAGTTCATACACACTGGGACCGCGGTATTGGATGTTTGAACTTACTCTTATCCTTTCTCTTAAATTCGGTGACAATCTAAGTCTTGGGTATTGGATCAGTCATTTCTCTTAGATTTGTTGAATCTAAGTCTTGGGTATTGGATTAGATGTTAGTTTTGGGTAGGGGGCATACTTAATGAGTCTTCCGGAAGACGATAGGTTCATGTGTGACCTATATGTATTGATGTAGTCCATGTGAGACCTTTATGTATAATGTTTGATATGAGTACTTGAAATGAAAAAGAAAAGCTAGTATTGAAACTTGATATTCCAAACTTTAAGGGAATTCTTATGTCTGATATACTTTGTTCTTTTTGCATGTATTTAGTATGTTATAAACTTTCAATTTTACTAGCTCAACCTTGCTTTTCATGTTGTTGTATGAACTGTGATGACTGTACTATTTACAGGAGTAGGTGCTGATGCAGGTTTTGAAACACCTTAAAGATGATATGTCCTTAAACTAATTTTCCTTTTGTCTTGTATATACTTGTATATATATATATATATATATATATATATATATATATATATATATATATATATATATATATATATATTGATGTAGTTAAAGACTTTCACTACTAGAAAATTGCCAAATAGTGACCGAAAATAGTGACAGAAAAAATCAGTCACTATCAGTGACTGAATCAGTTATCTAAAAAATCGTTCACAAATTCATTCATAGAATCGGTCACATAATCGGTCACAGATTCGGTCACATAATCGGTCACAGATTCGGTCACAGAATCGGTCATAGAATCGGTCACAGAATCAGTCACAGATTCGGTCACAGAAATCGATCACAGAATTGGTCACAGATAACAAATTAGTAATAATAATAATAATAATAATAATAATAATTTTAATAATATCAATAATAATATTGCTAATAATAATAATATTAATAAGTTTAATTATAATAATATCAATAATAATAATAAGCATAATAAGTAATTGTAATTGTAATAATAAGTATAAAAATAATTGTAACATGACAGAAAAGTTGCTTTGGTCTTATGGCCGTAGGTTCTCAAGTAATAAAATTGTAATTAAAAATAAGATAAATAATAATAGGAATAATAGATGTTAAAATAATTTTTTTATTAATAAAAATAATATTCAAAAAAATTTTAAAAATATTTTTAAAATCGGTCACAGAATTGGTCACAGAATCAGTCACAAAATCGGTCACTATGCATCAGTAACCAGCAAAATAACGACTGGTTACTAAATCGGTCACTATTTTAATCAGACCAATTTTGGTCATTTAGTGACCAATTTTGTAGTCACTATTAATGATTTTTCTAGTAGTGTTTATGACCTTGAGATGGTCTTCCTTTTGTTCTATACATAAGTTTGATGTATCTGAATACTTTATGTAGTACTTTGAACCTTAAATGCATGTTAATACTTGATAGCAAACAAAATTTAGTTTAGTTGAGAAATCATTTTCTGATAGCTTCGCTTAAGTGGGAGAATCTCACTCAAGTGAATTTTGCAGAAAAGTTCACTTTTCAAGTCTCACCTGAGCGAGATACAGCTCACCTGAGTGAGCTCTTCATAAGCAAAAGAGGGTGCTTTCTGGAGTGTTTTTGCCCAGGCGAAAAATCTTTTGCCCAGGCAAGGAGGTATTATCGTCCAAGCGAGAGTAGTTTCGCTTAGGCAAAAATGACCCTAGAGCAGAAGTGTTCTCTATACTATTTTCGCCCAACCGATAAATTCCTCGCCCAGATGAGGTGGATTTTCGTTCGAGCGAAACTATTCTCGCTGAAGCTAAAAAAGAAAATTCCCTTCTTTTCTTTTCTTCTTATTTCCTTCTTTCATTCTTTTATTTAATTTTATGTATTAAATATTTTATGGTTTGAAATTATACTTTGTTTATCTATAAGAGTTAAATGGTAAATGCTATAGAATTTTTGGGTTGTTATATTTATGGTATCAGAGCAATTCGTCCTTAGGAGGACCTGAGAGTAATGGGTTTGTTAGGATTCTTTTGTGTATGTTGGTTTGAGATGATTGTTGTGAATGTCTATAAATTTATTATGAAAGAAAAAAGATCTTGATAGAGTGGTGAGGGTGTACACTCATGACTAAATAAAGATGTATTTCTATCTTAATTCTTAATGTTTGAGTGTATGTTAAAAGATAAGTTTTGGATGATGATGATGATGAGGTATATGTTATTTGGTTTGTTTTGGATGTTTGGAAAATTGTTTGTGATTGTACTACATGACATGGTTACTGGTTTATGATTGGTTGTAATGTCTTTCCTTATGTATCTAGAAAATGGCATGTAGACCAATTATCCCTCCTCAATCAACGGATATGCCCAGTTTAGCCAAGACAATAGAGATGATGGCAACAGTCTTACAGTAGCAAGGTGATACTATGGCATAGGAACATCAGGCTGCCCTTTATTCATTAATTAAAAAATGCTAGATTAGCAGTAGAAGCGACTCAGCTTCATCATCAACATCATACTTGTTGTTTGGAGAATTTCTTGAAACATAATCCACCAAAGTTCAATGGAGGAGAAAATGCAGATAAAGCAGATCAGTAGATGAGAGACATTGAAAGAAATTTTGAAGTCACCCAATGCCTTGAGGAGATAAAATTATCTTATGATGTGTATATGCTTACTGAAGACGCTGAATTTTGGTGGAAAGGCATGAGGCAAATGATGGAAGAAAGAGGAGAAAATGTTACCTGGGAAAGTTTCAAAGGAAGATTTTTGGAAAAATACTTTCTAGACAATGTTAGAAATGCAAAAGAAATCGAGTTCATGTAGCTAGAACAGGGAAACCTTTCAGTTGTTGATTATGCTACTAGATTCAAACATCTGGCTAGGTTCAGTACTCAAATTATGACTGAAGATTGGAAGTTCAAAAAATTTGAATTTGGACTGAGACAAGATCTTAAGAAAGTGGTAGTCCCATTGTTCATTAGAGAATTCCCCGCTCTAGTGGAGCAAGTAAAAGTGATGGAAATATGAAAAATAGTGGCAAAGTTGTTAAATCACAAATGGTAGGAGGACCCAAGATAAGAAGAAACCTTACTTCAGGCCTCAATCCTTCAGTGGTGGAGGATCTAATCCTCAATTACCACCTAATATCAAATGTTTTAAGTGTGGTGGCCCGCATATGATTAGATTTTTTCCTTATCCAACTCCGAACGTGACATGTGATAGATGTCACAAATATGGTCATGCAACAAAAGACTGTCGTGTCTGATTTCAAGTTCCAAGTTCTGGTGAAATACAACAAGTACAACAGAATAACAACAAAAACCTAGAGCAACAAGAAGAGTTTTTTCTATTAGTGGAGTTGAGGCTTCACAGTCTGATAGTCTAGTTAAAGGTATTTGCTTTTATTTTGGGTACACAATTGTTTGTTTTGTTTGATTCTGAAGCAACTCATTCATTTATCTCTATTGATTGTGTTGAGAAACTAAATTTTCCAGTTCGTGAGTTAGATATTGAATTGGTGGTATCCACACCTACAAAAGGTATTATAATAACTTCATTTGTTTGTATTGAGTGTCCAGTAATTATAAATGGACGAAAGTATAAGATCAATATGATCTGCATACATATGAAGGATTTGGAATTTATATTAAGAATGGATTAGTTATCTGATAACCATATTCCTATAAACTACGGTGAGAAGAAGTTGATTTTTAGCGAATAAAAAAACATGCAGATTGTCTCAGCTCAACAAATTGAAAGAGAGGTACATGAGGGTCCAAAATTTTTCACACTTTTTGCTTGTTCTGTGGATGATGATAAGGCCCAGAAAACATGGTTGTAGTTTAGGAGTTTATGGATGTATTCCCTGATGAGATTCCAAGACTTCCACCTAAAAAAGAAATAAGTTTACAGTAGACCTAATATTTGGGGTAGGACCTGTGCCAATTACTCTATACCGAATAGCACCAGCTGAATTAACTGAGTTGAAGAAACAACTGGAAAATTTATTGGAGAAACAGTTCATTCGAGCTAGTGTTTCTTCATGGGGAGCTCCAGTACTGTTAGTAAAGAAGAAAGATGTTTCGTCTCGTTTATGCATAGATTATAGACAGTTGAACAAACTTACTATCAAGAATAAGTATCCTCTTCAAAGAATAGATGAGTTGTTGGACCAACTACATGGAGTGGTTATCTTTTCAAAGATAGACTTACGCTCAGGTTATCATCAGATCTTAGTTAAAGCTGAAGATGTTCAAAAGTCTACTTTCAGATCAAGATATGGCCATTATGAATTCTTGGTTATGCCTTTTGGAGTGACCAATGCTCCAACTATCTTCATGGATTATATGGATCGAATCTTCAGGCCTTTTCTTGATAAATTTGTGGTGGTATTCATAGATGATATCCTGATCTATTCTCATTCAATAGAAAAACATGTAGAGCATCTCAGAACTGTTCTGAACATTTTGAGAGAAAAGCAGTTGTATGCCAAAATCTCAAAATGTGAGTTCTGGATGTTTGAAATACAGTTTTTAGAACATGTTATCTTTGCTCAAGGAGTCTCATTAGATCCTTCTAAAGTGGAGGTTGTATTCAATGGGAACGTCTTAAAACTATTACAAAACTTAGAAGCTTTGTGGGACTAGTAGGATATTACAAGAGGTTTATAGAAGGATTTTCTAAGATAGTTGCTTCTTTGACTAAACTGACCAGAAAGGATCATCCTTTTACATGGAAAGAGCAATGTGAGAGGAGTTTTGAAGAGTTGAAGATGAGGTTAACTAATGCTCCTGTTTTAACAATCCCTGATATAAATCAGCCGTTCGATGTTTGTTGTGATGCTTTCTATCAGGGATTGGGTTGTGTGTTGATGTAGAACAAGAAAATTGTTGCTTATGCTTCTCGGTAGCTGAAGGTGCATGAAAGGAATTACCCAACTCACGACTTGGAACTGGAAGCGATGCCTTAAAAATCTGGAGGCATTATCTTTATGAAACTAGTTTTAAAGTATTTAGTGATCATAAAAACTTGAGGTATTTATTTGATCAAAAAGAGCTTAATATGCGGCAGAGGAGATGGATTGAGTTCTTGAAAGACTATGATTTCCAACTTATGTAACATCTTGGAAAAGTAAATGTTGTTGCTGATGCTTTAAGCCGTAAGAGAATACAAATGTCATTACTCATGCTAAAAAAGCAAGAATTAATTGAAGATTTCAGGAATTTGAATTTAGAGGTTTTTATATCTTCAAATTTCATTAGTTGTAATGCGCTTGTTATAACTAATGAGTTTTTGAAAAGGGTTAAGAAGAAGCAATTGGAGGATTTGAAATTGAAGAACATCTTGAGTCTTTTGGGCACAGATAAAGCTAAATATTTCTCTTTGAGAGAAGATGATATTTTGAGGTTTCAAAAAAGAATATGTATACCAGAAGACCATGAGTTAAAACAAATAATTCTATCTGAAGGGAACAAAAGAAAGCTTAGTTTATATCTAGGTATGACTAAAATGTATCAAGATCTCAAGAAGTCTTATTGGTGGCCTGGTATGAAAAATGATGTAGCCAAGTTTGTTGTTGCTTGTCTTACTTGTCAAAAATCCAAGGTTGAACATCAGCGACATGGAGGCATGTTGACTCAATTGGACATCCCAATGTGAAAGTGGGATAATATCTCTATGGATTTTGTGACCCACTTACCCCATACTAAGGTAGCATGATTCTATATGGGTCATTGTAGACAGGTTGACAAAGACTGCACACTTTTTACCGATCGATTTGAGAATATCTATGTAGAAGTTGGTTTAGATTTATATAAGCGAGATAGTTAGATTGCATGGTGTCCCTTCAAGTACAGTATCAGACAAAGATCCCAGATTCACCTCTAGATTCTGGAAAACACTTCAAGAAACTTTAGGGACCAGACTCAGATTCAGTTCAACATACCATCCTCAGACCGATAGACAATCTGAGAGAACTATCCAATACCTAGAGGATTTGCTCAGGACTTGTGTGTCAGATCATTTGGGCAGTTGGGATGAAATTCTGCCTCTAGTGGAGTTCACCTACAATAATTATTACCAAGCAAGCATTGGAATGGCTCCTTTTGAAGCATTGTATGGTAGAAACACCTCTATGTTGGTTTCAAGATGGTGAAAGTATGTTGATTGGACAAGAGTTGATATAACAAACCAATGAGAAGGTTAAGAAGATTCAGGAAAGATTAAAAACTTCTTTAAGCAGGCAGAAGTCTTATACAGATCAAAGAAAAAGACCTTTAGAATTTTCTACAGGTGATCATGTCTTTCTTAGAGTTACACCATTCACTAGTGCAGGGAGAGCGATCAGATCAAAGGAATTGACTCCAAAGTTTATAGGGCCTTATCAGATTCTTAGAAGGATAGGTCTTGTTGCGTATGAACTTGCCTTGCCACGTCCCTTAGCCAATATTCACAACATTTTCCATGTATCTTAGCTAAGAAAATATGTACCCAATCCAAGTCACATTCTAGAATCAGATTCAGTTATTTGCTCTAAAATCCCTTGTTCTCTATTTTTCATTAAGTTTTTGTCATCAATATTGGTGGGAACAGTTGAGAAAAGTGTTCCTCTCAACTTGATTAAAGTTATACTAAAAGTTGGTATTATTTAAAAAACTTGTTCTAGGTCCCTAAAGCTAGACTGGTATTGGTGCCTGATTGGAGAAATTGATAGAGGATCATTGTCTGAGGTAAGGGAAGCTAGTTTTTACCTCAAATAGAACTTTATGTTAGAATATTTAGATGTGTGGGTGACATGGTCACCAATTTTAAAGCTTCTTTGCAGGAATTATTTTTGCATGAATGTGAATTGTTTTGATTTGGAAAATGAGTTTGATGAATCTGTTAGATGTATGTTGTTATAATGTTAAAGATGTTTTTGGAATGATATTTGATGATTTAATCATTAAGTGTTGTTATGGTTGTGGAAAGATTATGGCACAGTTTATTTGTGGATTGAATAGGTATTGATGTAAATGATTGAAAGATGAAGTTGATGTCATACGTTTGGGATAATGTATGAGTTATGCTTGTTTGAGTATATTAAGTATAACATGCCTATTTTAATAGAGATCCCCAAGCTTCACTAATGATCTAAGTTACATAGACTAAGATATCAGGTGGTGAGAAGCTCATGAGGGAGTTCATACACACCGGGACGCTAGTAGACACTCGGTATTGGATGTTTGAACTTACTCTGATCCTTTCTCTTAAATTCGATGGCAATCTAAGTCTTGGGTATTGGATTAGTCATTTCTCTTAGATTCGATGGTAATCTAAGTCTTGGGTATTTGATTAGTCCTTTCTCTTAGATTTACTAAATCTAAGTCTTGGGTATTGGATTAGATGTTAGTCTCTGGTAGGGGGCATACTTAATGAGTCTTCCGGAAGACGATAGGTTCATATGTGACCTATATGTATTGATGTGGTCTATGTGAGACCTTTATGTATGATGTCTGACATGAGTACTTGAAATGAAAAAGAAAAACTAGTATTGAAACTTGATATACCAGACTTAAAGGAATTCTTATGACTAGTATACTTTGTTCTTTTTTGCATGTGTTTAGTATGTTATAAACTTTCAATTTCACAAGTTTACCCTTGCTTTTCATGTTGTTGTATGAACTGCGATGATTGTACTATGTACAGGAGTAGGTGCAAATGCAGGTTTTGGAGCACATTAAAGATGATATGCCCTTAAACTGATTTTCCTTTTGTCTTGTATATACTTGTATATATGTTTTGATGTAGTTAAAGACTTTATGACATTGAGATGGTCTTTCTTTTGTTATGTAAATAGTTGTACATAAGTTTGATGTATCTGAATACTTTATTTAGTACTTTGAACCTTAAATGCATGTTAATACTTGATAGCATACAAAAGTTAGTTTAGTTGAGAAATCATTTTCTGATAGCTTCGCTAAAGTGGGAGAATCTCACTCAAGTGAATTTTGCAGAAAAGTTCACTCTACAAGTCTTGTCTGAGCGAGCTCTTCATAGGCAAAAAAGGGTGCTCTCTTGAGTGTTTTTGCCTAGGCGAGAAATCCTTTGTCCAGGCGAGGAGGTATTCTCGCCCAAGCGAGAGTAGTTTCGCTCAAGAGAAAATGGCCTTGGAGCAGGAGTGCTCTCTGGACTATTTTCACTCAACCGATAAATTTCTCGCCCGGGCAAGGTGGATTTTCGCTCGGGCGAAATTATTCTCGCTCAAGCTAAAAAAAATATTATCTTCTTCTTTTCTTTTCTTTTTATTTCCTTCTTTCATTCTTTCATTTATTTTTATGTATTAAATATTTTGTGGTTTGAAATTATACTTTGTTTATTTATGAGAGTTGAATAGTAAATGCTATAAAATTTTTGGACTGTTACATGATTTGTCAAAACTTTTTAATTAGTCACAAACAATTCATTAAAAATAATAAAATATAGATGTTATAAATAATTACTAATTAATATAAAATATTATACAATAAAATTATTTTTCTTTTGATAAGAATATAGTTAATAAATTTTTTGTTGAATGTTTATAAATTAATAATAATTATATAATATTAATTTATTAATATTGTTATATTACTAGTAATCTTTAAAAAATATTAAATTTATTCTACTTTATATTTAAACTTATGACCTTTAATGACACAACTTTATTCTCGCTATGACTCTTTAAAATTACAAATTTATTTGAATTTATGATTTTCTTTTCATAAGTCACCATTATTTTTTAAATAATGTAAGATATTAAGTTTATCACTATTTTATATTATTTGTGACTATTTTTTTAATTTATCACAAAAAATTCATTAAAAATGACAAAATATACATATCATAAATAATTATTTATTAATATAAAATATACATAATAGTTATATATATATATATATGGAAATAAAAAAATAGATATAATTCATTTAAATCTAGATCATTGAAAAAATAAACATTACTAATACTAAAGTTTGTTTTGTAAAATTATATAAAACACTAATCAATTATCTCATCATTACCATCTTCATCTATAATATTGTTTTCTTCATCATTTGTGTCAACAATAAATTTCATATGCGTCATTGGATTTTCATTAATTGTAGTTTGGGCTAAGTCATTTTTATCCAAAAAAAAATCATGCTCATTATTTGACACATTAGATGTAAATGAAATTGAGTCAATGTCTTCATTTTCTTGACACACCTCATTTATAGCTTTCTATTACATATCATACCAATCTTTTTTGTTTTCTCTACTACTAGCAATTAGGGTCTTTGGTTCTTTAATACAATACACTTGTTAAGCTTGACTAGCTAAAACATATGGCTCATTAGTCCTCCATTTACATTTACTATTAATAAGAATAAATCTATATTTGTCTTTATGGTATCCTCTCCCCTTAGAATACACATCCCACTAATCATATTTAAATAAAATAACATTATTTCCACCAGAGTAGCTTAATTCAATAATATCTGTTAAGACACCAAAGTAATTCAAATTACTTGTATTCTCATCACCTCTAACTAAAACTTCACTATTTCGCGATTTCAAACTAAAACTCCACTATTTTATGATTTCAAGTACATATCTCGATCCTTTACATTAAACCTCCAACTATTTTATCAAATAACTTATATATCGGAAAACACATGAATCAGTCCACAAGCCATGTGGAATAATGACTTATTTATTCTTGTGTCGCTTTCTCTTTTTAAAAGCTCTACCTATTGAAAAAAATAATAAGATAAATGTTCTTAAGCTATTTAATAATAGTCAAACATATCTAAATAATTCTTACATTTTTTTTGAACCATTGAAAAAATTCATTTGGATGTCTCTGTTCAACATTTTGTGAATTTGCTTTCTCCAATTCTTGTTTGTGCAGTCTTATCATAAAATACATAGTTATAATAAATTATATATAACCAAAATAATATAAATGTGTAGTTTAAGAAAATCACTTACTCAATAAAAGGTGAGAGTTCATCACAATTTTGGAGAACATAATTTCTTGCTTTCTCTTGTTCTACTACATTTAACTCAACATTTTTTTATTTTTTTATTTTTTTGCATGCAATGATTTTCCAACATGTAGAAAATTTTAAACTTTAATTTATTGAACTGTTGTAACTCACCTTAAAAATTTCTTCTATATTTATTTAATATTGTCTCAACTCCATCCAAATATCTCAAACAGAAGTGCACACACTCTCGTGCAATATAAACTCAGCAATACATCCTGCTGGACGAGTCTTATTTCTTACATATGATTTGAGCCTATGAAGGTATCTTTCAATTGGATACATCCAATGATAGTGCACTGAGCCAACAATCTTTGCCTCATCTACCAAGTGAATGGGCAAATGGACTATTATGTCAAAAAAGGAATGAGTAAATATTTTCTCCAACTTACACAAAGTCAAAACTATACTTTTTTCTAGTAAATGTAAAGTGTCTAAACTTAATGTTTTAGAGCATAACTCTCTAAAAAAAGAACTGAGTTCAAATAAGGTCTCACAAACTTCATTTCGAAGAACACCACGAATTGAAAGAGTGAGAAAACGATGTGGAAATACATAATAGAAACTTTTAAATCAACTAGATTTCATCTCGTATATTTTCCTCCCTTGAACATCTATACATCGAGAAATATTGGATGAAAAACCATAAAAAACTTTTAAATCAACTAGAAATTTACAAAATGTGTGTTTTTCTTGAAATGACATGGTATAACATGCATACAAAAATGTGTATCTTCCTTCTTCAATCATGGTCGGATCAAGCTCTACACGTATACCCATATGGATAAGATCAGAGTTTATATTATTTTTTATCCTTTTTTTTCAAGATCCATCGATGTTCCTATTATGTTGTCACAAACATTTTTTTTCAATATATATGACATTTACATTATGACATAACTTTAAACATATCTAATAAGGCAACTAAAAAATATTTTTTTTCCTTCCAATTCTTAGGTAATTGAATTTTTCCTCACTTTCATTTCTTGACAAACTTACCAAACATTACCTGTATATATTTGTTATTAATAAAAATATAAATATATAGATACTAATATAAAAAAAATAAGTTAATGTATAGAGAAAGATAACAAAATAACTACAATTAGCTGAAAAAATATAAAGTATTGTTTACTTAAATGTAATTAGTTAATATAATTTAATTAGATATTAATCTAACTTTTATATTCAAAATATGTATTTTCATAAAATTATGTCATAATAATAATATTTAAATATAAAAACTTATTTAATATAAGATATAACAAAAAAAAGTTGTTTTATCTTTTTCTTGAATTAGTTTAGATTCACATTAAGAAATATATATTATTTACTATTAATGTTTAAATTTAAAAATTAATTTAAATAAATAAGATAAAAATGATAATTCTTATATTTAAAAATTTAGTACAATATTTTAATTCTATTTTTAATTAAGATAAAAATTTTAATATAAAAATTTAAAAAATATTTAAATATGTAATAAAATAAACAATAGTTTAAATAATATTTCAAAGAAACACATCATTCCAGTAAAAAATATTATTGATATTGTTAAACTTTATCATCTCCAAAAATATCTAAGTGACATAAACTGACGACTTTCTATATAACAATTTTTTTTTTCCATTTGGTAAACTTAAGAAATCATATATTCTCGTTACAATAAGGATATGCAAATTTTCCTTTAATACTTCATTCTGATAGATTTTCATATGCGGAAAAATCATTAATAATTCACAAAATAGATATATGTAATTAAAACATTTTTCATTACCGCGTTATATGTTTGTACACCCTTCTCCCATAGTTCTCTCAATTCATCAATAAAATGGTGTAAATATACATCAATGTCATTTTCAAGAGCTTTACCCCTCCTTCTTTACTCCTTTCTGATTTGGAATAAAACATGTTCCAAAGTCCACATCTATTTACAATCAAATTTCAAATTTGTGATAAAAGAAATAGAAGAGCGTTAAAAAATTTGACGTATAATATAGAATGGATTAACACATGTCGTGGTGGTTGAAATAATAAAAAAAATACTTTATACCTGGAATTATTAAGAAATTTGACTCACTAGTACTGGGTGATAAAGATGTTGATGGTTTCATTTGGTAAAGTTAAAAAAAGCATTTATGTACGTTCTTTAAATGTCTTTATATTAAAAATGTAATTCATAATTTATACATGTAAGGTTTTTAATGGAGTAAAAGAAAATAATCTTAGTAATTTTATCTCTTACATTAAATTTTCATATCATGTATAGTAATCAAGAGTTCTTAGTAAGAAATATCTAAGTTATAGTCTTTGTCATTCCATATGATCATTATCCTGTGATATTTAATGCTTGTGAAATTATTAGTTAAGACTTTTTATAATTTTACCATATTTTAATACTTAAATGAAACATCTTATTTGGTTCAAATTATTATTCTTTACATTGCAAGTTTTGGGATCATTTGTATTTTATTATGAAATTAAAGGGTTTGTAATGTTATGCTTTTTGTTGCTATTAGTGATGAATGGAATTTTTCCACACAAGCATTTTGTGATGCCTAATTTTATAACATCCTTTTCAGTCAATAACATATTTTTATAACATGTTTTCTGTCACAAAATAATACTTCTTTACTAATGACTTAAAATGCTACCCAATCAAAATTCTTATTCATCAACCAAATTACATCTAACCTTAATCTGTCAAGGAAGGAAAGTGAAATCCTTTTATATCTCTTATAGGTGTTCTTCAAAGTTCTTATCCACCAAATAGGCAGTGCCAAAATAAGGGTACGAGAAGGAGATTATTTCAAAAGTTGTTAATTTTGGTAGTGAAAAAAAGAGATTGAAAATGGTGTTATCCTGCCACGATTGTGTACATGTAATATTAGAGTTAAATAGAAAATGAGTTATGGTAAATAGAAATTTATTACTTTTCTATGAAGTTCTGTCTTTATTAATGCAATTAAACTACTACTGATGCAATTAAAACACTATTCAAGTGCATCACATTAAAATTTGTTACCTTTTCCATAAATTTTGTTCTTTATTGGTCTAGGTTAGATTAAGTTTAAATAGAATTTCTTTTCTATAATCATGGATATTAATAATTGCACTGAGATGGTAGCACAAGGTACAATTTTTATTATATTTTTTTCAATAAAATTATGTCACTTAGACATAATTTTAATTATTTCGACGTTCTTCTTAAATCATCATTAAATCATACTATTTCTTTAAACAAAAACATATAACATAGACACGATTTATCCATTTTCTTTTTTAAAACATATCCATTTTTATAAATATAAAAATAATTGTACTATTTCGATGCTTTAACCGCCAAAATAAATCATATGTAACAATAGGCCTTTTCAAGTTCCTTAGTCATAAGCTTTGAGCACCTTATTAATTACCTCTGTTAAGGACTCATACTTTCAAAATAACTCCTCTTAGGAATGTGGGTGTCCAGTATCCTATTTTCAGGTACCTGTGCCAACACTTTTGCTTCCTTGAAAATGCTCTTTGGACCTTGAGTAGGGACTTTTGCTCCTACCACTTTGATCATTAAATTGCTTCTCACAACTTTTTTATTTCAGCAACAGCAAAAATAATACTTTAAAACAGCTAAAATAACCTTATCCTAGGTTAGGATGACAAATTTTAAGAGAATAATTTATTTTTCAAGACATTTGTAATGTTTCGTGATTTTTCCTATCATCACGTCTGTGTGTGTCTCCTCTCCTCTTCTTTTTATCTATCACTGTTGTTTTTCTAATCTTTCTCCTTTCATCTTCTTACACATGTATCACTCCAGGCAAGTAGAAGCTTGTATGTGTGTGTATATATGGACATGGGCGAACACAATATTTCTCTCAGTAATTGTTATATTAAAAGTGAAATTTGTGACTTCATTATTGTTAAATTGAACTCTAATACTTTTTATTAGATTAAAAGTTATAGTTATTAATTAGGGCACAATTTTTATTTAAAAAAGTAATTCTTCTTATTTAAAAAAGTAACAGCTAAAAATTATTATTTCTATAACTTGTCTCATCTAGCCTGTCATATTTGTATTATTAATAAGACCTAATTAGTTTTTAAGTTCCCAAAATTTTAGTTATATTTTCCCGATTTGAAAAACCAACTTTAGTGCTTCTAATTTTAAAAGATACTTTTAATTTTTAAGCACTAAATTTGAAAAAATAAAACTATTCCTTTCAAAACAGTTCCAGATTCTAAATAGCAAAATTAGCGGATTAAAAATAAATTTTGAAAAATTAAAAATCAAAACCGAATCCACATTAACTTTCAAGAACCAAAAAAATTAAACCTATCAGTTTATCAAGATATATAGCTTTAAAATCCAATGAATTACTAAAGAAAAACACCATTTAAAAATAATAATAGTAATAGTAATACTATATTTATCAAAGAAAAAGAAAAAAATAAAATCATCCCCATATTAAAAACTACTTGAAAAATTATATATATAAAGAGAAAGGAAAATATCATTATAATAAAAAAAAATAACACAATATCTATATTTTCTTGAATAAAAAGAAATTAAAGGTGCCAAGACCTTACTACCTAACCTACATCTGTGTAATAAAAAAACATATACATATATATCTGTGTGTCCCCTTTTTAAGGTGATCCTATGTTTCTTTTTTTCCTTTGGTAGGAAACTTCCACAACTTTAGTTTGTAAATGTTAAAGTATATAGATGGAATATTGTGTCTTCCTTGAGACACGTTTGCGATTATTCTTTGCTTCATTTGAGGAGAAGAGTGAAAAAGGAAGAAGAAAAGAATCAACATGTTGTGATTATATATGATAGTTTGCATGGTTATGAAAGCATTGTTCATTTGTTGGAAAAAGATGTTGGAACTACCATTGAACATGGCTCTTAGGTTTCCCAATTTGGATTTGAAGTCTTTGCCCTTTGGCCAAAATCTCAACCCTGAAGTTCTTGGTGGCATAGTTGCTCTTGTTGCTCTTGGCTTCACTGCTGCTTATTTTAACTATCGCACCAAACACCCCAAAGGTACCTATAATTCTTCTCTTTCATTTTCACACCTTGTTTTATTATAAATTTTATTCAATGAAAGAATTTGATACCAAATGGAAAATTTTTCAGGGTGTTTGGACCCCAAAAATTTTAAAGAATTTAAACTGATAAAGAAGACACAGATTAGCCCCAACTCTGCAAGATTCAGATTTGCCCTTCCTACTCCTTCTTCGATATTGGGTCTTCCTGTTGGAAAAAACATACTTGTTAGGTTTGGAAAATATTTAACTTTTATCATGTTGGATAAAGCATACCAAATTTTTGAAAAATGACAAAAAAATGTATAATTTTTTATGCAGAGGAAGAGATAGCCAAGGAGAGGAAGTTATGAGATCGTATACTCCAATCACGTTGGATTCAGATGTTGGATACTTCGAGTTGGTCGTGAAGGTAAAACTTTTGTAGAAAATTGTTGCAAAAAGATAAAGGAATTTACCTATATATGTATGGTTTAAAAAAAAAAATTTCTCCAGATTATAGGTCTATTTATTTAAATTTTCTTTGAAGAGTTTTTTTTTTATATAAAATAATTACTTGTGAAGGTTTTGTACATGTTTAAAAAGAAAAAAAAAATTCTGTAGACTGTTTTTTTTCAAATTAACTATGCTTCTGCCATTTTATAATTATCACTTCTTAAGTACAAACAAATATAAAAAGATATTTGGATTTTTCTGGCTGTCTTTATTTTTTCATTTAGTACTAAAATATTTTGTATTTTTGTTTTATTTTCGAATATTGTGTAACTTTTTATTTTGATCTTTCAAATAAATTTATGTCATAGTTTCCACGAGATAATCACATATCAAGTTACCACAACATGAAATCCAATATAAATTTTTTAAAGACTGTGGATAAAAGAATTACTAAAATAAAAATTCCAAGATATTTAAAGATAAATTCATATTTAAGTTTGTATTTATTGTTATTTTGTTGTAATAATAATATTATATTCTATTATTTTCCAAGCAGATGTACCCAAATGGAAAGATGTCCCACCATTTTAGACAAATGAAGGAAGGTGACTATTTGTCCGTGAGGGGTCCAAAGGTATTGATTGGTTGTCTTTAATTAGACAAAATGGAATTTAATTAAAAAATATTAGAACACATATTAAAACATAAGATATATATAGTAATAGAAAAATCAATTAAGCTAAAAAATTGTAATTTATAAATTAGAAACTTTTAAAATAGCTATTTGAGTTATCAAACATAGTAACTTATTGGTGTTTTGAGAATTGTAGGGACGTTTCAGTTACAAACCTGGGCAAGTTAAGGCATTTGGAATGCTTGCTGGAGGCTCAGGCATAACTCCAATGTTTCAGGTACCAAAGTATAAACTTTTTAAATACATTGCACTAACTCAACTATTTAAACTTAATTATGCTTTAGTTTCTAAATTTACAAAATAAAACACTCTTTTGGGGGGATTACAAATATTTTTGGTTAAGTTTAAGGAAGTAATTATGTTTTCAGTTTTTCAAATTTGGGTGAATGTTCTCATATATATATACATTATTCTTTTAAATTTTAGAAAATAAAGTTTCAATCTCTTAAATTTAATGTTTAATAAGATGAAAAAAAAAAATCCATCTATTCAGTTCTGTTAGACTCTTAGAGTTAAGGTGAAAACCTTGATCTTCCTTCTTTGGTAGTTCGGTTGATCAATGCATCCAAAGCATGATTAAGTTTTACTAAATTAAATATTTATCATTAAGCAAATTTTTTATATAAATATACATTGAATTTAGCTATTTATTCATGATTGTCTCTCATATATATATATATATATATATATATATATATATATATATATATATATATATATATATATATATATATATATATA
>Ga0209700_104297_pt1 | contig 25918 bp, 11 predicted proteins | sample SiratroredBW_FD_187528 | JGI IMG/M metagenome (GOLD analysis project Ga0209700, IMG submission 187528) | Root nodule microbial communities of legume samples collected from California, USA - Siratro red BW (SPAdes) (version 2) | ecosystem: Host-associated > Plants > Roots > Nodule | place: USA...
TTTTAAGCCAAATTGTTAAAAAAAAAAAAAAGACACAAGAAGGAATATCGAATTGAATTTTTTTAAAATACTTTTACATTTCAAGACCAAATATATTTTGAAAGATCTATTTCGTTGAAAAGATAAAAGAAAGAAAAGATAAAAAAAAATTATATAGGTTAATCTTGACCACTAAAATTATGTTCAGTTATTGAAAATTTTCAACTTTCACTAAAATTATTTCTTACAACAAATATTATTTGAGACCATTTATGACAAAATATCCAATATTATTTTTACTTAGCTTGATATAAACCCAATGTATGACACTCTGAATTATTTAACTTGCAAAAATTAAATAATCAATGTCACTTGAATGCTTATATTTCCAAAAAAAACTAACTTTTTTTTTGAGATGTTATCAAAAGAATGAAAAAAACTATTTATGTTAATAGTTTGTAAAAATTGTATAATATGATATAAGTGATGGAGGGTTGTAAGATTCTTCTCTGCTCCTTGTGCAGAAGAAGATGTACAAAAGAAGAAAACCTGCATTTGGCTTTAGGGCAAAGAAAAAAGGTAGAAAGGAAGAGTGATTTATTTTTGTATTGTATTGTAAGAGGGGAAGAGCAGAGCAGATTATGGTTAGGAAGATGAGTTTTAACACAATCAAAATCCAATAAATTTGAGAAGGACTTGGTCCACATAGCATTTGGAATGCCCCATATGCATCATCATGCATGTACTGATGACAGTGATAACTCACACATACACCATGCACCCACCTATTAATTAATTCACCCTCTCATTTCATTTTTCAATTTTAACTTTCACTCCCACCACACCATTCATCTTCACCATACACATGGTCAGAGATAATCAAACAAAAAAAGTTTTTTAAAACTTTTTATTTTTAAATATCTAGGTATTTTTTTTAATTAAGTTTCTATTAAAGTTTTTTAATTTATCAAATATTTAAAATACTTTTAATCTTTTGTTAATGGGTTAACAAAGGTATTTTTTTTTCTTTTCTGTCACTAACTTGTTGATCAACTTGTTATTTCCTTTTGCAATATCTTTTAACTCACTAATCAAACTTATGTTTAAAAAAAGAACGAAAAAATAAATTTCATTGACTACAAAAGTTAAATGAGACATACTTAAACAAAAATGTTAAAAAATATTTTTATCACTTAATAGAGTGAAAATTTTTAATGAAACTTAATTAAAAATATCTAGATTTACAATTTACTCAAATTTTGATTAAACAACATTTAAGATGTATCTAATTAATTAATTTTAAATTACAAGAATTTATTCAACATACTCTTCTTATCTCTATCATCTAATACTTTAATATTCCTTAAAATATATTTAGTGAGACATATTCTTCTACAATTCACTCAAAATTAAATTAAAAAATATTTAAAATTTATCTATTTAATTAATTAAATTACAAAAAATTATTCAATATATCCTTTGTATTTCCATGTAATACATTAATATTTATTGAAATATATTTTGTGAGACATATTCTCCTAACCATTTCTTTTCCCACATAAGAGTTTTAGTAATAGTTTATTATATAATTTTGTGTCTAAGCATGTAGAGAATGAGAAAATGGAAGATGATGTGGGAGAATGGAAGTTGGAGAGAAGAGAGAGTGAAGGTGGTCACATGGTTTGTCTTTTCCTTCTTTAGTGTTTATGATATGGTTGACAGAGTTGTTTGTGCTTTGAGGCTTTTGAGAAACCCCATAAGCAAGAGAAACCGTCCAAACCCCACGGGTCTTAGATGTTGATGCCACAAACTCATTCATTATGTTCTTATTTTCTTTAAATATGTTTTTTTTCCAAATCAGAACCACTCTTCTTCTCTTTCCTCTTTCTCTTGATTAAGACATCATGGTAACAATAATAAACCCTAATATTTCATCTTTTAATTCTTAATCATATAAAACCATCTAACCCTAGTCACACATAACAACAATTTTGTTACATTATAATGAAAAATTGTTGGACGGTAGTTAGAAAGAGGAGTGGTGAAGCATTAACAGTTTCTTAGAGAGGGATGATGGCCACATCTTCATGTGGGTTACCTGTTATGATTGTGACTCATGTTAATCATACCCCATTCATTTAACATTCAAAATCAAAATTTCATGTCATTCTATTTCATAAGGAATATATTAGTTAGTATGTAAATTTCTTTTTCTGAATTACCATTATTATTTGGTGTTATTATTAATCAATTTTTTTTCAAAAGGGCAATATTATTTTTTGGGCTGATTAGGAATATAAAAAAAAATCATATTATGTATTCATTAAAATACCTTATTTTTAACTTTTTTTTAAAGACTAAAACAGCATATAGAAATTTTTTGAAAGTGTTCTGGCCTGTAAAATGTAAGTATATTACTAACTAATGTTGTACCGAACGCCTGGTATTTTAAAGAATGTAATATATGATAGTTTATTAAATATTATGAAACCATTTTATTATTAACTTATATTTTTTAAAGACCAACTTAAAATTATGTTTTATCTTTTTATGATCAATTTTTATATTAAGTTGTGAAATTTAAAAATCAATTTCTTTTAAATTATACAATAATTTATAATTGTCAATAATTATTTACATTTGGAACCAGATGATTTATTTTTTAGAACGTAATTACTGAGTTGTAAAAAGTTATGAATAAGCAAATTAATTTCTTTTCATCTCAAAATATGTAATCAAACACAACATGAAAGTCACCTTTTAAAAAAAAAAAAAAACAAGAAGAAAATTGTTTCCCTATAATTGTGTCCCTCTTCTTTTCCAAATCTAATCAAAACAATATCAATTTATTTGGATTTTGATATTCAACTATCAAAATGTTTTCTTAGGAGTTTGAGTTTTTATTTTGAATATATAGCCTTAAATTCCTGAACATCCAAAAAAGTTACATATCTTCTAGGAATCAAAGAGATTTGTACATACATAATTTTTCTCTTAATTTATTATGATATTTTCTTAAAAAATAAAACCATAATAAAGATGCCAGACTTAAAAATATTAACTTAGATATACTAATTCATTCTAATAATATTATTTCAGTTGAATCATTTCATCAAACATGCTTCCAAAGAGAACCTATATCAGAAGAATAAACTAAATTGACATTTGGAGGACTTAATCTTATTCACAAGACTAAACTAATTATTTTTCTTAAAATATTCCTTTCTATATTTCAAAGGTTGTTAGATGGTTTTCCAATAATGAATTAGGTAACTAAAAAATTGAATTATAGAAATTAAAAAATTGAGATGAATACCAAAAAGACTTAAATACTCTGGAAAAATGTGACATAAAGTTTGAACTATATAACAGTATTAATTATGTGATTGGTCATTTTCAGTAGTCTTTTTCCCTGCAATAAACTTCTGGTATAATGCAACCCTTGGGTCACAATCTGCTAGTTTCATGTGATGCATCATGGCCAGCATTTTCAGAATTTCAAAGTCTCATCAGATTAATGAATTAACAATGCAATAAGACAAAAGGGAGAGAGAAAATCCTGCATGCATGATTTCAAATAACACGTCTCTTTCTCACTGTTCATACATTTTTTATCTTTTTTCTCAGAAAATGATCATTCCCAATACGTATAGCCGCACAATTTCCCTTGAATCTATCTTATATGCTAAAAAAAAACGTGAACATCACAAATTTTATATCCTTCAATTGGTCACTGGGCCAAATCACCTTAATTAGTCAAATAATCCACATCAGATTTTTGCTGTAGCTGACTAAGTCTTAAGTGATCTGCAAAATTCTTTGTTCATAATTAATAAAACGCTTCCTTAGGGATTAAGGGTCAAAGCATCAAACACAAGGGCTACAAGAATCATGCAGTGACACACAGTTATTTGTTATTTCTTGTTTGTGTTAAATACTATAAAAAAAATGAGTTTCTGTTTATAATAATCCTGCAATGTTTGTTTATAAAAATTGATAATGAAAGTGTAGGGACATTTTGAATTTAAACTGAATTAAGGAATTGTTCAATGAGTTCTATCAATTGGCAATGTGAAGATGAATTATATTTTATTGAATAGCTAAATTTGTATGAGTGTGAGATGACATCAGGGAACAGAATTTGAAGTTGGATGGGTGCGTGTTTGAGTTTACAAAGAACAGAAGAAAGGGGTGGTTGAAAACGAAAGATTTTGGCCTGCAAATCACAAAAATGTTAATAAATAGATCTCAATGATCATACATCAGTTAGACTATATAATATTATACTTATTTTGTCTTTAGATAAATTTTTTTAAATTTTAGTATATGGAATTTAGTTTTTATTTTTTAAATACTTTTTATAAGATAATTTAAATTTGTTAAATTTCAAATTTTGTTTTAATAAAGTATTTCAATTACTATTAAATATAAAATAAATATTTAAATTTGAAATAGTTATTAATAAAAATTATTATTGATAATTATTTTTAATTAATATTGATTGATGTTAATTTTTATTCAAAATTGAACAAGTCTTCAATTGATATTAATGTTGGTTTCTTTAATTAATATCCATGGGATTATTTGATGACATTGTTGGTTTGATTTTTTTTTTGTTAATTTTGTCAAAAGAATTCTACTTAATCTTAATTGAAAGAATACTCTTATTATAAACAAAATACTAACAAACTATTAATAAAGAATGATAAATAGTTAATGTAAACATTAAAAAAGGTAACCACCATTAATGTTAGAAATTCTAGTTACACCAGTTAAAAAATACTTTCTATTACAAAAAATAATTAATATTAAGCAAGAAATAATAATTATTTATAACAATAATAAAAATCTTAAAATACTCCTATTAAAGTTAATAAAAAAACTACCTAGTTGACATTAATCCAAAACTAATCATCCCACAATAATATGCTTGTTTTAATCAAGTTATTCATACTCCAACTAAAATCACACTGACAAAAAAAATATAAACTTCTATAAAAGAATTTAAATTCTTAATTTTTAAATAAAATTTGAAATTGTGTGATTAAAATTAACATAAAATTCTAAAGCAAAAAGATCTTGACTTTGAATCTTATTGGTAAGAAAATGTAGTTAAGAAGAAGAGACTATACTAAAAGTGATGACCCAAATTCTTCCACAATCATGAACAGAAGTGATAAATAGTTTATTGTGGAAACACAGATCTGCTTTTGATGCCTTCTTCCTTTACTATAAACACACATTGATGCATGTCTCTTTCAACAAGTTGTTTTTTGTTTTAGGGTTGTTCCTAAAGTGAGTTGTTGCCCCCTTGAGGAACGGTGGCTGATGGCTTTGGACCCTGTTGGTGGGCCAGCCCAGGAGTTCATTTGCCACTTGTCTCTTTGTGTGAGGGCCCACTGGCCCACATGGTGTTCTTCCACTTCTCTCCTTTTTTTTACTTTTTCTTTTGCCTTTTTCCTTCCACTCCTGAGACTTATGAGCACATATGTTACATGATATTGCACAATCATGATAATGTGGTTTTGTCACTTTTTGGAATGTGTCCCATACGCTATATAGTGTTTTCATTCAGCATCTTCTGTATTGGATGCTCGATGTGGGGTCTCAAATGTGAGTAAAGCTTGGAGGGTGACAGAAAACCAACCAAAATCAAAATCAAAACCATAACATAATAATAATAGTAATAATGGTAATGATAATGCCCACTTTGGTGGGGATCTTGATGGAATTGATAAGATAAGATACACGAATGTGTGCCACTGCCACTACGGCTCAATCATTATAAGCAACAAAGGAGGAAGCAGTGAAAAACTTTGCTTTGGGTGAACACCTTTCAAGGGACTCTTAACAAAGGTCAGTGTCATAATCTGTTTTTCTATTGTCAAAAGTTGTTCATTCCAAGCCTTGCTTTTTAGACTTGTTAATTTCCTCATGAATTGGTAGGTTTAGGTGTTTAACCATCATGGTTGTGATGGTAAAGCAATAAAGAGTTTGCTCACTTTGATACACAGTTCTATCAGTCATGGATCAAGGAGTGGTTATCAACTTGTATTCTGGGATTGTCTAAGGTAAGATGTGGTGGTTTTTCATTTGGCAGGTTTGGCTTTGTTGCTCATTGAATTGAAGAATGAAATTCATGCACTGGTTTGGTGCTAGGTTAAAGACTAGTTTCTTGATCTGATAAAGAGATCGGCTTCTTTTGACATATGTTATTTCACAAACATAGACCTGAGGATTTAATTCTTCACCAAATTCTTAAATGAAACGATTTTCATTATATTGGTTCACTGGTAATTAGGTATGAATTTTGTTGTTTGAAAACTTTAATCTGCTGAATAGACGATGTCAGAAGTTTTCCAACACTCCGAAGTCTGCTAGATTCTGTTGTGTTGTGTCTCTTCAGTCTTTGTATTATTGTTGAGGTTAGGTTTTTGTTTTGTTGAATGTTGAATATGTACTCAAGGTTGTAATAGGTACGTCAACATGACTTCATATTTGTTTCTTTCTCATTTTATTTGGCAAATTAGCCCATCTGAGACTTAAATTTCTATAGTCCATGCATCCTTTCAAATTCACATGTCTACTTTATCGAATTTGAGGAACAAGTAATCATTAACAGCTTACCCTAAAGTCCAATTTCAATTTGTAAATAAAGTCAGCATTGAGCAAAGTTTTATTCTCTGTGTTCACATTACTTTATTCTATGTATGAACATTTCAAAATCTCTCCAAACATGATCAACCTGGTACATGGTTTGTTTGACTGTCCATGATACTTTCTGGTGCATCTGAAAGAACACTGAAATGAACTTTGACCACAGAGTCAAGTCAGAAACCATCAGCTTCCTATGAAGCACTACTGGTCTGACTTCATGGCCTTCTTTTACTTTGAATTTGGTGACAACTATTTGTTGCTTTGGCTTTAAACTTCAAATTGGAATCAGTTCTGGAAAGAATGAATTTAATCCAAACACACACTGGAAGACTAGCATGAATAATTTCATCTGGTGTTAATTCTCAAATATCATTGTAGAATTGAAAAACAAAGGACAGTGTGGTGACTAGTGTACTTCTGTAAAAGGTTGAATTGCAGGTATCATATATAGGGACAGTAATCTACATGTTTTTTTGTAGGCATCGGCTCAGAATCACGCAAAAGAGCTGCAAGGATCTTTTCCATTGTTGAGGTGAAAGAAATTTACCTCACAATGTACTGATCCTCATATAAAAAGGGTGAAACACTGATTCCAAGTGAAAATAAAGGGAAGTACCAGTTAATGGTGTGTGCATAATTGTTGGAGTGAAAATGTGACTAAAAATATGACATTTAATAAAGACAGACATAGTGAGCAATATATAATTAACTTAGATCCATACTTCAAATCTGTTTGGTTATGCAGCTGAACGCAATTTACCTGCTCTTAGACATACAACTAGACACACATTTTAATGCTTTAATCACTAAATTGTGAAATTGTTTTTAATCTTGCTTTCTGTTTTCAAAGATTTTATAGGAAACATAAAAGCTTAATGTCTTATGGTTTTAAGGAATGATATTTTGACACTTTTCATTTTATGTATACTCCGCAATCTTATTATAAAAAATATGGATGTGTAAGAAAAATGCTTTTTAAGCTTTATTATTATATTATTATAAGAGGGTTGTTATGGAAAAGAAGTTTTCACAACATCATTTTCATATGGTTTCTGTCAAGGTTTGAGTGCATTATTTGTACTTAAGTGCACGATGAGAAGACCAGCGAGTCAGTGACAATGGAACTCATGAATAGCTTGTTATTTAACACTTTCTTTTTCCATCATCAATCTTATCTTTTTCTTCTCTTTTGTCTCTTTCTATCACATATTTGTAGAAGAAAGTTGGATCACTTTGTTGATTTGGAATTACTGATGGTGATAATAATGCAACTTCTACATGCCGATGTGGTAAAATAGTTAATCCAAAAGTCTATGCAAGAACAGGTTTTGTCATCGGATGATGCAACTGCAGTTGTACACTTATACTGTATTTTCAGTGCTGGCAAGTTCAGAACTTTTGGATGTAGCTTTGAATCCATGTACTGTAACAGTATGGAACTGTGGTACCTAACAGCTTATGGAAAATATTTTCCTAATTCTGTATCTGATTTAACCTTGATTGGTTCACTGTGTGTCATTGATAAATGAAGTAAACCTGTGAAACATGAATAGAACCTTTTAGTGGAAAAAAGAAAAAAAAAAAAGAGATGCTCTGCAGAGATATTGCCAAATAGCTAAAAACTCTCAAAATTTTATTATATTCAGCCCTTTCATCCAAAATAAGGAGAATATGATTCATCTGAATGTAGGTAACAAAGGGTATTTTTTATTGGCTAGTGATAATATGTAGTGCTATAAGATATTCTAAGAATAAGCGTTTCCATAAAATACTTACAAATGAGGAAATTACTGAGAAAAGATATTAGTGTTTTCTTAATCTTTTAAAGTGATGAATATTTTGGAGATAAGTTAAACTATGTGAAGAGACATATGCTTGAGAAATCTCGAGGGTACACTGTAAAACTACATATTTTCACTTGTCTTTGTCTTTGTCATTTTAAAAACATCATAAAATCTTTTGCAATTTAGTTGTGTAAGACAATTACCATCAGAACATTTCTATTAAGTGCATGCTTCACATCAGTTAAATCTGAAAGGAGTAAAATATGTGAATTATAGAATTGAAAAAGAATAATTTCTTTAAAGAATGGGAATTAGATTGGATTCCAAACACACTAACTACATGAATTAAATAGTGTTAATTTAGGTAACATCATAAATAATACTGAGCAGAAAATGTAATGCTACTTTGGAATTCACAAACAGTGAAGGGAATAGAACCTAACTAGTAACTAGTGGTGTTGGTAGGTAGGCTTATTATAATGGTTTTCAAGCCTCAGTAATGCAATCATGTTACCGACCACAAAGACCAGGAAACAGTGGTGTTGGCAGCAAAGGTCACTTTCAATTAGTGTTAAATCCCAAGGTTGATATGCAGAAAAGGACTTCTCAAGGGATGGATAACTAGCCAAATCTGACTCAAACACCCTCTCATCAAGTTTCAATGTCAATCCTCCTCAATTTTTGTACACTTTCCCATTTTGTTAATGGACATATTTTGATATATTTCTCAAAAAGTAATTTTAGAAAGAAAAAGATAAAAAAATAAACTTATGTATAAATTGAGTTGGTGAAACAATTTTATATATTTTTTATGAATGATTTTCAATTCATATATAAATTAGGTTTATCTTATGAAAACTTTATTTTATTACATTTTAAGAAGTATTTTTAGAAAAATGCACCCAAACACTTCAGTATAAGTAATGTTACTGAACCAAAAGTTAACCAAGAGAACAAACCTAATAAATAATGTTTCACTAAAAATTTAAGCAATATGGAAACAAAAATGACTAAATTTTATTTTGTGTGCATCTATTGAAAGATAGAGTTAAGGAGTAACAGGTCTTCAAAATTATAAATGTATTATAGGTACCGATAGAGATGAAGCCCATTAATAATTTTTATAATTTAACCTATTATTTGCATAAGATAATTGATTATATTTAATGAAAAAATGTTACATAAATAATCAAGTATGTTAAAAGATAATCGATTGTATAAAATGGATAATTAATTACATTAAGTTTATAAATGTATAATCAATCATGTTAAGTAACTAATTAATTACGTTAAAGTGAATAACTAATTAAATATTAAAGGTCATTAACAGATTTTGACTCTATCAATAAGATGACACATTTAAAAATATGAAAAAAAAAAATCTAAAATACTAAAATTTTTAAAAGGACTAATAAACATTTTTAAATTTATAATAATGGCTTTCAACTCTATCAATATCAACACCACATATATATATGATTTTAGAGGACCTAAAAGTTATAGAACAGAAAAACAAACACTTGTAATTTTGAGAAGCTTATACACGTGTTGTAAATTTGGGAAGTGTGAGCTGCCATAACCTTTTACTCCTCTGGTCCCTATCGTTAAACTCAAATATCCAATTCCATATCCAGTTTCCATCCATGGAATTAACAAGATTCTACGCTATGCAACCATTTCTTTCACTGAGATGCTAAGCAATGGCTTTAATAAAAGGTTCCTGACTAATATAATCCTTTCCAGTTCAAAATAGGAGTTAAGATTTACATGTCAACGAGGATAGACCTGAATAGATTACAAGCATCAGATCAAATGCTTATGCATTATGGTGGCACTGGCAGCACCACAAGGTTATGGTTTTTTCCTAAGAGCTAATGCCAAAAGATAGCAGAGAGCCGCATCAACAGATGATAATGCAACAATAAGCAACGCAACCAGGATAAGAGTCAGAACCGCTGTCCTCAGCTGCAATAGATTAATAGAAGCATGTAATCATTCAATACATTTCACAAATTATGAAATGAAATAGAAACATAGGGATGTAGTGTGGAAGCACTATGGCGAAACTACAAATAATGAAACTAGTTGGCGTACCGTACTGCTAAAACTTGGCCACTCCACGTATTTCAGCTGGCTTGGTTGCTCAACCAAAAATACAAATAAATATTTTAGCCCCCTGTGAACAAAGAGATAGTTACTAGCAAATACGGCTGTATTTTTTTTTTCAACAACATTCAAAGGTGAATTCTACTTGTCTTTAATTAATAAAAATAGTTTCAGTTCATACAGGTACAGATAGTATTTCATTAGGCTAATGCAATTTAATGACAGGTTAAAGTTTAACAAATACCATATGACATCCTTGATCAATGATAGCAAAAAGGGCTCTTCAGGCAAGCCATCATCATAGCTTAGATGATGATCATTCCTTGTAGCACGGGTCAAAAAATTGTTGCAACTATGGTTTGTATGTTTTTCTCTCATTTTTATGCGAAAAATCTGCAAACACAGAATGAAATCTAAACGATAGTTACCACTAGAAACACAAGCACAAATCCATAAATTGAAGAAGAGTTAAACTAGATAAGAGAGATGAGTAACAATAACCGTTTGGGGTGTCAGAGAAACATCTCCATGACAAGCAACTCTCACTGGAAACTTTGATGGCAAAAAAGAAGGAACACCTCGGTGAAGAAAAGCTGCAATATATCAAGAAATATAAAGCTAAACAGGGAGTAAAATAAGTATGACTTAGAAGGTACCGATGTAGTCAGAAAAAACCTGAATAGTTCCGTGGCAACGTGGAAAGAATCACCATTTTGAGACTCAATATTTCCTAAACAATCGTGACCAATCCGAAGAGCAGAAACCTGAGGAAACCAACTTGGTTACTAAAGGTTTATACATTGCAATTCATCTCAGTGTCAATATATTTTTTTCTTCATCTTTCTTGCGTTATACTTATAAGCAAGAACCTTAACAATTGACAGAAAAATAGCCACTGCATACAAAAAATAAAACGAATGAACAGTAGAGATGTATCGAGCAGATCAGAAAAGAAAAGAAAACAAAGAAGGCTCTGATCTGTTGAATATATTGATATCTAGTGAATTTGATTCATCAATCAAAGTGTCTTACACCTTAAATTTCGCAAGACTCCATTATATACAGAAACCTAGAATTATAAGTGTTAATTCTTGCTTAGGATGCAAAAAGATGAGCATAGAGGGCTTCGGAACAGCTGTCAAGCATGAAGAAAGATCACATATATGTCAAATGTATCACTGTATTATTTTTTCTACTGATATTTTTGTAGAAAACATTTTTCCATGAAAACACAGCCAAAAATCATCCCAAGTCAATGTACAGACTGCGCACATAATACCAAACCAATTCATCATCATTCATCCTTTGATTGTTATTTCAACTCGTAAATTATTCTATGTAAAATAACAAATTTGAAAGGATTGGATAGATGGGGACAACTGAAGTACACTGAAACAGAAACCATTAAATTCTAAATGAATAGACAATAGGAAACAATAACCATATTGAAAGAGTTTCTCGAAACCATCGTACTGCTTTCTCCACTAAAAGATTTAGGAAATATCTTTAACTAAACATCTGCATTTGTAGCTGCACCTGTCTAGGAGTGTTTCTATTCACCAAATAGATTTGAAATTCAAATAAGTTTGTGGTTGTAAACCTTACATGAATCACATCAGGAGACTCTACAAGTCTACACAAAACTCCTTATGTAATAAGAAACCAAGATCTGTTAATGTACAATAATCATTTCAAACTCTTTATGCAATCAGGAGACACTACAAGTCTACACGAAACTCTTTATGCAATAAGAAACCAAGATCTGTCAATGTACAATAATCATTTCGAACATCATCATCCAAGCCCAGTCAATTACACTGAATGATACAATAAGGAAATCAACCACAGCATTCTATATCATTTAACAGTTTCAAAGAGTAATGGATAAAATCATCCAGTATTTCCTTCTATCACTATTTCACTTATCCACTAAAATGGAATCTTTCAGGATACTATCAAAAAGAGTTAGTTGCAATCTAATTTTTATATTTTGTGTTATCAAGTGAAGTTTCAAGTCAGCCTCGGTAAATTACTGGGACTCACTTTTTTATTAGCAACAACAGCATAAGATTTCACCATATAATAATAAATAAAATATTAAAAAGAGTGTCAAAGAATGTATTATTTACATTTTTCTTGCTTCCAATTTTGTAGATTGTAGTACACACACTTTCTTTTGTAAAGGAATGAAATGATGAAGCTATACAGTTATCCAATTACTACTTGTTGCCATAGATAACAATGAGCATCAGACACGAGACAATGTGACTAATTTCAGTAAGGTTCAGCTAAACACAACTATATTTAATATAAAATAACTAATATCTTGCTTGAATATTGAAAAGGTCCTACAAGTTAGTTTCTGTTTTTTCTTGCACTTTATCATGTGGCCTTAGCAACTTAGACTCAGTCCAGTTATAACATCTAATTAGCAGCTACCTTTGTAAAAAAGGTGATGTCATACTGTCCAACACCCAGAAATATAAGATGCTTGAAGTTGAATGAACATATGAGAAAAAAGACCTTGGCGGCTTATTGTTCAATGCACCAGCAATTGGATCCAAACTACAACCATCTAAGCAGCAAAACAAAGTCTAAAAAGGTGCTCTTCACTTACATATGGTTTCTTTTCAGCCTTACTTCCTATTAGAATGATAATTATAAAAAAAGTCCCATTTTCTCTATCTTATCTCTGTTCTTGTCATTTTATCAACCCTTAACTGCTTCCTATAAGGAAACTCAAATCAATAAAACAGAAAGAAAGAAATGGAGCAAGGAGAGCAGGGGAAGAGTCAAAGATAAAATGCCTTCTTATCTGCTTCAGTAGATTATCGGTAATCCCATAATACATTTATTAGATCTGGTAGTTAATTAGTGGATAGAGCTTGTATATATAATTCTTTTTAGGAAACCAAACATGTCGGAGTAGCAGGACCATAGACATTGTGCTCTACATATCTCTACCAAACCAACTTCTTTTCTTACAATATTCTTCCTGCCATTGTTGAAGCTTTGATTATTCAAACCTTTAATATCAGATGTGGATAACAATATCCCAGGGGAAGTTGAAAATGGGGGCTGACTATGGGAAAGTAGCTAGACAACAGTAATTGTTGCCAATGATGAGATGGTATGAGATAAAAACGATTAAGTATACGCATTTGTTTGAGAAGAGAAGGCTACCAACCTACTACCTTAGCCTCCCTTTCCAATTACCAACTTCTTCTACCTGACGCTATTCTCGCTATTAGTTAATTTCTACCCCCAATTAACTTAAGACCCAATGGACCCATAATCAGCAATTCAACATACTATTCTGTGATCTTATGGAGGATGGATACTTTTTCAGCTGGCCAAACTTTAGCTGTTATACTCATTCATATACGTATATGCCATTATTTTCACTATTTGGACAGGATAATTAACAATGGCCTTAGAATTCCTCAAGCACCTTTTTATCAGATTACAATTCTACAGTTCAGACCTTTTATCAAACAAGTAATGAGCATAAACTATTCGCAGAAGGTTGAGTCAAGGATCATCCACAAGATGAAACAAAACTTCAAAACTACTGAAAGAGTGGCGGCGGAAAAAACCTGACGGTGGCCGGAGAACGTCTTCGGAGAACGACGACGACGGTGAAACTTGTCCAACCACTCGCGTTTCGCGTTTCACCAGGTACAGTTCGGCGTGAGGAGAACAAAGAAAATGACTTGGAATTTTCAATTTTTTATATGTTTATTTTAAATTATAGGTTATTATGTTTCCTTCTTCTTAGTAATTTTATTCTTAATTTAAATTATTCATAATTTTAGTTTTATTATTTTACATATTTTTGTTCTCTTCATTTTAAATTATCCCTAATTTTATTAAATTTTAAATTTTAAAATATATTAAATCACTGTTAAATTACAATTGATAGCAACTCCTCACACCAGGGTTACTCTTTTTAATTTTCACGTGTTTCCATATTTTCACTTTTTTGTTTCAAGCAGAAAAAACTATAAATAAATAAAAAAAAAAACTAAAACTTAAACGAAGTTACCAATAATTGAAAGTTAAAGATTGAATTTATAAATACGGGGATCAAATTTGTTATTAAGTATAAATGATAATAAACTACAATAATTATTGATTAGGAAACTAATGATTAAATTTTTCATCATTTTATATTTTATTATTTTACACGGAGTTTATTAGTAACTATAACCAATAAAAATTATTATAAATATGATTTATTTAATGTGGTTATTGTAAAAATTAATAAATTTTATAGTTTCAATATGTGATTAAATGGTGGCCGTACATTGTTAATGTGTCACATTTAAAATAATTACTACAAAACTACGTATTACATCCCTGCTTCAATAAATCTCACAAAATTAGAGGTATATTTTATTTATTTATTATTTAATTTTTTTATAAAATAATTCCATATTTAGCAACAATCAACACTTTACCTAAAACTTTATAAACTAAATAGTGTTCCTTTATGATTGGGTTTTTATATATCCTGGGATACCTCTCCTTTAGAGGTCTATTTTTCACCCACTTATCTTCTAAAAACTTTATTTTAATTTTTTTATCTCTATTTCATTTTATATTTCTATCAAACAAATTTTCATTTTGTCTTATACCGTAAATACTCATAATATCCCTCCTATTCTCTCGCGTATTTGATTTATGATTAATAATGCAAAAAATTGGATTAGTGTAAACATTTATTCAAGATAAATAAAATTATAATTATTATATTAGACCATAACAATTACAATAAACTTTAAAAATCATAAAAAACTTAAACAACACATAAAATAAAAGAGTAATTAACACTTTTATATATAGCTATATAAATTCATAAATTTCAATAATCGAGTGGGCCTATGATCCATCTTAAAAATGCTTCTTCATTACATAATGTCATAAGAAACACTCACATGATTAAATATGTTTAAGACTCTTGGACTAATCTATCTCCTAATGTTAGTAGGCTAGATAGTGCTTCACAAGTCTGATTATGTTTAGTATTTTTTTTTTTAAATTGGAAGAAATCTTCTTCAGTATTGAAAAAAAAAAAGTTAAAAATCTTATAAGTTTATTTTAGTAGGAATTTAAATAATTAGGAATTTGAACATGTAAAGAAGAAAATTAATAAATCTATATATTTTAACTTAGATGAAATGTGATAAACCCTAAACACATTTATTCATAGGTGCTAATTAAAACACCCCATTTTACATCTCCAAACAACCCAACATATTCTATTAGGTTTCTTAGATGCCATCTACTGGCAATGCATAGGAAAAACCAAAAGGTGCCATTTTGACATTAATAGCATGATTTCTTAACATTGACATCAATTATCATAAATGCTAGACATCTGAGATCGATATGTGCTATAATAATAAAAAATAAACAAACCAAAGATGCACCATCAATCTACATGTGTTAGCTGTACCTTAACATTTTTCCTAGCTAAGAGCTTAGTTTGCCAACACATCTTAATCTTTTGCATCAATTTGTGTGCAAGTAAAAATTTAGTGAGTTGCTCTAGTCTTTCAACTACCAATATTATTTTATATTTTGTTTGCTGAAAATGAAAGAGCCATGCTTATCTCTGGGGTTACAGTAGAATATATTATCATTGGCTTCACTCATAGGATAAATCACAATCATGGAGCCCCCTAAATATAATATTAAATCCCAGATTCATTAAACAAATCAAAGAAAAAGACTCTAACTATTACTAGACATGATGGCAGGTATACAAAATAATTTTCTGTAGTTTTCATCCTTTGTACATCTAACACACATATATATACTATAATTACTGATTATATATGTTGTACAAAAAATTACTGATTATGAAGACCGGAAAACAGTTCTAGCTTTGTCATGAAAGGACGTTAAGTGAACTGCAATATTTGAAAGCTTGATGAAGAAAAAGACTTTTTTCAATAGAATCTCAAGTAAGATTTCTTTACATTCTCATATATATATATATATATATATATATATATATATTAAAATTATCTTATAAAATTGATTTATAAAATAAAATTGACTTAATTATACATTATGAATTGATCTAATTTATAATTGATACAGAATTTTCATATTGAGACTACTGAATTCGTATGCAAAGATTAAATAATTCGATAGATCCATCAAATTTTCTAAATAAATTTTAATACTATATTAAGAAAGAAATTTAAAATTAATTTATTTTTACAAAATTAATTTATATAAGATGAAGATTACTTCATTTTTTATTTAAATTTGTTTTATTTTTAGTTTGAGTAGAATCTCCTACAATATATCAGATCTATTGATAAGAAAAATACAAAATCCTAATAAAATGAAAGAAAGTTGGAAAACAGTTTCGAAAATCACAATTACGAAACCATGCAACATTCATTAAAGGAAAAAAAAGAAAAGCATGTAAAACATAATACCCAATAATATCAATCAACTAAAAATTTTCACTTTTGATTGGTTCTGATTGGTTGTTCAGTATTATCCGTTTTTAAACCTAATTCACCAGACAAAACCAGTTTAATAAGATGTAATTTATTCTTATTTTATATATTGTAAATTAGTTTTACCTAATCCTAAAATAATTCTTCTCTGCATTAGGTCGAGAGATAATCCTAACATAATTCTTCTCTGCATCATGTATCTTATGATTAGCGACAGAATGTGGCTGGTGGAGTGTTGAGTGAGGATGCAGAAGCTGGTCAAGCATCACCTCTTAGACAAGATGGGGGAGGGTGTTGTCTGGTGATGAGGGTGCATTCATGTTTTAAGTTTAATACTATTTTGTAACTTTTCTTGCATTTGGCACGTAGCATGTTACCTTTGTCTAACATGTAATGAAACATGTGGGTTATGTTTGAACACAGAGAGTGTGGTCCTTTGATCCTGATTCAACATGTTTCTTAACATGGATTTTCAAAATCGATCACTTTCTTAAATTTAGAAAGAGTCTGTTCGTTTTATTTTAATGATTAGAATTTGAAGAAATTGTTTCTTTCAAACTGTTAATTGTATTATAAAATAGACAAGAGAGTTAGGTTAATTAACTATATTAATTAGTCTGATATAATAAAGTATTACGAAAATTATTAAAAAGTATAAGAGAAAACATGTTTTTATATATAGTGTGAAATGATTTTGTGTTGTTATTTAATTGAAAATTATCATATACGACAAGTTTATTAATTTTTATAATAATTATTGTAAAAATTATATTAATATTGATCTGTTCACAAATGTGAGCTTAACAGTGTAATATTTTGTGGGCAGCGATATGACATGCACGTAATGTAATTTACATGTATTTGATATCTCATAAATTATTATTTTATTATAATATAATATTTTATTTCAAAAAATAGTTGTAAGGTGGTTATATTTTTGGAATATAATGTCAAAAAGGGTATTTTTCCTATTTTGTGTTTGAAAGAAACAACAACCTAAATTAAACTAAAATCGTTTTGGATTTTACTTAACATGGTTCTAGCAATAACTTTTATTTCACTTGGTAAACGATTACATTCAAAATTAATTATTAAGCCTAAAATTTTGATATTAATCCAGTAAAAAAAATCATTATTATATTAAAATGAATTAGATTTTTTTTATGGAGACGAGTGTAGTATAGTGAATAAATTATGACATAAAAATAAGATATTTCGTTTTTACACATTGTGAAAATAAATTATATAATAAAAAGAGTGTGCTTCATTCTTACCATTTATAAAGTCTTGTTAAACCAACCATAATCCCAATGTAAACAAAAGCCTATTATGGGAAAGATATATAAAATTTCTGTATCAACTTAAATTAATTAAAGTTGAATCAATCTCCTCAAATAATATTTTTTTATTGTAAAATATTCACATACTTTTATCAATGATTAATGTGTGCATGATCACAATTTTATCAGAAAGCTCAAATATATGAAATCTTACTTTAAGAAATCTGGATTTAGTTTTATATATATATATATATATATATATATATATATATATATATATATATATATATAGTTATATGTTCATAATAAAAATATAAGGATTTTGAAATTGAGTTAATATTTAAGAGTTTTTAGAAAAAAAAATATTATTATATAAATCATATATAGGAATTTTCATTTGTGGAACACATGGTCTTCCGGGTACGAAAGTGGTTGCAAATGACAAGAACTTCATTTTTATTTCTGGTCCTACAGTGTTGGGCAGCAAGTCGTAAACATATGCACAGTATGACGATGGAAACCTCAGGTCATTAAAATAGATAAAGACATGTCACCATATATATATATATATATAAATGATTTTGACAATGGCAGAGGCAATGAGTCTCAGGGATAGGAAGTTGATAATTGAAACAATAAAATAATTCATTATTACTATCTTAGCAATTTAACATATTAATAAAATTTGCAAAAAATAAAAAATAAAAATTGATGAAAGTGAAACAATAAATGTGCAGTTAAAAAGTCTATGTGAAATTAAGATTGATACATGAAAATTGAGATTTAATCTCTCTCATAATTATATCATAAAAAATCAAATTAGGATAAACATATCGATTATACATGAATTTATAATTGAGATACTTTTTAAGATAAATTGAGATAATGAGCGTTACAATTGTATTTATAACATTTAAATAATGATTATATTAACAAGGTTGTCGCATCGACATTCAACCAACCATAATAGTCATTTGTATGATTATTGTTATTTATCAATATATAATTATTATTATTATTGAACAGTTTTCTTTCTCATTTAGGTTGACGTCTTTACTTAAAATGTTCTTCTTTTTTTTCCTTGTGTTTTCATTGATTGCTTCGTTTCAATTACGTTATTTTTGCTTTACTGCTTTCGTCAAAAACTCCATTAGATAAGCTCTAACCTTTGTGTGAATAAAACTGACTATATATAACAGATGAGTCATCTATCACCGCTCATCCTCTATGTTAGTATTGGTTATAATTAATTTTTTATTATGTATTTTATTTGATCATAATTATATTACGTGGATGATATTAGAATTGGAATTGGGGTTAGAATTGATTTAACTTTTATAGTGTTATTATTGATTGTATTATTTTCACATTGTGAGTATTTCTAAAGACTCGATGTATCTAATTAGATATTTCACATTACAAAAATTTATTATTATAATTTGTATACTAACATACAAATTACGTGCTGATAGTATAGATGAATATATTCAAATTGGTGAACATAGACAAATAACTTTGAAGTATATGTTAGGTTAAAATGATTGTATGTATTGATAATGAAAATTTTGTCTTATAGCTTGAAAATTTCAATATATTTCAGGTGATCATGATAAATTATGATAAGACATGTAGATTTGACATGTGAGTTTTTTGTGTTGCCGGTGAAAATAATAAGATTAAAAGAATCTTTACAAGTGGACTTAGTCACTTAGTAATAGTTAGTCCATCTTTCTTTTTAGTTGATAAGGTTGACAAATTTTCTAGTTAAAAGAACACAATTTTAAAATAAATATAAGATTAAAAATACTTTTTAAGGTTGCTAATGCATTCAATACTATTTGCTTACAAATTAAAGCTAAAGGATTATGCTCTTTTAGTTAAAAAAAATATGATAATTTAGATCACACTATTTTATATAAAAAAAGTATTTAGTCTGACTAAGTTCAAGAAAATTCTCAGATTAGTTAGAAATAATTAATATTTAAAAAATATTTAATATTTAATTTGAAATGATTGAATTCAAAGAATATTTCGTGTTTAGTTTAGAGTAGTCTAAGTAATACTTAAAATCAGTTGAATTAAAAAAAAACTTATTTTATATTTTACAACAATTGTCCTATAAATCTTAATTGTATTGAAAAAAATTAAACATAATCTAAGTTTTAAGATAAATTAATATAAAAACACGTTAAGTAAATCTTTTTCTACTCTTATCTGTTTAAATTAGATATTATTAATAGCAAAACCAACTAAAAAATATTAAAATGAGTTTTGATCATGACAGTGATATCATACCCAGGTAAAATAGTTTTTCAAAAGAAACATGTGTGAGGTAATATATTGAACCAATTTAAATTCGCGAAAGTAAAATGTGATGAGTTTGTAATGTATCAGTTAAAAGTTTTATGACAAGCTTACTTGGTTCATCTCAACTTTATCCTGTTTTTGATAATTTCTTTTGTTTATACCAATGAAAACAAATTAATTATGGCATCTTTTTTTCTATAATAAAAACAATAAATATAATTAAAAAATTAATTATTAGATATACACCCTTTTCGGCGCAGAAAGTATAATAATTCGTTTGACAGAAAATTTAATTATTAGATATACACCCCTACCAATAAACTACAAACACAAACTGAAAACCTATTCCTATGAACTTTCACTCTTAATTTCCTTCTTTTCGTTCACAAGTCATTATCTTACAATAAAAGAAATGATATTTTCAGTATCAAAGACGAGCCAATCTAGTTAAATGATATCATTCATGTCATATCCATAAATAATTTATAATGAATTGAAAAACAATATATCAATAATATACGTTTTTAACTATAATATTAGTCTTACATATCGTTAAAAATAATAATTAATTATAAACAGCATTTATCATATATCTGAAATAATATTAATAGAATTGGAGTTAAACATATGTTTCATTCTTCATATAATTTTTTATCAAAGCTATTTGTATAGTGTATCATCACAGTATAATACATATATACAAAATGTCTACAACTAAATATTGAAGAAAACAATCCCAACACTTTTATTTTATTTTATTTTAGTTATAATTAACTGAAACCTAAGTTCAGTTTACATAAAATTAGAGTCAACACTTAAGTATATATAGATCTTTGGAGTGTGTATTATTCCCATCAAATAATTGGAGTTAAATCATTAGATCACATGCATGATTGGAAACTGTGATTTGATTCGCAACATGAATCACTTCAAATAATTAAGGAGAAAAGGTTTAAATATGCATGTTACTTTATTTTTTGTGAGAATAAAATCCATATTATATCAGTATCTAGGGTTTCTACAAATTCTCATCAAACCTAAACTTCTACTTTTCTTTTTATGGGCACATAAATTTCTACCTAATTTCTCTACAAACTCTATTCATATAATCCCTTTTGTCACCACTCTATGTTTAACATGAAAATCAAACTTCCTTGTTATTAGAACAATCAAGGCTCAAAGTGCTTTTGGTATCCCTTTTTGTTAATACATACATATATATATATATATATAAATAAAAGGGTGTGCATGAATGAAAGAGGGGAATTAAATTATGCAGTGGATTGATGTGGACAGCCATAACCAGGGTAGCTGATCACATGGGAGTTTTTTGTAAGGATTCAAACATCACATGACTCTGCTGAACTCAACCACCTAGACAACAAATCCCGTTGATATGTACATTATGTATGTGCCCATATTATTGTGTGTTCCTTCACCATTTTCACTTCTTGTGGGGTTTTCTCCATCAACTGTGCTTGCATATTGCAATGATACACTACAAATTCACCCAATCAGATGAACACTTCCAGCCCCAGCTGTGTTCTTTCTCACCACCTTTCAGTCACAGAAAATTAATCAAAACATTGAGTGTATAGTGCCTAGTGTTAAGGTTGTTCATAGGATTGGTACAAAAGTTTGTCTCTGTCTCTGTCTAATAGGAGATTGTGACCTTATAATCAAGATACTTTTGAATGAATTTCTCTATAAGAACTTCTAAAAAAAGTTAGCTTTTTTAAGAGAACATATATAATTTAATTTTGTAGAAATTTTCTTATATAATTTTTTTAATTTATGAAAAAAATATTTTTATATTTTTGTATATTTTTTTAAAACTTCTTAGAATTTATCCAAACAAAATCTTATATTAATTAAGATGCCACAAATATGATAGATAGATAGATAGAATCCATTTGTTTTGTTAATAAAATATATTAATCACTGAATTACATAATTATAAAACTACAATTAAGATATATTAGAATATATACATTTTTTTAAATGAATAATAAATATATTATCATGTTACATAAAAATGTTGTACCATTCATATAAAACTATTTTAAATTATAATTTTTTAAGATATTTAAAGTAAAACTGTATTCGAACTATATTGAAAACATATCAAATTCATCCTTAAAATATTTGGGTCTGATTTCTTAAATTTGGTGAAAATATTCTTAGAAAATGTGTTGGGTATAAACACCTCTCCCTGTAGTACTTGTTTCTAATAAAGGTTTTGTTGTTCTCTGTCTCCTTAAATGATGAACTTTTGACCAAGTTACACCATCAAAATCTTATTTCGGATAAGAAAAAAAATGGTTTTTGGTTTAGATTTTGTTCCGGTTGTTCCTGCTGCTTGTTTTTAGCTATTAATTTGGACATCGTACCCTGTTTTGGATCTTATAGTAGACAGTGATAAAATTATTGAACTTATTAATGGTTTGACAAATAGAGATAAATTTAGGGTTTGGAAAATATATTTTTTCCATTAATTGTAAATGTCAAGTTAATAAATAATGAAACAATTAAAGTGTTACAACATTATGTTATTTATAGAAAATAAATTAAAATATATATATTTATAAATATTAAAAATATATGATGATTAAATAAAAATAGTGAAAAATATATCTATAAGGATTAAAAATAACATATTTAGAAATATTTTAGTGTTTGTAGATATCTTATTTTTTACTTTAGTTCTCGTAAACATGTCAATTTTATGTTAGTTTCTATAAATGTTATTTCTTTTATTTTAAGTTATGCAAATGTGTTTTTTATGTTGATATCAGTACAAGTGTTTAATGAATGCAACAAAAGTCATTATCTCGGCTAATAACGCTGTTAAGCACATGGTATGGGTAATAACGCTGTTTAGCATCATGGTATAAAGTCAACAAGAGGTATAAAAAATTTGATCTTAAAGAATATATTACTTTATTTACCTTAAAATAAATCTTACAAGAAAAAATAGTAATTCAAACTTTTGAGGAATAAAAATAAAAAATATTTCATAGAAACTAAAATTAAAATCTGTTCATTTTATATAAAGACATTGGAATATCACCTGTTATTACTTGATTTAATTTCAAATTATAAAAATATACCACCTTTGTTCTCGTTTATAAAATAAAAAATATGTATTTTAACTATAAACTAATTTTAATTACTTAAAAATATTTTAATGACATTTTTAAATATATTAATTTTAATTATTTTACTTTTTAATTAATACAAATTTTAACTATTTAATAAGATTTATTGTACTTAATTACTTTTGGTGTAATTTTAATATAATTATTAACACCAATGAGTCATGAACATTCATAAAAAAAAAATCAAGACATCACTTTTATATCAAAATCTTAAGATATTTAATACATGTATATTTTTTCTTATATATTTCTCTTCAGACTTATTTCTACTTAATATTGAACTAAACTCACATTTAAAATCCTCATAATCATCATATAGATATATTCATTAAAGAATATCTACAAACACTCTTGGAAAGTCTCGTGTTAAACACTCATTACCATATATTATTAACACATGACCCATTTTAGAACTATGTGTATATACATAAACTTTAACTATATGGATCAAGGGAAATTTAAAAGTATATTCATATTCAAAATTTACAACAGTCAGAGTTTTTATGATATAATAAACTCCTCTATTGATATAATATAGTCCCCTTTAACTTCTTACCACTTAATATTTTACTCTAAATAACTTAAATTACCACTAAAGTTATATATTTTTGTTATAACATACTTATTTGTTTAATACTACAAATCAAAAATAGTTCACAAATCATCCCATATTTATGATCTCAAATTCATTTAATTCTTATAATTTTCAACAACATTTTTTATACAACATAATTCACTTAAACAAAATCACAAATCAATTATATATATAAATTAATATTTTATTTACATTTATATTAACATTTACATTCAATTAATTAAAGAGACAAAAAAAAGATTATTCTTTTAATTTGACCAACTAATTTCGCTTAAACGAAAATAGGATCTAAAACAAAAGTTTGGATTTTAACTTCATTTTTTTAGTAAATTTTTTTTTGCTTGCGTGAAAATAAGACTCAAGAACAAAGGTTGAATTTCTCCTTTATTTAAATTTGAGCAAATTCACGTATTTGAGTCAGAAAAACAAATTTATTAAGTAAGACCAAATTTAGTTATGAGGTTTTATTCAAAACTAATTTAACAAATATAATTTTTAAACAAATTAAAAATATCAATTTTATGAAATATCATCTTTTATTCATTTTAGTTCAACTTTTATCATGTTCAATATATAATTTTCATTCACATTAAACTCAAATTAATATATGAAAGACTATAAAAAGCTAATTATACTCATTTAAATCATATTTAAAATTCAGTTTAAGAAACTATATGACTTAAGATGCATACTATATTCACCATATCAATATTAATGATATAAAATTCAAAGTATTCAAATTTTATTCATACAAAACATATTTTTGTATAGAAATAAAAACATGGTGATCAACTCAGTTTCACATTCAAATAATTTAAATTACAGGGTAAAAAGGATCCAAATAATTTTTCTTACTTATAAGTCCTTATTCTCAAGTAATTTTTAATTCAAGCAAGAGAATCACTCAAATTTTGATAACTAAAATAAAATATTAAAACATAATAAAAATTTAGTATAAACTTAATTAAATTGAAAGAATAATTTTTTTCAACGAACTTCACTAAAATTAATAAAAATCCAAAAGAGGAAAATAAAAGAATGTTTGTAACAAACATCGAAAAACTGATTAATTGAAAATATATAATATTTAATTCTTCAACTTATAAGGTGTAATTCAATTTTGAAAGAAATGATGTTTGGTAAAAAGAGAGAGGAAAAAAAAAAGTTAAAAATAACGTAGAGAGAGGAAAGAAAAATCAAAAACTAACTTAGAGAGAGATATAACAGTTTCTTTTGTTCCATGCAATAAAGATAATTCAAAGAAATAAGGTTTTACAAAGTGAATATCCTTTTCAGCTATAATAGTTTTAAACGCATGCATTTAGTTGGCTGAGTAAATGTATTTTCTATTATATTATAAAATAATATAATTTCAATAAAATATATAATTTTAAGTGCAAAAGTTACATACTTTTGAATAAAAAGTTGTACAGTTACATTTTTTTGGTTAAATAAATAAATTATTTTTATTTATTTTTAAATTGAAAATGATTCAAAAAATAATTAAGAGAAGTTTAATTTTTATATAATGGTACATATATATATATATATATATATATATATATATATATAT
>Ga0209700_104298_pt1 | contig 25906 bp, 10 predicted proteins | sample SiratroredBW_FD_187528 | JGI IMG/M metagenome (GOLD analysis project Ga0209700, IMG submission 187528) | Root nodule microbial communities of legume samples collected from California, USA - Siratro red BW (SPAdes) (version 2) | ecosystem: Host-associated > Plants > Roots > Nodule | place: USA...
TTAGGGTTGGGAGAGTCGAGCTGCTACAGTGCTCAAATCTTTTATGTTTTCTGTTCTTTCAAGTCTGATTTTTGCAATTAAATAAAACAGTTTCTTTTATTCCTATTTCATTCGCTTGAGCGTATCAGATTGTAAGCATTATAGACACTAGCGCCTGAATTTTCTAAACTCCCATATAGTTCTTGACTTTGCAAAAACTCATTCACTTTAGTCCTTGATGTCTATGAATAAAAACTTAGAAAAGGTCTAAACTGAATGACTTTCTACAAAGTGATGGACTACGTGAGGGTTTAGAAATGTCAGGGACTAAAATGACCAATGCTTGCAAGTTCAGAACTTATCCAGGGTTACTCATCATTAATTATGGAATCACACAAACCACAGACACAAGGAATGACCTGGTAAATATGTAGGTAACTCATATCTTATGTCAGGTAACATTGGACATCTATTAAATGATTATTATTGAATTTGACTCCACTAAAGTCAACTCCCATTTTGGAAGGAAAAGTACGAAACCTCAATGGAAAGAATTTCATGCACATGTAGAACAAATTATGGATTTGTTAGAAACTACTCTTTGATTTTAACATTAATAGTGGAGATGTTTGCCTCGCCTTCCTCTCTAAAGTGAATTTTTCCATTTATAAGAGCCAAATTCACGGAATGATTAGCATTGACAAATACAACAGCCAACCAAGCTATGAGCTAATGCAAAAACTATGTGTTGCAGCAGTGTTGATGAAGATGAAAAGCAAAGAAAAAGTGACCAACTTTATTGAGACCAAGCCAGATTAAGCAGGCAGATAGTACCACAGTAAGGATGACACCAAAAGTATTTTTCAAAATAAAAAAAATGAAAATGTTTCGAACAGATAAGATGATAAAGTAAACATTTACTTGATAAACATCAATTGTAGCAACTCATCAATCCTAATAGATTGTAAAACTTATTTTACTAGAAAGGCATCATTTATCATCATTGATTTAATAACAAAATACTTTTTAGCTCAAATTAAGAAAGCACGAAAAATTAAAATAGATAAAGATCTTACATGAAAGAGATTTTGCATTTAATTGTGTTTCACCTCCATCAAGAACTTGAAACCCCAAAAACCTTCAAATATAATGGCAATAAACCAAGTCATAATTTGAATCAGACAACCATATTTGAAAGTCAAGACATAGGAAATTTAATATTTTAAACTGATATATAGGCAAGTGGAAAATTGATAGTCATTTCTACTTACCAAGCAATCCCCAAAAGACCAAATAAATAGAATACTGATTCCCAACCAAGATTTTGGATAAGGGGAGGAGCCAAAAGAAGCCTGACAGATATTACAGTGTTAAAATTGAGAGTAGACAATAAAAAAAACTACAATCCTGCGTAACTACAAGCTAGAAAATGCCTACCCCATAACACTTCCAACACTCAAACCACCAAAAACAAATCCTACTGCCCGTGAGCGTTCTTCCAATGGTATTGACCTGCATGTGGAAATGAATCTTACCAATTAAAAGGGTGAAAAGATAAAAAAAATATATATATATATATATATATTATAATTGTCTGACATGTATAGTATTTGTCAAAAATCTGTGGCAGGAACCAAACTATTTTACAAAAATGATTTTTCTCCACTCAAAATCACAGGTGGCATAAAGACTTATTTTTCATAACTAATAACAGTATGTTCACCTAGGACCTGTTACGTCACCGCAGCAAAACCAGCAAAGAACAGTGATACACTGAATATACCTCGTTTATTGATTGCTTCCCCAAAAGGAAGAACACAAAATACAATACAATGGAACCATTGCTCCTTTCACACAAGTTACACCTGTCAAAACTTACAAATTCAACAATAACTCACTCTCACTAGGTTGGTCTCATTAAATAGACCAACCTCCTCAATCCTCTTATTTCTCTAACAACCTTAACTGCCTCCCACATTATTCTCTTTCCTTAATCTTCTTCTTTTCTTATTCTTCTCCTGTTGAACTGATTCTCTAACAACCTAACACTCAAATCATAAAGCAAGATGCTTTATCAATTTTGGGGGGCAGCCGAGTTAGGTGAGTGAAATGATTAACTTAAAGAATTTTTGTCCAACTCCGAACAATTGCTGTTAGTTTTCTACATCTTTATGTTGCTTTGGATTCTTATAATGCAACAAAAAAGTCTAGTTCCAGCAAATTTTCTTTCTGGGACGAAACTAAAGACATTTAGTTAACAGGAAAATAGTCTAAAATTTCACATACTGACGACAAAAGTAATCAGAATATAAGTAAATATCAAATCATAAAAGAAATACAAATCAGCAGAAAATCAACTTTATCCCGAAATATTTGGATGTTTACGTGCCTGGCAATAAGATCCGTAGCAGCAGATGGTGAAACACCTTCCCCTATCCCAACCTAGATATGCAATGGAAGAGAAGAGATTAGTAGTGTTGAAAAAGAATAACAAATGTTAACCAGGGTACAGGCTAAATAGCAATAAATGTACAAAAAAGAAATACAAAATAGACACACTTACTGCAGAAGATAGAAAATCCCGTGGAAAGATAAATACAACAAAATAATAACATTTTGCAAGACCCAAGGAATCATGCTTGTAAGTAGACCTTAAATCAGCGAAAAAGAAAGTATGCATTGGGTGGTTGAAAGAAGTCACTGACCAAAACCCTTGACAATAGTAAGCCAGGCATATATCCAGCAAGAGAAGGAACAAAAGCGGTAGCCACTGACCATAGTAGTACCCCAACCTCAAGAACAGTTCTGAAAAACAAAGATAATGGTATAACATCATAAACTCGGAAACTAAATAGAAATATCAGTGCCAACTCTGAATGAGGTAATTGTCCAATTACTATCTCTTTCTTTAGGACTTGAACATGAATTTTTCAATTGACTCCCATTTAATAAAAGGAAGCCATAGATGGATACCTTTGTCAATATATATAAAAGAATGGGATATTTGATTAACAATATTAGGGAGTGAGTTTAAGCCTAATTAATCCTCACTCGAAATCTGATAAACCCCACACTATCTCACACTTCCAATGTTAGACTCAAGTCTCATATCATACCTTAAAGTTGGGTTATAATATCCCACCACGCTCCACAACCCTAAGGCCCATGTGGGGCTGGCTATGCACTAGCCTTTTGAAAAATCTAGGAAAACATTGCAATGTTGGTATCACCACCTGCATCTCGTTAGCAATTGAGAGACATGATTAAAGGCTCTGATAAAAATAGGTAAGAACCTAGGTAGGGAGAACTACACCACAAAAGATAGTTGGAGATTCCAAAGTCTTATAAACTCCATACTAGAATCCCATATTCCAATGTGAGATTAAAGTTCAATGCCTTGCAAGTAGATTCTAACATATCCATCCTGAGCCTTGATTACAAAAAGATTGCATGACAAGATATTTGTTGCTAAGCATTTTAAAGATTTGATGTTTTCCAAAATCGGTCAAACCACTGATTCATTTTTTCATTTTCAATTCAACATTATAATGGATGATACTCAAATCATTTACCACCATTTCTTCCTAAAAGAATAATCAGACATTGGTGCAAGTCCCAATTTTATTACTCCTACTCATTAAAACTTGAGATCAAAGTGCCTAAAACTTCAGTGCAAACGCAAAAGAGTATGCATTTGGTTCAACTTAATTTGAACCTTAGAGCATGGGAATGCTGATGGCCTAACGACCAAAAAATAAACCATCTTCGGCATTTGGAGTTAGGGCCCAATTCAACACCACACCCCCTCACCCAAGAATCCTAAAGCAATGCAGTTGGAACAATGGATCTAAGATGACTTTCACACTTTCTTAGAATTTAGACTTTGGTCGAAATCAAACCCACAAAATTTATTTGTAAGATGAGGACTATCCAAACATTATAATCTTTATTTCATTCATGTCTAATGTGAAATCACAAGTCACTAAGAACCTACATAATAGTTGCACTCTGTGATACTACAATCAACTCTTTTGGCCTTTCAATTGCGTTGGATGTTCCTTCCAGATGCAGCAGGATACATTTTTTTTCTTATTTAAAAATAATAAATTAAATACAGAAACAGAGAAGGGGAAATTAGAGGTAAACTAGGAAAAAAGCAGAATTATTTTACGAAATCTATACTGACCAAATTAAAGTGGCCAGCTTGATTTCTTCTTTATTCACTCAAACTTATATGCCAAACGTTTTCATTTTCTTTTGGCAAAGAAAAGTAGAAAACCAATAACATCTTAAAAAGTCTTTTGAAGACCTCAAGTCCACTCGCTATCGTCCCGGAGTATTGTACTTTTCCAGTTTTCTTTCAGAGTTTAATTTTAACACATTGTTAAGTGGAAAGATTTTTACAATTTGGATCACTTTGGATCATGTTTATAAATTGCGGTTGCAGTTGCAAGGTTGCAAGCATTGCAGCAGCTGCAATACAGATTGTGACCACTGCAGCATGAAGTTATTATATGTTTGCAATAAGAATTTTACAGATTATTCTAATTGTTGGAATATTTTTTCTAACTATGCATTAGTACATCTCATGTCTTCCCAATGCATCACTACGCAGTGTCATTTGTACTCACCTAACATCTGACATGGTCACATTCATTCGACCATTGGCTCTTTAGAAGTTAGAATAGAAGATTGAAATCTGAATTTTTGTTTTTTATATAAAAAGTAAAATAGATCAATGCTGAAGATAAGTTGTGGGTGAATTGCGATAATTTGTGTAAACGAAAATCACACTGACAAATGAGGGTCATTTTGGATGTGGAAAGCACCACAGTTGTATGTCGTTGCAGTTTCGGGAAACACCGCAACTACTTGTGGTTGCAAACCACAATTTAGAACGATGCTTTGTATATAACTTTTAAAATAATAATACAAAGTCAATAATTTTTAATTATGTCAATCCATGATTGAAAAATAAAGTAAAGTGTATTTACAATGTCAATGCACTTTGAACTAAAATATTTCCTTATATACTACAACAAAGCTATGTTCGGACAAACTTCTCGTAAGAGACAAAACTAAGAGGACAAAAGTTTCTTCATAAACTAAAATTAACTTGTGTATGTGCTAGTATTTAGAAATTCTCTTATATAACTGTTCTGTTTTTTTGTTTTTTTATCTTGTACATAAACTAATTTAAGCTTATGGAAAATTTCATTTCAATTTTTCTCTTATTTTCTCTCCTACAAATGCTTAAAAGTGTAGACACAAGATAAATCTTTTGGTAAGCAAACAGCAATATAGCAAAGAAAGAACATGGGTAGCAACTGGTAACTAACCTGCCACCAAATATTTTGGCTAGCCAACCCCCAGGCAATTGACTCAATGCATAGCCCCAGAAGAAGGAGGACTGAACCAATCCTGCAGTTGTGGAGTTCCACCCAAATTGATGAGACATTGGAATTATTGCAACACTCAAGTTCACCTGCACCCCATTAAATCAAATCAAATCCCATGCATAATTAATGATGCAATTCATTGACTATACTCTAAAAATGCTTTCTTTTCATTGAAAACAAAACAGTGCTTTCAATTGCTTGCTTGCTTGTATCCAACTGTGATCAAGAAGCAATTTTACTTTGTGGGGTTGCAAAAGCATGTAAGAACCTTATCCATGTTACAAATAACGAAGGCGAGAGATGTGGTGCCAATGAGCTTGTATCTTGGGGGAAGATTCTTCCAAGGTGGCCAGCTCCCAGACAAGTTCTCTTGCCGCTTCTCCACCTCTTCCAGTTGAAGTTCAGTGAGAGCTTTGGCCTTGGCCACTCTCTGGGTTTCTTTGGCATTTTGTTGAGCGCTAGAAACTATTCTGAGCCGCCTTAAGGTGTAGTTGGAAGGTGAGAGTTGGAAGTGAAAACGTGGAAACGACGTCGTTCTGAGAAAAGGGGTGTGTGAGTATGGTCTGTGAGTGTGTGAGATGAAGCAGGAATGGTCTGGTCTTGGCGTGAGCCTGGCCATGCTGGTTAAAAAAGGCTATTCAAGTTGCAGAAAGCAAAGGAAAAGGAAAAAAACAAGATAAAGAAAGAATAGTGCCATTACATAACGAAACATGAGGCGTAAGGGTAATATTTACATTGATGCTATAAGAGGTGGCCACGGAAGTGGTGGTGCTTGTGGCTCACATCAACATGGAGATGGCTTTTACTTCCCGCAACCCCATTTTATAACATGTACCCATGATTGGGCGAAATGACTGAATTGCCCCATTCGCTTGTCTCTCACTGCACTTCTCACCATTGCAGGCGAAAAAGACAAGAACAACGTTACAGGATAAAAAAAAGGTATCATTTTAGAAAGGTCTTTCTATACCACATTTCATGGGAGACTCTGGATTCTACTGTTTGGGTTAGGAGAGTCACGTAGGAATTGAAACGTAGAAGTATAGGATGTTGCAGGGTAGGTAGGAGTTTCTTAGGAATACTTTTTTGTTAAAACATATGAAATCTCAAATTTTGTAGTGTTTATATACGGATTAAAATACACGTTTGTACTTATTACTTATTTTATTCTTTGATCGATAAAGAAAATCCAAAAGTGGGAACGTGGGGAATAAAAAATTCATCTTATTATGATGAGTAACTTGACACAGTAGAAAACCATCCATGGGTGGATCAGCAATTAAGAAAGAGATGGCCGGCAATCTACTTGTTTCCGAGGAGAAATCAGTGTCCAAGAGCGTTCAACAAATGTCCATGGAAGGTGATGAACCACCATCGCAATATATTGTCAAAGGAAATACCTTTGTATCTAAACATTCTTCTGCACTGATTCCAATACCCATCATTGATGTAAGTCTCCTCTCATCAGAAGCTGAGCTAGACAAGCTCAGATCTGCTCTAAGTTCAGCTGGATGCTTCCAGGTGTGGATCCACAAAAACTTCCAAAAACTTCATATCTTTTAACTTCTTTGAACCAAAGCACCCCTTTATGTTGACAAGTAGATAAATGCATCTTTAATAGAATATGCTAATTGTGAATTATGTGATTCATATCTGTAATAGGGATATTAATGCTTTCATCTTTGAAATAGTGACCATATTTGACATGCTCTTGCCAACAGGCAATTGGTCATGGAATGTCAAGCTCGTACCTTGACAAAATACGTGAAGTTGCAAAACAATTTTTTGCACTCCCAGAAGAGGAAAAGCAGAAGTATGCCAGAGCTGTTAATGAATCTGAGGGATATGGGAATGACAGAGTAGTTTCAGACAAGCAGGTCCTTGACTGGTCCTATCGCCTGTCACTTCGAGTTTTTCCACAAAAAGCACGAAGGCTTTCTCTTTGGCCAAAAATTCCTACTGATTTTAGGTACTGCCCTTCAAATACTAATTCTTATTATGTTATTCTAAAAATATATCTTAGAATGAAGATTTACCTGAGAATTTTCTGGAACATACTAATGCAGTGAGAAATTAGAGGAGTTTTCGAGGAAAGTGAAATCAATGATGGATTATCTCTTGAGATGCATGGCAAGGTCGCTGAATTTGGAAGAGGGTAGCTTCCTGGACCAGTTTGGTGAAGAATCATTGATGCTGGCGAGGTTCAACTTCTATCCACGTTGTTCTAGGCCTGATTTGGTTCTTGGCGTCAAACCTCACACAGATAGATCAGGAATCACAGTCCTATTGCAAGACAAAGAAGTGGAAGGTCTTCAAGTTCTGATAGATGACAATTGGGTCAGTGTTCCCACAATTCCAGATGCCTTTGTTGTCAATCTGGGCGATCAAATGCAGGTAACTGGACTCTATCTCAAAGAATCATTAAAATACTATTTTTGTACTTGCTAACTTGTTAGTTTTTGAGGTGGAATCGGTGTTTAGTTGATGAATTGTTAATGAAGTTTGGCACTGTTGCAGATCATGAGTAATGGAATATTCAAGAGCATAATGCACAGGGTTGTGACAAACACAGAAAAGATGAGGATGTCTTTGGCAATGTTCAATGAGCCAGATCCGGAGAACGAGATTGGACCTGCAGAAGGTCTTATAGATGAGTCACGGCCCAGGTTATACAGAAACGTTAAACGTTATGGTGATATCAACTACAAGTGCTATCAAGAGGGAAAAATTCCCCTTGAGACTCTCAAAATTGCAGATACCTCTGATTAGAGGTGGTGAGGCTTTCAAATTTGAATTACCAACCTGTTGGAAAAGTCTTTTGATGTTTTTGTTGTTTAAATCAGACTATAAAAGATAAATATGAGTGGTTTAGTTGCTTTGAAACCATAACTAGTAATATAATCTCGTTTACAATGTTAGCAAGTTAAATCTGCTTTATAGCAATTCTTCAAAATGGTGACAGAAAAAAGCTATGGTGGTCCCTAACTTGACTTCAGCAGTCCCAACTTTGAATTGCCACTAAAAATCAGTTCAAAACTCACCACGCAAATAATATGAAAGAGCATAATTAAAATCGCCATTAAAATGCACTAGACCAGTTAAATACGTTTTTTCAACCAAATGTAGCATGGCAATTTTCCCACTATCGTTTATATCCATAAGGAACAAATTACATCCATACTCGGCATCCTCATTCATGTCTAAGACAAGATCACAATATCGAAATATCTATAAATTATAATCTTAATTATCAGAAAAATGGGAAGATGGGGGAAAGAGGCAAAGATGACTTCTTAAATTACATATTTGATATGGAAAGAACACTAATGACACAACATATAGAAAGCTCTATTCCTTAAAACTCCTATTGATAAGAATGACATGAAAATGGCACAAAGACAAGGCATTAAAAGCACAGTAAAGAGGCACATTAAGATCTCATGGCATAGTGTAAAAATATCTCAGAAATATCATTGCAACTTGATGGTCTTGGGTCAGATCTTGTGATGGTTTTCTTCTGTTAACCCTGGAGGTCGGACCACTAGCTCAATCTTGGAAAGATTGTAGACAGATAAACTTGAAGGAAGAATTTTAGTGAACATGTTGGATCATTTACCTGACAAGGTGAGAATCAATTTTCAAAAGTTTTAACTCGCTCATATAAAACTAGATTGATTGCAATATGCAAGGCACTAGGCTTTACAACATGAACAACAGGTTTGCAGCAAGAGACTCCTACATCTATAATCAAGTAAATAAATCATATTAGCTCACAAGTGGTATATGCAATGCAATTCAAGAAACAAGGACTCAATATCACGTGATTTTTCATAATTACGTGTTTCTTACTTGTAAAACTTTCGTAAAAAACATGAGTTTTCTTGCTTGCAATCAACCAATGTAATGATTCTCACTGTTTGTTACTGAAAATGTTTGATAAAAAATGTGGTAAAATTGGAAAAGAATTGAGTAGCAAATTAAGCATAAACATATGAGACGCGATAAAGATAACAATAAAAGTAAGTTAATTATATTAAGAAAATAGAAAAGAATATTTCTGAACCAATATCCTTGTCATAAAGACATTGACTAATTATTTTTCCCTTAAAATAAAGATATTGATTAATTTTTCATTTTTGTTAAGTTTCTATATATTATCATTTTCAAGTAGTAGTCTTACATTTCAGAAACTAAAAAATACGTAGCAATTATGTTTCTAAAATTAAAAAAAAAACACATAAATTAGTCTATTAAACTAGGAATAAGTTTATTTATACTACTAAGTTTAAAGTTAACCTTTACACGTTCCCATATTACAATTTTACATTCAGAGTATTTTCACATGTATATTTTTAAAATTTATTCATTCTATCAACATCTATCGATTTGTTGCTCTCTCCCAAACCATGAATGAAATTGCAATTTTTATCTGAATTTAGACTTCGAAATTCAACTACTTATTTTATAGATTCAATTTTTCATTAATTAATCCATTATTCAGTTTTAATTGAATTAGTTATATTTCAAGAAATCTTATAAACAAATACAAAAAGTGGTGAAGAACTATAATAGAATCGGCCAACTGATAGGCATTTAAGAAAATGATCGCGCGGAAGAAAGTTAAATCATCGTCATCATCATGAAACTCCACGTAACAAGGAAAATTTTGCAGCAGACTCAACCTAATGAGGTGTCTTAAAACTACAAATGAGTGACAAAATATACTTTGTTTCAAAAACAATGAAGTCGACATGACAGATGAGTTAAAGACTAACAAAAAAGTAAAGGCATGGTAAAAGGACGGCTTTTCCTTGTTGTTCTGCCATAGTAGAAAATTGATGAACGATGCTCTTTTCTCTCAACTCTTTAGAAGATCTTGAAGAGTAAACCACCATGTGTAGCAAAGAAAGGGGCAAACACAAGAGACTCAACTGCCATCAGCTTGATAAGGATGTTCAGTGATGGACCGGATGTATCCTTGAGAGGGTCTCCAATGGTGTCACCGATAACTGCTGCCTTGTGACAATCTGACCCCTTTGGACCAAGGGTTCTTGCATGCTCAGAAGCGCCAGCCTGTAAAATTACACACCCCATCAAATCCACAATACAGATATTCATCACACACAGCTCCAAGCTATTGCTGTTACAAGGTCAAATTTATTGAATTTCATTATAATTACCCTTAAAAGTCATTACTTTAAGAGTCGGGACACCATTTTAATACCACAGTGGATCAATTAATTATTCAGCTCAAAGTAGTCAATAAATAATTACCTCAATGTACTTCTTGGCATTATCCCATGCACCGCCGGTGTTGGAAGCAGAGATAGCAATCTGTAAGCATGGAAAGGAAATATGTCTTAGATGCAAAGAATATATGGGACCAATAATATCGTTGTTGAGTAAACTACTGAATAAACAGGGTGTATGAAACATTACCTGCACACCAGATACCAAAGATCCAGCGAGGACACCAGAAAGTGTTTCAACACCAAAAAGGATACCCACAACAAGAGGTGTGAGCATGACAAGAGCACCGGGCGGGATCATTTCCTTAATCGAAGCATCAGTAGAGATCTTAACACATGTAGCATAGTCAGGCTTGGCAGTTCCCTCCATCAACCCTGGAATGGTATTGAATTGCCTGCGAACTTCCTCAACCATCTTCAGAGCAGCACTTCCCACACTCTTCATGGTCATGGCAGAAAACCAGTAAGGAAGCATTGCCCCCACAATTAAACCAATGAAAACCTTTGGAGTCAGCACATCAACAGTTGTAATAGATGCTCGGCTCACAAAGGCACCAAAAAGGGCCAGAGATACAAGGGCGGCAGAACCGATGGCAAAGCCCTAAAACAGAATAATACAGATGTCAGATAAGTAGCAAGAAAACTCATGTTTTCGTGCACTTACAGAATTGGGTTTGAAGAAAGTATAAAAAAATCAAAATCTTCACCTTCCCAATTGCCGCAGTCGTGTTTCCAGCAGCATCAAGGGCATCAGTTCTCTCACGAATTCTGTGACTCATACCAGCCATCTCAGCAATACCTCCAGCATTGTCACTGATTGGACCATATGCATCTATGGCCAACCCAGTGGCAATGGTACTCAGCATCCCAAGTGCAGCAACGGCAATACCATACATGGCAGCGAAGGTGAAACTAACAAAAATACTAATTGCTATAGCAAAAATTGGAATAATAACAGACTTGTATCCCAAGGCAAGGCCAAATATAACATTTGTTGCAGCACCAGTTCTGCAGGAGTCAGCTACGTCTTGAACAGGGCTGCAAAACCAGAGAAATAGTCAAGCTAAAGATCACATGATATGATTGCACGCAAGCAAAAATAAAGTAAAGCATTATCCTAAATTACTTACCTATATGCATTACTAGTATAGTACTCAGTTACAAATCCGATGATAAGTCCTGCCCAAAGACCAACAGCAACACACAAAAATAGCTGCCTGCAAGACAAAATAAAAATATCTTACGAGTCCACACATATAAAAAGCAACCATGTATAATTGTATAAATATACAAGAATTCATCCATAACTAATTTTTTCACCAAAGGCGTGGTTACTTATATATAGGTGTTAATATAAAACTTACCAGCTCTTGACGTCTTTCTGCACTCCAAAATTGAAGATGGTGAAGGAAGTTGGAAGTGCAATAAAACTAACAACTGCAACCCCAATAGTCATCAGCACAGTGGAAATAACGAGCTGCTTTTTCAATGCAGGCTCAATCTCCTTCACAGCCTTGATCTCAAAGAAGTCAGTTGCAAATAAGGTGGTGAGCAAACAAACAAGAATACCCACTGAACTGACAATGAGAGGGTATAGCATCGCAGTCAACTCATGATTCAACCCAAATGAGGAGATGGAAGCAACAACAAGAGCAGCGCAAGATGACTCCGCATATGAACCAAAAAGATCAGATCCCATACCAGCTATATCTCCAACATTGTCACCAACATTATCAGCAATCACCTGAGTGCACAATAATTTATTCAGACAAATTAAAACAAGATTAACAAGAGAATTTTAAAAACCGAAAAAAAAAAAAAAAAAAAAAAAAAAAAAATAAAAAAAAAAGTTTAAAAAAAAAAAAAAAAAAAAAAAAAAAAAAAAGTGATTTCAGGGTTCTATTACTTACAGCTGGGTTTCTTGGATCATCTTCGGGAATGTTTCTTTCAACCTTGCCAACGAGATCAGCACCAACATCAGCAGCCTTGGTATAAATGCCTCCACCAACTCTTCCAAACAAAGCCATAGAAGATCCACCGAGACCATAACCAGTTATGGCCTCAAAAAGACCACCCCAGTCATCACCATAATAAATCTTAAACAAGTTGATGGCAATGTATAGAACCAGAAGACCGTTTGCAGCAAGGAGAAAACCCATAACTGCACCAGATCTAAACGCAGTAATGAAGGCCTTCCCAACACCCTTTCTTGCCTCCAGAGTCGTTCTTGCATTGGCGTAAGTTGCAATTTTCATTCCAAGGAATCCAGAAATAAGTGATGTGATGCCACCAAGCAGGAAAGATATTGTGCTGAAAATAGCCGTGGCAAGTGCTGGCTTACACGTTTTAGTTTTATCGTACGTGCAAGGCTGGTAGCTTGTGCTGAACCCTTCCACAGAACCAAGGAAGAGGAATATCAAAATGGCAAAAGCCACCATGAAGATTCCCACATACTTGTATTCAGTAAAAAGGAAAGAGGTTGCTCCTGTTCAAGTTCAAACACGAGTATACTTTAACATCCTCCAATGAGCACTAAATGGGAATAAGGACAGGCAATCGAGTGGATTTCCAACCAAATTAAAGGACAAATAAAATGTAAAACTCCTGTGAAGCACTGGTTTCAGCAAAAACCAAATCTACTCTAATATTAAGTATAACAGGTCAAAAGAATAGATCACAGTGTTTGGAAATAAACTATCTACAATAACAAGGTCAAAATTAAGAAACAATAAAGAGCTCGTTGAAGTTTAAAACAGGGAATGAGAAGAAACGTCGTAATGCACTCAACTAGAAAGAGGGACCACGGGGCTACATGTTAATCATAGAAATCCTTTCATCTGCGATTATTCAAAAGCTTCAAATACTGATAAATATGAGATGACAGTGGTCATAGAACATCATCTCTAGAACCGCAGACAAAAAAAAAACTAAGTAACACCCAGAATTTGGACAGAGAAAAAAAGCAGATAACTTTCGCCCTCAAGAACAAAAAAACAAGCATAGAAAGAACAGAGAAGGACTAAACGGCACTAAACGGCACTAAACATAGATAATTACTAATTTACCACAGAATTTGGACGTGCGGTCCAAATCGCATAACCAATATAGATATTTTTTCTAATAGTTAAATAATAATAAAACAGGACTCAAATCATATTCCAGATGACCAAGCAGCTCAAACCCGTTTTAGAGTCCATGAAATAAAGAAGCTCTCAAAGTAGGAGTATAAAGTTCACAAACACAAAAACTCAAACAAGGAACAACACAGTAAAAAAAAACACAGAAAATAAAAAATTTAAAACAAAGCTTTTGTAATCAAAACCCAAACAAGGTATGTAGGGCGAAGCACGAGAAGATCCAGATCTACCCAGAAATTAGAAACGCACGCCGACACAACAAGTTCCAATCTTTAAAACTCTTTCCGAAAAGCGAGGGGCTCCGGGATCGAGGGTAGATCTCAGAAGCCCAATAGAGAAAGAGAGAGAGAGACTGAGAGTGAGAGTGAGAGAGAAAGACCTTCAGAAATGGCGTTCTGGATTTCGGCGCATTTGACGACGACGTTGTGGTCATTAATGCCCTCCTCCTCTTCGATGAGGTAGTCGTTGTAGCCATTTTTGCCTGCGGCGTTGGGAGAGGCGTCTCTGACGGCGGAGAGTTTGACCTTGGAGACGAGAAGCCACTGGAAGAGCGCAAAGGCGATTCCAATAACGGCGCAGACGGGAATGAGAACCTCGGTTCCGAGATCTGGGAGAATGGCTGCTCCCATGGCTGGAAGAGGAGTGAGAGAGTGTTTGAGAGAAAAGGAAAGAGAGAAGGAAGGAAGGAATGAGTGAATGAGGGAATGGAAGGGGTGGAGAGGGTTTTATATGTGACAGAGAGAGAGGATAGGGGTGGAAATGGTATGGTATGGTGACTGGAGAGACAGAAGAGGGTGTGTGGCTCACAATATGAAAATTTTACCAATATCTGTAATTTGTCTATACCTAAATGCCAGATCTCTATTTTAGGTCACTCCCAAACACACTCACTTTCCTTTAGTTTTTTTTTTTTTAATATTATTATTATTTAATAATTACCTTCACTTCCCCACTTTAATATTAACAATTCCTCTCTAGCATGTTTAGCATGTCCTTTTATTTAATGTTCAAAAATAAGTTACAAATTATAAGTAAATACACACTAATTTCTTTCCAAAATCAGGGAGTTCAATTCTTTTTACAGACATTAACAATATCAGTAAATTATTATTATTATTATTATTACCTGAGACCGAGTACATTAAATGTATAAATAATTTTAAGAAAATTAAAACTTTAAGAAGTTTTGTTAATATTATTTGGAAAAAAGTCAGTCATTCTAAAAGAATAAATAAATTATACAGACATTTTGTTAAAGCAATGTCTAGTAATTGTTTAACAAAATTTATATTTTCAATATATATATATATTATATAACAAGGTTTACAACTAAAGGCAGTCTAGTTGTTTCAATTAATTAATTATTTTTAATTTTTAGATTTTAATGTTTTATGTAGTCATAATGAGTATATAATTTAACCCAATATTAGGAAACAAAAATATTTTTCCACTAATTTAAAGCATATTTTTTTCGTTAAGAATATATCTCATTTATTTAAGAGATTACTTTTTTAAAAGGAAATTGTTTAACAATAATGACCATTTATTAACCACTCTAACCAAAACAGCTTGACAAAAAGGGAAAATCCTATAATGTTATCTTACTGATTTTTTAAATGAACATAATGGGATAAAGACAATAATTTATTCTTTGTTGTTTTATTACGATACTATTTAATCTTTATATTTATTTTGCCTTGCCACTTATATTTGTTTTCTGTATTGGTCTATTTGTCTATATATATATTACCTATATTTAAATTATAGTTGCTATTAAAAATTAAATCTGTATCGTTCAAATATTTAAATTATAAATATTAATTTAAAAAAACTTATATTCTATAATCATGATTAAATTATATTTTTTTATGATTTCTATAATTTGTGAAGAAATACAAACTAAGAGTCAATTTAAAAAAAAATATGTAAATTTAGTGAAAAAGTATGAAGAAGTAATTAGCCTATTTATATGTGTGGATCATAATTTATCACACTCTTGGTTTAATGTATTTCAACTTATCATCTATCCTATTTTATTGTTTTTATTATTTTATCATCATCTCTAAAACTATTTAAATATTTTTATTGCTCTATCATTAGCTCTAGAATTATATATATAATTACATAAATTATTTGATTGTGGTAAAGAAAATTATATGTAAAAAGGTATTTAATGTATATTTAAATAAAAATATATTTATCTTTTATTAAAGTTTTGTTTAAAATAAATGAAATATTTACACAAAATTTATAAATATATATTAATATATGGTCCCTTGCAAAAAATTTAGTTTAATATCGGATTGTATAATTCAATGTAACTCGTATTTTATAATTTTTTTAAAGCTAACAAACTCTTTTTTAGTTTTCCACTTATCTTGAAAAATAATAGTTTTACTAAAAAGAAAGTAATTTATTACCACATCAACTTATCTATTATAATACTTATAATACTGTTATTGTACTTTTTGCTATACATTTTATATTCTAGAGTTAGCTTCTCACCTCCACACTTATGAAAATGTTTGTATATAACTAAACTGAAATCATTCATTCATAGATTTTTGTAAGCATCAAAATATATGAGTGTAATTTGTCTTATTATTTTTTATGATAATCACCAAAATTTAATGAGTAAAGAAAGAAAAATCTGTAGTCTTTTAAATGAAAAGCATAGAAATTTGTTTCAAATAAATATTACAAGTTTATTCGAATATTTTATTGAGAGACATTTTTGGTAGTCTTTCTATTTACAAGGCTGAAATTCAAAACTTTTTCTTAATGAAATTGAATCTAATATCAATCGTCTGAATCTTTCCAACAGCATATTTAGATTTTAAATTATTACAAATGTAATTATATTAAAAAATATGTTTCTGGTGCATGTTAATTATGTTCTTTGTTGTCTCCCATATCTTAATAGTTTAAAATTAATATTTTAGATATCACTATTTTTTTTTTCTTCATCAAGAAATAATTTAATTCCAAACTATAATTAGTATTCTACCATGAAAGGATGACAAATAAGATAATTAGAACAATTACATACTACTGATCTATTAATGGTGTTATGTATTAAGACAACAAATTGAGGAAGGAATTACTAGTTGTGTTGAAAGTAATATCTCAATCTAATGCCCTAATACAAAACTTAAATTAAAATTGGAAGTATTAGACTATGTAAAAGCATTAGATTATTTTTTAAAAACTTATATTATCTGTGTAATGTATTTAAGAATACCCATAATGATTGTTATTAAAACTATTATTTTCATAAATAATACTTCAAAATAGACAAAATAAATCATTTATGTTATTCATTAAGAATAATATATTAAGACTACAAAATGTTTAATTTTCTTATTCATAAAATGTTGTCAAGTCCCTTAATTTTGTTTACAATTTATTGTTTCATTAATAGGAAAAAAACAAAAAGAAATCGAGCATGGAAACTACACATAACAAATAATAGTGAAATACATACACCGACACGACCTGTGTGAAACACAGAGAACCGACCGATTTGGAAGCATTATTTAGAAACATCCAATTCATATATATACACGAAGCAAACTACACATCAAACCCTAATGTGGACTTCTCTCATTTTGTTATTTAAATTTGCATGATTCTGATAATTACTCTAATCATATATATTAATGATTAAACAGTGCCAATGCATCCATTTTTTATCCTTACTTATTATTAGTATCATGTTATAAAGAATATCAACAGTTATATTATTCTGATAAATAAATAAATATGTAGCAAGCAGTTAGATGAGAAATATCACTCAGTTGTTAGTGTATGACTTAAGTATCAAGTCAAATAATTAATAATATATTTCTGTTTTAATTATAAATTGAACTAGATGGAAAAAAATATATATAATGAAATATGATTAATTTTCTAAAATTAAGTTGGAGATGATAAATCACAAATAGACATGTAAGAAAACATTTTATTATAAATTATTGTTATATAATATTTATACTGAATAAGATAATTTGTGAACAAAAAATATTATGACAAATATTTAATTTTAAATACCAACCTAACATCGGTAAAAGTAATCAATCATTGTATTTGTTTTGTTGATAAAGTATATAACCTAGTTAATATATGACTATTCATATATGTTAACCTTAACTATTATGTATTTAATTGAATGGTTAGTCTAATTTATTATTATATGCATTTATGATTATGTTATAATGGTGTATTGGCACATGAACATGTGAAAAAAAAGGTATATACAATAATAAATAAATATCTTATTTTTTTATATGTTTAGCTTTTATTTCAGATATTTATATTTAGAACATGTAATATAAGTATATACTATATATTCAATTTAATTAATAAGATGTAATTTGTATGTTTTAAAATATTTAAATGTGTAGTTTTGAGGTGCTATAATTGTAACATTAATCAAGTTAAGAATGCTTACATTGTAGTAAGCAAATAAAATGTTATAATTAGAATTTTTTTCGAAGTTAAATTTCCGTACACTAATATAAAAAATAGAATTTTAACTAGTAAAATATTAGGATAAGTGTAGACTTTTAATTAATTAGTGTATAGGCGAACAAAACCAACACAAATGCTCATCTTATTTATTTAGCTAGTACTTTAATTTTCATGGGTATTTATTTGCCATTATTTTTCCTAAAAAGTTGCAAAATCAGATTATTTTTGTAAAATTATTTAAAAAAAAAAAAAAACTGGTGCACCAAAACCATGGGCACTTATTTGTGTAGCTGTTGTAATATAAAAATATAAATAGTTCTCAAATTGAAACCTTTAATGAAAGCCAGTGTAATTAATTTGACAGTCCAGATTGTCAACTGACAGTATAAAAATTGGAAATAAAAATATATGTAATTGGAGTTAGGTTAGGCAATGCATGATCAATTAATAACTGATGAAGAAAACAAAAAGTCTAACTTGCCTACCTTAACATAAATAGAGGATCAAACTTTAATCATAATTTGAAAATATGACATTCATATATTATGATAAAAAAAATGTTACATCATAACATCATAAAGAAAATTTATTTATGTCACCCAGTTACTAATTGTTTGTGTGTGTAAAATAATAATTATAGCCCTGTTATTGATTGAGAAAGGAAAAACATATTCAGCTAGATATATTTAAGCTCGGTACGCCATAGTGTAATAGTGTGACAATGCCTAGTTATAGTAACAAATAAGCCACTAGAATTAGGTTAAAGATGGGAAATTTAGATTATTGGTATGAAATTAAAAATTTAAATCTGTTGGCAACCACTGATTCATATATAGTAATACCGAGTGTGGTATGTATTCGTTAAATTATACAGTATATGTTATATATAATTTATTGTATTTTCTCTCTATATAAAAACACACTAGGAACAAATTTTATATAAGAATTAAAATTTTTAAAAAATATAAACACATGGTAAAAATGACTCTTTTATGAAAGTTAGATAATGTTATATAAATATATTAATTAAGGATAATTTACTCTTGATGCTTTGCTTTTCTCATGTTTATGTATTTATATATTTGCTATGACTTATATTTTTATATTCTTTATTTTAGGATTTATATCAAAAATTATTTTTTCATTCTTCTAATCTGTTTTTTCTTTTCATTTTTATCATATTGTATAGAATTTAGTTTGTGATTGTGATAGGTTATAAAGTGGTGTAATGTTTTGCAGTGTGAGATTTTATTTACAATTCAACCTAGCATGTGTCTTTTTTAACTCATTGTCCCAATTTTGTCGTGATGTGACGTATCTTGAGTTATATAATCTTCTTCTTTTTCTGTTTTTGATTTGGTAACTTTACAGTGAATCGTCTTATTCATTTTTTTCTTTCTTCCATAAATTTACAAGTTTTTATCTTATTTCTATTGATATTCTTTTAAAAATAATGATAATATTATAAATAATATTGAAATTGGAAATTGTGGGATGATATTAATATTATTATAACTCAATATATCCACACAATTTCTTAGTTGTCTCATGTTATTATTGATAATCTACTTTCTCAATATGTTTGTAAGTTTATCTAATTACCAAACTTGTTTATTTTTATTCTTTTATGTTTATGTTGACCATAATTTATAATGTGTATGAGTATTTTTCTTTTTATCAAGATGATGTCATTTATTTACTTTCTCAACAATATGTGTAAAAGTATATATATTTTTATTGTCTATAAGACTTATATTTTAAACTCATATCTCTCCGTTCAATGGTTCTATAAGTTTAAAAACAAAGTTGGATAAATTTGTTGAGTATTACTTGTTTAGTTAAAGGATTCTCTAAAAAAAATATGGTCTAAATTATACATAAATTTTTGTCCCGGTTACTGAAATAAATAGTATTCATATTCTTATTATTGTTAACTTTGTTGATTGATGAAATATTTTTTTTTATAAAAGTTATAAATATGATTTTAAACGGTAATCCGAGAAAGAAAGTATACATAATATGGTCTGTAGGTATAATCTAACAGGAAATACGTGCAAGTCAAGAAAAACATTATATATGAAATATTCTCTTCATTTATGTTTAGTTGGAGGAGTTATCCATAATTTCTTAAATTTTGTTATAGTGATTATGATTATTCTTCTTGATTTTTAACTCAACAAAAAAGATTTTAATATCTAAATTATTTTTTAAATTTATATAAAAAACACTATCTTTTATCTATTTAATATAAAAAAATACATTGAATTTTTTAAAAAATATATAAAAGCTGGTGCTAGAAAAAAAAAACAAAATAACTGTTAACCGATTTTAAGTTTCTAATTAAGTATAAAATTTTTATAAATTTGACCCATTAAAAAAGGTTAATAAATATTTATTCCTCAAATTAATATAAAACAGATAATAAAGTTATTTAATTACACATTCTAATATCTTATATTCAATAACAAAAAATACAATTATCTTTCCAACATAATAATAAAAAATAATACTTTATTAAAATAAATAAAAATAAGTGATATTATTTAAACTCCTAAATAAAAACAAGTTAGAAGCCCCTAGAAATTGATGTGTTTCCAGTGTAACTATTTATTTAAGTACTTACTTACATTATTACAACTGTGTTTATTTAATCTTTGTATGTGTTTCAATGTCAGCATGATATTGAAGGCCTGAGATATAATATGATTCACATCCACAGTATAATTCAAATCCACTGCTAAGGAGTGCTGAAACATTCTTCACTCTTTCTATTATTAAAATAACAATTCATAATTACAACCTAATGAAAGTGGATTACTAATGAGATTGATTCATTTGACACATATGAAAATAATTTTTTTTTTAGAGATTTTTAATTTTAAATGAAAAATAATGTTTTGAGATAGTTAAAATAGCTTTGTAAGAGGGCATGTGTGCTTTCAGTGGTAAAACGAACCCGACCATATATATTCCACATAAGGCAAAAGCACCTTTTACTTTTTATTTTTTTCCATGTAAAAACACATATTGCTTTAAAGAAGATATATACGAATATCAAAATAGACTCCTTTTTTCTTTGTTTGGTTTGAAGTTTATTTTTGTTATACGTGTAAGGCACAGGCTTGTGTGTGTTTTCAAAAGCATTGGGTGCCCGAATAAACTTTTTGCCATTCCCCCACTTTTTTTTCTTTAAAATTTACAAAGTAATTCAAACTTTTGTAGATTATTATTATTATTATCTTCCCTTGTTGATGATAGTTCGCTGTCATTCAGTTCGAATGAACCAAATCATGCAATTACTTTGTGACCCACCATTCTCATATTTTTTATTCTCACTCAAATAGTAGTTAACACCTTGTGCCTGATTCTGACACTTAAATAGATTCTCATAAAATGACCTATTTTTTTAAATAAATAAATACATTAAAATGGTAGAGCAAATCATTTATTTGATTTGTACAATTAGATGAGATATTTTTTTCACAACAACAGAAGAAAAAAAAAGCAACTCATACCTACCTTTTCCACGTTCATGATTCCATTTCATCGTTCCCAAAACATAATCTCTGTAGTTCAAATAGAAAACTCAATAGCACACAGCCAGAAATTAACTATAATGCCCAAATAATTAAATCTTAGTCACATTCAGATGCGAAATAATATTTCTTTAAAAACAAATGTTGATTAAATCTAAAATTCTAATGAATGGTTTGCTAGATAATATAATAATAATGATGATAATGAAGACCATTATCATTTTCAAATAATCATTATAAAATTATAAATTATTATAGATAAAATATAATTTTAAATTTTAAATTGTATACTCATTCTTTAATGTCAAATCAAATAAAAGTTCATCAATAAGTTCTATCACATTAAATGTGAAAACCATAAATTTTAGCCTGTATAAGTTAACATTAATTAAACTAAATTTTAATGTAATTAAAGCACTTTTATTCTAATTCTTTTTAAAGTACATTATGTTTCATTGACTAAAAAACTATCCATTTGCTTAATATATAATTTGTGTTAATCATTAGAAAAAAGTCAATTAAATGATGAGAAATTCATTCCTAGTAAAATAGTAACTATATGAATTGTATGTTTTCAATCGAAATAAGCAACTAGGGTAATCAGAATAGGTTAATGTAAACGATATCTAATCCACTCTATAGCAAATAAATTAGATTGGATATCCAATCCAAATTCCAATATTAGATAGTTAAGTTGAATTGATTCCTATTAATTTTTAAATAAAAATTAACTTATCAAAGAGTGACCTATAATCAGGTTAAAACATCATATGTATATCTTTAAAAATAAAATTATTTTATTACTAAAAATTAAATTATAAACATTGATGCTTCAATTCATTAACATCAATAGGTTCACAAGCCAACAAACAAGTATTGTTAGGTTACCACCACAAGTACATGTAAACTAAAAAAAGAAGAAGATGAAAGTCAACCAATAAATTGATCCAATCAAAACTATTTTGAAATTGTAAAAAAAAAAAGGGCTGGATTTTATATTAAAGTCATTTTAAAACTAGGTTAAAAAATTTGGCCAATTCAAATAATTTATTAACAAGTTAAATGAGTCTAAATAAAGAAATTAGTCATCCAATTCAAAGGTTTCTATCCGTATTGAGTATTAGGCACACCCATTTTCTAATTATTGTTAATTAAATTTTATTAAAACTATAAAATTAGGAGTTTAAATTATAATCAATGAAATGGAATGTGAACATACCAAATACTGAGTTTTTTCAAAAAAATGTAAAAAGAAAATTAAACACGTCGTAAAAGTTATGAACATGTCATTACTGCAAAATGGCAGTGATCTTGATCCTAGGTTTAACTTTTGTAAATGAAAAAAAATTATTACAATATGAGACCATTAAAAAGGTTTTGGTATGATCATTAGAAATGTTTCCTACCGATGAATAAAAAAATATCATTTAAATAACAGAGTTTTGACATGAACATTTATATGAGTTGACATAAAGGTGGAACAGTTACACGACAGTGACCGTGAATCCATTGTCCAAATGACCACTCACAGACATTCACCGGTTTCAATTTGTTCACAAATCACAAGCTTGCAAAGACAGCTTAACCACACGCAAATTATTTATCTCCATCAAACCCCAATTAAACCCCCTCCGTTTGCTGTCACTTTGTACTTTGCAGTGTGCCATACGAAACTAACAGTATTTAATTATTCAAATGAAAAAAAAAATGCTTAAAGTCTCAGCAATATTAGCAACTTAATACATTATTATTATAATACCTACCAGAAGGCACAGAGGGAGAAAGGGTTGAGTGAGTGAAGCTAAGAATGCGCTGTCACGGGTGGTGGAGGGTCCGAACGGGTCCGAATGGGACCAGACAGACACAGGTTGCTATCAATTTCGGAGCCCACACATGAATGTGTGTTGCTGTTACCTCCCCTTCACCATTTGTAATTTCCTAAAGGTAGATCCAAATTCTTCATTTGTGGAAACTAGATTGTTGTCGCCTTTTCAAGCTTTGGTTGGAAGAAGTTTCCATAGGATTGGGGTCACCATAATTAATCATCACCAAATCAAAATTTTGTAAAATGTGATAAAGAGAAATGAAAATGACTAAATTATGAACGAAAATTGCCAGAATGTAGCGTAAAAATAACGTTACGAATTATTTATTGTTTAAAATTTGCAATTGTAAACTAGGGTTAGGTTGGGAAGGTCCCGCATTGAAGAGTTACTCAGATCTCACCGACAATTACACGTAAGCTACAGTTTTGTGCCGGTGACTCAATCCTACGTGGCATCTATTCACTGTACTTATTTTTCAAACTTATAATTGTTTTATAGTTTTCTTATTTACTAAGTTAGTTAGTATTTCACACGTGTAGACATGTTTATTGATTTCATAATGATAATTTTTTTCTCTTGATTTAAAAATAAAATTAAGACACAATGTGAATAAATTGATGGTGTTTGTTGTGGTTGAAGAGCTAGATTTACCTTTTGGTATCACTTTCTTGATTATGGTCAATGAAATGTGTGATTTGTTATTGGGCTCCTAGTTTTCGGCTGGGTTCGCGGTCAAGCTGGGAACGCAAAAGGTGGTCAAGTTGACCCAAGGGGTGAGTGAAAGACAGAGACAACCCTGAACATGGGAATCCAACATTTTCTTTTCCTTACTTTCACACTTTCAATGTGTAAAATTAAAATATAGTATTTTTTTTTAAATTTTCTTTTTCTTTAGATTGTTCTATTCTTTTTTCGTTTTTCTTACTTTAACCCTTTTTTTTGTAGGTAGAATCAAAATTCAATGTTTTTAAAACAAGTTCATTTTTTTTTTTCCGAAGCTGAATTACATCAAACACGAGAGTTTGTGCGTAAGAAGATCCTTTGAGCAGCCATTAATGATGTTTTGCTCTATTAAAAATTATCATAAGTCATTCTAAAAAATATTTTGATTACTATGTCAACAGTTAAAAAATATATTTTTCAAAACAAAATCATTAAAATCATTAAGCCCTATCCAAAAAGATAAAGAGTGATAAATAGAGATTTTTCTAACATGATAAGATTATGAAAAACATGATATGATTTTTTATTTTATTAATAAAAACATTTATATTTTTCAATTTTCAAAAATGACATTTTTCTTTCTATCATAAGTGTATGAGCAGTACGAATAGTGATGATGGTAAGGAAAATTCTACTATTCAATATTGTAAAAAATTATAAAAATCGTCCATCGTTAGCTTCGGAAGTTTTGTTTTTTCTAATTGAAATAAGGTTAAGATCATTAAAAATTATATGAATCAAATACGAAAGAGACCGGAGAAAAAAAGTGAGGACAATGATAAATTTTCAAGTTCATAGTGTCATTTAGATTTTTTAGATGGATTGATCATACAATTGAATATTATTTGAAATAATTGTAGAAATTTGTGAATTATTTAAAACTAATTTTAAATTTTTTATTTAAAAACGTATAATTTATTTTTTTATACCTTTTTTCTCATGTTTATTCTTTATACATTTTTTTAACTCGGTCTTAGCTAGATGGCCTCTAACTCGATCTTATTTTTTTTGACGAAGGTGGTGTTAGTTTGAATAAAGTGGTGACATCACTAGCTAGACCTAAATTAAGACGTTGTCAATTTAGTTAACGTTGGAGAATTCTCGATTTCACATTAGCTTTTTTTATTAATATTAGAGAGTGATTGTTTCCATATCAAAGTTAGTCATAATTATATTTTGACCAAAGTTGTTAATGTAGATTGAAGTTAATTTTTAATTTGTGCCAATTAAATTTTTATTTTTCAACAACAGTATTTTTTTTATTAACGTCAATTAAAATTATTTTTGTTTTTGCAAAGTGACGGGTCAAATATCTAGTATGCCAAATATAAATTTAACCAATGGTGTAAAAAAATAATCTTCACTAACTTCTTTTACGACAATTATAATCAACATTAATAATAAATAATATTGACTATTTTTAATAGATAAAAAACTTTATAAATACTAATTGAAAAGTGTTAGTAATCTTCGATCGTGTTTACCGACAAATATAAAGGGATAACATTTTTTTAATTCATTAAATATTATATATTGGTATAAATGATATATATATATATATATATATATATATATATATATATATAT
>Ga0209700_104299_pt1 | contig 25901 bp, 14 predicted proteins | sample SiratroredBW_FD_187528 | JGI IMG/M metagenome (GOLD analysis project Ga0209700, IMG submission 187528) | Root nodule microbial communities of legume samples collected from California, USA - Siratro red BW (SPAdes) (version 2) | ecosystem: Host-associated > Plants > Roots > Nodule | place: USA...
TACATCTACTTTTTTTTTTCTTTTATTAATTAAAAAGATCCGCTTCTTATGTTTGAGCGAGCAAAGTAGTATTACACAAAAATACCCATTTAGATATGCAAAGTAGTTTTACATGATATGTGATCTACCATGAATCGGCATTTAGTTTCTAAATTAATCACTGTGACATGATTATAACGCATCGTTCAGACCAAATTCTATCTCCTTCTCCATATCTGAACTAATTTTGGTGATTTTTTGCGGTGTGCCTTTTTTCCCTTTTCTTATTCTCTGTGGACAGCCATAGAACCCGCTTTCTTTATCACTATGGATGTTGTCATTCTCGCCATCACATCCTGCCACAAGTATCACAGTCTTATCTTTCTCGTTTCCCAAAGTCGGTTTTGTAATCGATTCCTCAATCATTATCATGGTGTTGGCGGAGGGTGTGGAGGGGGCTCATGCTGAAAGCCAAAGTGTTGTCTTTGGTCTCTGGGATTTTGCAATTCGCTATGTCATGTGTAGGGAAGAAATACTGTGCATCCTCCATTTTGCTAGCCTAGCGTGTTAATGAGAAGTGACTGGTGTTCTATTCAACTATAAGGGGTTTCTGAAATGGTGGTTTCCATTATCTTGCTACGATGATTGATCATTAAAAGTGGACTAGGAGGATGACAATGTCGACAATGAATGGAAGATTGTGGTATGGTGATCGACAATGAAGAAAATAGGAAGGGGGAAAAAGGGTTTTCAACAAAAATTGCCTCCAGTGAAGAACAGTTTTCCGTGGCCAGTTCAAAAATGGCTCCAATTCTGGGGAAAGGAGAAGGAATATGGTATGGATGGTGCACAGTTGTCATATAAACATGAAATTAATTTGAGGGCTAAAATTTGTAGTGCACAATAAACCACACTCATAAAAGTGTGACTCACCATTTTTGGCGTCTTTCTATGTTTTTTCTTGGTGGCATAATAGCAAATATTCCCTCTGTAGTAGGACATCATTAAATATTTTACACTACTATTTCAATTAGTGATTAGCATTATTCACACCATATATCTCATGGATTCATCATCCTAAGGAATAGTAACATTAATGTAATTGGATTTTTTTTTTCTCAATTTTCCTAAACTATTAAGCCAAAAACTATTCTTGTCAAGATTCAATTTTGTCATTCCTTTATTTTATTATTTAACACAAAACTCGAACATTTTAGATTGATGTTGATTTAATAACTATTTCTTTTTTTTTAAATTTATGTCAATAATGATTTTTTTAATATGTTTTTCTTGCCTTTATTATAATTCATATTTTTTTCTCTAAAAGGAGTTTATTTACTTTATTTAAAAAAGTTTAAACTACTATTTTCTTCTTCAAGATTAGACTCACGTTGGTCCAATATGGTTTTTCTTCTTCTAAGTATAGTTGCAACACTAAGAATAAGTTATTTGTTTTTGCACACCTATAGTTTCTATGTGCAACCCCATAGAGGTAGTTAAAAGACCATGCCGCATTGCTGCTACCACCCTTTGTTGCTGTGTCGCTCCCTTGTTGTTTGTCGAGTTACCTTGTCTGTGTTGTGTTATATACAAATTTAAGAAAAAGAAATTTTTGAATTGTCCAATATAATAACATTCATATATTTAATTATGTTAGTATTATTTTAAAAATATCCTTAAATTTATTCATTCTTATATATGATTATGATAATTGTAAATTTTTTATTTTATGAAATTAATAACATAAATTCATTTAACTAATACTTACATTTTAATCAATGTGAAATGAAGTATAAAATAAAAGAAATTAAGGGCTGTTTTCATTTTGAAAATATGAATAAATGACATAATTTTCTAAAATATAATAAAAATATTAAATATTAATTTTTAAATTTAATTTGATTATATCTTTGTTTCATCATTTTAGACTTTATGATATAAAATTTTGTTATTTTAAGGGTAAAGTCTTACTTTTTAAGTGATAATTTAGCATGTAAAATGTCGCATATCTCTTTAATATGTAATTGTTAGGTGTAATAATATATCTTGATGAGGAGAAATTTAATTTCCCAGGTTATCATTTAACAACGAAATCTCAATACAAAAAATAAAATAGTAAACTTTATATTATAATAGCAAAAATAATAAAAAAGTTAGAAACTAAAATAATAAAATAAATGTTACTTCGTGTTTAAACGTTGGAGGCACGTTGCAACGCAGGTTGGCTTTCTTTTTTAAAACGTGTCTGTATTTTTGCCGCGATTACCTTGTCATTTGTCGGTAGCCACAACCAATGTCAAGCTGCCACGTCTTGCGTCATTTGTTAGAGATGGATCTTCGCTTCAATCAACAATTTATTTCATCTTCATTTTTATTGGATGTGTCCTATTTTGAAAATTTTATTTGAAAAACTAAATTCGAAAAATTCGAACCACCTTTGAAGACATTCTAAGGAAATATAAGTAATGAATGAGAGGGATATACAGTACTATTTACATGAATAAAATAAATACAGTCCTTTTAGAGGAATCAGTATTTAATATGTACTTTCATGTGTATTTTAAATTGAAAAATTAGCGAATATATTTTATACGTTATGCATGAGACTCGAAACAAAAACATCAATCAGATACATATAATTGACTCTAACATTGGATCCAATTCCAAAATTCGAGCCTCACTTAATTGCAACTTTTTAGAGGTTATTATTACAGTTAATTTGAAATATTACATTCCCTTAAATAATCACGTCAACACTTAAAAATATGCTGTAGTGAAATCCTGACAATTTTTTTATTAACACAACTATTATGTTTTTATTATCTAAAATATAAATATGTTGAAGTAATAATTTATAAATGAAACACATTTTGTACTTTTATAAATGAAAAATAAATATTTAAATGTGATAAACGTGATAAACTTATTACAGGATATTAAAAATTAAGCATAAAACTAAAGTAAATATACAGTGATATAATATGTGAGTGGAACAATAGGTAACAATAGCTTTTAAAAACTATAATTAGAAATAAAATAAAAGAAAATAATATAAGTATTGTTAATTTTGGTAATATTAGATTTATATAGTTAGGAGGACAGGTGGCGTGAATGGGTTGGGAGAGAAGAAGAGAGAGAGGTGGAAACGGGGGCAGTCCCGTGTTTGTGACAACTGCAAACGACAATTTTAGCCCTTATATTGCATTAACGTCCCAATTCCCAATAACGCGAGTTCTTGACTCTGTCTCTCTTTTCACACCCCATAGAGTTGGGACTTGCGATCTTCTTTCTTCATTCCACTTCCAAACAATCTCTTCAACCTCCACATTCCATCCTACTACCTCTCTCTTTCACTTTTTCCACTTCCTATCACAAGTACGCTCCCTCTCTTCTCTTCATTTTCAAACCATTTCTTTTCTTTCGCTCTTATTTTACATCTTTTTTTTTTTCTTCTAATGCATATTTCTCATCTAATTCACGTATCGCAGCTGGAAAACGGGGTATTTATACAAAGTTAACATGAAAATATTTCAATTTTGGTCATCTGTTCTGTTACATTGCATGTTGTTTTCATATACATACAATTGTTTAGGTGACTATATGGAATCTGTAATGTGAGATCAAACAAACTGAGTGTGTTACCGGGTTACAACAATTTCTGTATTTATTTATTTTTTTAGTTTCTACATTATGATCTGTTTAGACCAATTCTCTTCCTTTTTTCTATGGTTCTCAAACTTGTTGCCAGATTATTGAGGATGCGTCTGAACTTATTATGCCTGAATTTGAGATTGCATTTTCTCCTCTCAAACTGGTGGACTTGTATATAGGGAATGATGAAAAATGATATTTTTTTCAGCCTCCTCAGACTCTATACACCTTGTGAGAAAACAGAGAGAGAAAGATAAAATAGGATGAAGGTGATAGATTTGAAAATTCGAGTGTTAACATACAGAGTTGACGAATCATGTTAGAAAATGCCAGACTCTTTTATGGCAGGTTTTAGCAAATCAAGATTTATGGTTGATTGTGTTTTCTTTCTATAGTTTCACTCCATCATTCCGAATTTTCTGACACTGATATAATATCTAATACTAAGAAAATTAGAAACTTAAGGGCTAATCATAGACCACTTTACTAAAAGGTTGAGATAATTTTTTTGTATCCCCCGTTTTGACTTGATTTGCAAAAATCCTATCAAAAGTATCTTGTAAATGATTAAAGTTGTTAAATTAATATCATTTCAAACAACTTTCGCAAATTGTATGTGAAATGAATTTTCTATTTGAGATTATGCATAAACATTACTTCATCATAGACTGTGGATCGAAAATCCTATTTTGATGACATTATTTATGCTGTATCTTCGATAGGAGCTTGTGGAGAGTAGAGACATACACTATGGGTTCTGCTAAAGGACTGGTTGCCCCAGAGGGGAAACAGCCTCTATTTTCTTTTGGATTGATATCTGACGTGCAGTATGCTGACATTCCTGATGGTAGATCATTTCTTGGTGTTCCACGTTACTATAGGCACAGCATTCTTGTGTTACAGAGAGCAGTAAAACAATGGAATAGTAATAAGAACCACAAGTTCGTGATAAATTTGGGAGATATTGTGGATGGATACTGTCCAAAAGATAAATCTCTTAGCACTGTAAAGAAAATTGTGGATGAATTTGAGATGTTCAATGGACCAGTGTATCATTTGATTGGCAATCACTGCCTCTACAATCTGCCTCGGAGTAAATTACTTCCATTATTGAAGATCCAGAGTTTTGGAAGCCATGCTTACTATGACTTTTCGCCAGTGCCAGAATATAGATTTGTAGTTCTTGATGGCTATGACATAAGTGCAATTGGCTGGCCTCAAGATCATCCAAAAACATTGGAGGCCTTGAAATTCCTCCGGGAAAAGAATCCGAACGATGACAAGAACAGTCCAACAGGTTTGGTGGGCCTTGAAAGAAGGTTTCTTATGTTCAATGGGGCTGTTGGAAAGGAACAAATGAAATGGTTGAGTAGTGTTCTTCAGGAAGCAACAAAATTGGGACAGAAGGTAGTGATATGTTGCCATATGCCTCTAGATCCTGTTGCATCATCCAATGAGGCACTGCTATGGAATTATGATGAAGTAATGAGTTTGATACACAGATACACTTGTGTGAAGTTGTGTCTATCAGGACATGATCACAAAGGAGGATATTCCATCGATTCCCATGGAATTCACCATAGAGTTCTTGAAGCAGCCCTGGAATGTCCTGCTGGCACGGATTCGTTTGGATATGCTGAAGTTTTTGACGACAGAATATCACTTTATGGTACAGGCAGAATGCGGAGTACAGACATTTATTTTCATTCTTCAGCAGATTTGTGATGACAAGATGTTCGTGTTTTTGAGACACCTATTCGTTTATTGATAGTGGAGAATACTGTGGTCCTCGCACAAATCCAATCCACGTGGAATTAACTTTCTAAGCAACGGAAGTGGAATTACTTAGTTGAGTTAGCTAATCTCATAGCAAGTTCACGAATCAACCTCGTTCTACTTGAGTGTTTCCCTCGCTTCTGGAAGAGACAAAGATTCAAAAAGCATTGGAGGTTTCCTCATAAATGATTTATCTGTGAAATTTTTTATTGGTTTTGTATAATTATTAGGATGTTTTTCTCGATAAACTCCTTTGCCGTAGTCAACTCAAGTGAAAATACCCTTTAACTTACTGCAATAGTTATACTATTGCAGTACTTTTGTACAATGAAACTGCAAATTTGACTGCTTCCAATGTAACTTCTCACCCTACTTACTTCACATCAGATGGCTCAGTTCGTTGCAGACTTAAAAAATGTAAAATCTAACTCTGGGACCATGTAATTTGACTCTTTTATTATTTTTTTACTTTCGAAGTATGCTACTCAAATGACATATCCTAATCACATACATAAAATTATTAAGCCCTCTTCCTAATATTACAAGCTTAGGGGAAATCACGTTTCACATTGTGGTGGAACTTAGTTGTAAAGATAAGTGACTATTGAGAGGGAAAAGCAGGTCCCTCATGATTTATTGATGACCACGATGAAATATGTAAACTTGCCACGTTTTTCTCGTGTGCGAGTGTGTGGTTGACTCAATCACTTGGAGGAAGAAGCCTTTGCCCCCTTTCGCTTCTCAATATAGAAGAACACAGAGAGAGCCACCACGGAGAAAGCACTGAAGCAAATGGAGCAGATATCAAGGGACGCGTGGCGCCCGCTGATTGAGTTGATCTCAAACAAGTTGCTGCTCTTCTTCGCGTCCGTCGTCTGCCCATAAGCCACTTCCTCGTCGTTAGAGTCATACGCGTAGGCGCGTACGAAGTACGTGGCTTTGGGCACGTCCCTCTCGATCACCCACTCGAACCTCTGCACGGTTTTGTTGGAAGCGTCGTAGGGTTTGGCCATGATCTTGTGCTGGCATGTCTTGTCCCTGGAGAGATCGTCCTCGGTCTTTCTCCACGCGCGGTCCTTTTGGCTAATGGGCGCGTAGCACAGCTTCACCTTTATGGTTTTGTAGACAGAGTCCGTCCCAGCTGGTAAGGTCTTGTTCAGAGCCCATGTCACAGTGATTTTGTCTGCTCCACCCTCCAGAACTGTATAATCATTAACACCATCAGATTGAGTTTAACATAAAAGAGAGTGAATTTCACAACCCAATTCGTAAAATCCTTAAAGGAGTGAAATTTAACAACTTGTAAAGTTTTTCTTGATTTGATCATGGGGGGTATCTGAGAAGGGATGTTTTTACTTACCTTGTCCCTGCTTGGGGGAAGCTGTGACATCAAGGGTTCTTTTCAGGGAAGAAAAGTGAACCTTCCCATAGCAACTTCCAGCCAAACAGAAAATTAGAAGTGATGCTACCACAAGCCCATGTGCTGCCATTTTTCTCTCAGTTTCAACTAACAAGCTTTTCTGATAGAAAAGTCAAAAGAGTGCAGCGAGTTGGGACTTAAGGGAAAAGCTAAGAATTGGAAAGATATTCTTAGAATGTGTGGGGATGCACTGACTTCAAAGCCTTTATATAAAGCCCAATTTCATAAAATAATGGGAAATCAAAACAAATTGAATTTTGATAAATGGTGGGGAAAGTCAAAGGCCCATATGCCCAAACTATAGCATAAAAACAATAGCGGAAGCAAGCAAGTGGTAGAGATATCATTTGAATTTTCAAAAAAAAAAATGATATCCTTTGAACAGTTTGAAAGGGCACTGTGATGCTGCAGCAGGTGATCGTACTGATGCAGTTGGTTTACACGAGTGTATTTGGCCATTTGCAAAATTTAGTACACTTTTTATTGGTTGACCTTGTCATTTCTGTTTTATATTTTCTTCTTCTACCCAAGTGCTCGGAGTTTATGATGGACACACGGAAGTACATAATATAATGCATTGACATATGAAAACTATGAATATACTGTATTAAAGGTTTGCCCAAAGTTCCCAGCCTGTTTCAGTTCCAACTTCATACAAAAGCGAAATATCAGTTCCACATTATCTGCTATAACTCTTTCTTGTTGAAAATTCCTCTGTGAACTTCTAACTGCTCTTTATATACAAATTTAAAAAATATAAAGATACCTAAATGTAGTATTATTTAAGAAAAAAAAAACTAATTTGACATATTTTTAAGAATAAAAAACTAATCCATCACTAGACAAAAGGAAAGTAAATAAGAAAATCAACACTGCATGATATTTAAAATCAAAAGAAAGGTTATGGTAACATAAATAGATATAAAGCTAGACTTTGCTAAAGGATACAGATAATTAGAAGGTCTATATTTTCTTTATATCTTTTCTCTTGTAACTAAATTAATTAGTTTTGTTTTCTATTGTTGTTACTAATAATTGACATTTCAAGCAATAAATGTCAATTGCAAATTAAATAAATCTTTTGTATGGGATGCCATGAGAAGTTATCTAGTTTTCTATTTTTATATAGTTGATTATGTTTGTCAATGCTGATCATTCCTTGTTTTTGAAAAATATTAACTAAAATGGATACTGTTATCTCAATGTATGTTAATGATATTATCTTAGCTGAAAATAACATAATTAAAATTAATAGTATTACTAATTTGCTTAATAATATTTTTCTAATTAAAAATTTTAGAGATTTAGAAATTATTAGAAACAAAATTTGAATATATTTATGTCAAAGAAAACATATTTTAGATTTGCATGAAGATATTGGTACGATAAATTGTTTTTGTGTTATCACTTTCCTGAATTATAAACTTGTTACTTACATGTTGAATTTTTTCATATCCTTCTCCTCATAAAAAGGCTTATCGAAAGATTAATTTATTTAACTAATACTAGGTCTGATATCACATATATATTGTAAATCATCTGAGTCAATCTGTGTCGACTCCAACAAATACACATCACCAAGCTGTTACGAGGATTATTCAATATTTAAAACACACTTCTGAAAAAAGATTATTCTTTGTTGTCAACAATGAAACTTAACTTAAAGGATATAACAACTTATATTTAGATTGGACACGATGTACTGACACAAGAAAATCTGTCACAAAATACATAATCTATTTCGGTAATTCACCTATATCTTGAAAATATAAGAAGTAACATACACTTTTAAGAAGCCAAATATAAAGCTTTGGTTACAACTACTTGTGAATTAGAATGATTAATATACTTTCTTAATAATAAAAAGTTAACTACAAAAGTCAAACTCTTCTTTATTAATTGTCCAACTCTTCTTTATTATTATATTCAATTTGTCGTTCAAATTATTTCAATCAAGTTTAAAAAAAAAATGACAAAATATATTAAAATAGACTGTGAGAAAAAATCAACCAAAATATGTTAAAACTTCTTCCACTATTTTCATATCTTCAGCTTGGAGATATCTTAACTCCTCTAACTATTTTCAAGAGTATATGTGTTCCAAGTTAAATTGTATCGGTGCTTGAAAATAACTCTCAAGTATTTTTAAAATAGTTCAAAAATAGTATGGGGTTTACTCTTTATTTTAGGATTTAATCCGTAGTTTCTCTCTTTATTTCTGGATGCTTGTCTGCAATTGAGATCGGCATGTATAACTTTACTTTTTACAATGAAGTATTTATCTTTTCTTTCACTTCTTCTACAAACATATAAATTAGGTTTTGAGTTTCTGATACTATAGTCTTGAGATCCTAGTCCTCCTTTGGAAAGAGAATAATGTTTAATATTTGTGTTTGTCCCCTAATGTCTGAGAAGGGGTATGCAAAAAAGAATTGCGTATTGGGATTCCGGACTTAACGTAAGCAAAGCAAGAGCTATTCACTTACGGAAAAGCCAAACGAACCACTTGTATAATTATTTCACAACTCTCTCTTTTACTTATATTTCAGAAGGTTGACATCAGATGCCCATGACACTTTGATTCGTAGTCCCAATCAGGCTACGTGCTGTTCCGATCCTTTTAAATTCAAAAATAATGCTCTCTGTATCCTCTGTCGCACATTCTTTGTTAGTCAAATCTTATATGTTTACAATAATACTATAGCTTTGTTAAGGAATATTTTTCAAATATAAATTATAGAATTTTGATTCTTTTATATCTTATGTACCACTACATATATTAAGGAATTCCAAATAGAATTTTTTTTTAAATTATATGGAATTATTTATTACCGATTTAGCCAAGTGTTTAAAGATAGAACATTTCATAATCCCTAAATTTTCTCTACAATTCAGTGTATTATGTTATGTTAATTTGGTTAGCTAAGTTAATAACAAAACCCAAATTATAATGATGTTGATTATTATTGGGTTGTTATTCTAAAGCATCCTTTTAAGTTGAATCCAAATCTTTTCAAGAATACTTAATCAAAAATATTTTTATATCTTCACAAGTTTTATTGAGATATATAATGCTAGAAAAGAAAAATTTAAACAATTTATAAAAAAAAAAAACTAAAACTCATTATAAAATATAAAATAGAGACAAATTTTTAAATTCATTTCTTTGTTTATTATCTTTTTAATCTTAGAAGTCCTTGTAGGAAAATCTTGTTCAAAAAGTTTGAAAAACATAATTAATATATATATATATATATTGCATACTTAAATGAAATGCTTTTTATTTACGTAATGAAAACGTATTTCCATTGCACTATATGCAATGAAGATACATAACAATGGTAATATGTTTTTGTTGATGCTATCTTTTTCTGGTCCATTTGGTTTTCTTCACATACGTATTGAAGGCCTCAAACATTTTTCTGGCTGACGTTGAATTAAAAATCCACTGAGAATATTCGGGTTATTGCTTGCTGCACCTCATCAATTTCTAGCTGTACCCTCACAATTTTTGGAATTTCAATTTTGTCTATCTAACTTTTATTCCAAAGGGTCTCCTCTGTGGAAACATTGTTTTGTGGTGGTTGTTGAACCTTGGAAGAGATATTCCGACAAGGGTTGGTGGAGGTCGTGGTGGTTTATCAAAGTCACTAAGGGTCAGGGTAAGTAGTTTCAGGTATGGAAAGTTGTTATTTTATTGCTTTGTTTGTTGAAACGGTTAAATTCTGAAGTACCCATTCCGAAATTTTTAAAAAAATCTTACCTTAATCGCTGTTAAGACCAATGTTAGCCACAAAGATTGTTTCTGATGGTGTCAATGTAACAGCAGAAACACAAGCAGATAGGTGGAGGAGAAGGAACATATGAAGTACGGTGAAACAGAAAAAGATGTGGATAAAAACTGAAGGGAGAAAAACAGCTGCGTGGGGAAAGGAAAAGGAAGAAAGAAGTAGGATTAAAGTTAAAAAATCATAAGGCAACTCTGACATTTCAAACACTCGATAGGTGCAGATTAAAATTTGGGAGGTGAAGGAAATAAAAGCCTAATACGCTCTTGGATTTTGTAAGTGGGTTTTAAAAAAATAGGCCCGTATTTAAACAAATGTTTTTTAGCCCACGTACCTCTTTCTTATGGACGAAAAATAAAAGAAATGATATACATAAAAAATGGATTTTGATTTTTGATATCCAACAAATTTTTCCAATTATTTTATAATTATTATTTTACTCTTTATTTTTTTATAAATATAAAATTTTATTTTTATAATAACTATAATATCATTAAAAGTAGATTGTTAGGTGATTGTTATGGTTGTCAAAATATTATTTTCTTAAAAAAATACACCCATTTATAATATAATAATAATAATATGTATTAAAATTTTAATTTAAAAATTAAAATAAACATAATTAAAATATTATTATTTTTAATTGTGAAGCAGGTGTTTTTTATTAGGTGGGTGCAAAAATATCACCATTCAAAATAAAACCCTACAAAAGCAAATCACTTATTTTGAGAAATATGTTGTAGACTGACCAACTTGGAGGAATGGTCTCTGATTTTAATGGATAACTTTTAGAAGCATGGGTTATAATATAAGTCAAAATTGGTCCTAACATTAGAAAAAAAAAAAAAAAAGGAAAAACTAATGTCCTTTAATAATTAAATTCATAGCCGCAAATTTCTTATTTTATTTGTTTTTCAATATTTATTTTAAACTGGGCAGTAATACACAATTTGTATATTTATACAACAAGTTAGAACTATAACTTTGCTTACCTATGACCTATGTGGTTGGTATAATGAATGAAGTAATAAAAAGAAAGGGAATAAAAGAAATTGACAAATGGTTTTAGTAATTTTTTTTTATCGAACACTACTGAAGAACATATGTTAATGTTGCTCAAATAAACCTTTTATCATTTTTTGCTCATAAGATCGAGGTTATTGTATTTAACATTTTGTAGACAGTTTTCATGCATACATCTTCTTATGGTTTTGCTAAATTAAAAAAAAAAAGGTGAGGGAAGCCTGCATAATGGACAAAACTAGGCAACAATGATCAGTTTACGATAATCAAGAAGATGGATCTCTTCGATATATCTTCACAATGTAACGATGAGGCTTGAAGTCTAGGATTTGATGGAGAAACAAGAAAAGGAGGTGATGCCACTGGCTTTTCCTGAACTGTAATTTTCTGCATTAATTGTTCATGCAAATTCAGTTATCACTTATCCAATATAATTAACAATAATGATGCCATCTATGTAGTATAGTAATCTGAGAGCTACACCATGAAACTTGACTGAAGCTTGGGTTGGGCAAAATAGAAGCTGAAGTTGGAATGAAGCTCTTCTTCATTCTACTCTCTTTCTATCTCTTATCCATAAAATAAAATATACATATAGATACAAGACAGTCCCAGCGCCGGCCAATTCTTTGCATCCACAGTCAAAACTGATGTTTTCTATGTTTCTACTATGTTTCTCACGATCTTTAAAACTCAACACCCCAAAATCTCCAAGCCTGCCAGAAAATTGTAAGCAATCTTTTACTCTCCTCGTAGGTAGCAAGTACGAGTTGGTGGCTCAGAATTAATGGATCGAAGGTCGGGCAGAGAAGGCAAAAGCCTACAAAAAAAGATGGCGGAGGCACGCCGCAGGGAGAAACCGGCGCCGGACCTCAGCGACTTCATGAACGACATGTTTTTCGGGGCAGTGGATCACGTGGACAACAAAACCTACGACCTCACAGGTAATAAAGGAGTGAGCGTGGACGAGGAGGAGGAGGAGGACGACGACGAAGGGTTCGACGACAGCACTAGAAGCAACAGTGCAAGGTTGACGCAAGAGTGGCTACAAGAGGCTCGACTAATCGTGGGTTCCTCTCCTTCCCGCGGTGGCTCTCCGGGTCGTCTTTCTGGATCCCCAAGGTTCGCAGCACCACAACCACCCTCACCCCTTTCCTCGTTGGACCACAGAGACTCTCTCTCTAGAACCAGGTCTGCACGAAGGTAATCAGAATATTCTAGAAAAATCGTAGAAGATTCAGTTATATACGTTTCATTGAAGAATAATATTTTAGATCAATCACGTGAATAATAATAATAATGTGAATGAAGCAGATACAGAACTGGGGTAGGGATCAGTGACGAGATACTGTCGAAAACAGCAAGACACACTCGTAACAAATCCGACACTTTCGCTCAACCTTCATCAGATGGGGATGGATCCCCTGCAACGGCGGTCCACAACTGGTTCTCCAACATCCTCAAACCGACCAACAACAATAACACACAACACCCACCTCCTTCTCCTCCAGATTCTACCCTTTTAACATCTATCCCTCCACGTCAGCATCATCCTCGAAAGTCACGCTTCCAAACCGAGCCCTCAGCTGCGCCTCACCCGCAGGGGATCCAACCTCCCAACTCCAGGCGAACCTTCTTCAAGACTTCTGCGCCGGAGAATCCTCCCTCGGGTCCCGTTCCTCTTTCGCCGCCCAGGAACCTCGTCGAGTCCGCTCACCGGAGGACCATATTGTCTTCGACGTGCTCGCGCGAGAGGACGGCGTCGAGGCATGTTGTCGCCAAGGGAGAGGAAGCATGCCTCAACGGCTTCCTCAAAGAGCAGAGGACCTTGCTGCAGAAAATCTCCACGGGAGAGTCCCATGCAAATGCGCAAATCGTGCTTTCTGGGCCTTCCAACGGTTGGTGATGAGAGTGTTTTTTTTTTCTGTGTGTGTGACGTGGAAGCTTTGGAGAGCGATTGACTTTGTCTTGGGACGGTGCAGGCACGGCGTCGATGGTGGCTGCCATTTGCCACGCCTGGGTCTTGGATTACCGGCAGAGAGAGAAGGAGGGTGGCGTGGTGGTGGTGCCTGTCATGAATGTGAAGCGTGGCTCCATGTGGAAGCTGAAGCAGGCTGCGTGGCTCTTTCACCATGCTGGTCTCGATGCCACCGCGTTGCTTTTCATCGATGAGGTTCCTCTTTTAAGTTCGAAAGTGATTCAGATTTTACCCGGCTTTTCGTTAGTTTTGTCATGAGAAATGCTATTCGACTTATAATATACATGGTACAGAACATGCATAAAATTGAAGGTTATTCACTTTGCCTTATCGTCATTTTAAGTTTGAGCTCTTACATGAAAAAGTTGCAAGCTTTAGTCCCTAGCAGGCCTAAGTTTTTTGGCCTACGAAAATAGGGAGTAAAATTTCAAATGATCTGAAAATATATCAGATTTGTTTTTGCATGGACAAGACTTTGACAGTGTGTGATGAGTCAATCCATGTCCCATACTTTTTAGCTTTCATTTTTCAGATGCATGTACATTTATATGCCTCCACACGAAGTAACTGCAGGTCTCCTTTTTGTTTGTTTGATATATTATTATTTGATAATTATTGGGATTAGACATCACTGAAATTATCTCTCTGCTTATGATAAAGATGTTTGGACTTAGGAGGACAGTGTACGTATGATTAGTAGGGTCAAGCTTTATGTGTTTTGCTTAGTTTGGTGAACTGGCACTGAATTTGTTTGCAGGTGGACATGGAAAGCCTTTTGATGACTGGCCAACTGAGCGCCCTCGTGGTTGGACAAGATGTCTTGAGCACTACTGGCGAGGTTGGATTATCAATTATTGATGAATCTGAAAATTAATTTTAAAATCAAGTTTGATCCCAAGGCAATGTGCCCAGATGAATTTCAGAATTAATTTTATCTGTTGTTTTGATTTTCAAGGTTGGATCCCAATGCACAGTTGTTACTGATAATTACTGTGAGGATGCCTATGATTTACTTCAGAACCCTGTGCTGAAGAAACTATTGGTAAATTTATGGTGATCTTAGTTCGCAGACAAATTTGTGGCACCATTAATTTACTTTATTGTTCCCCATATCAAAAGATGCTTCTGAAAATTATTAAAGACTGGTTTAGTTTTAAGTGCCTTTGGTGTTGAAAATTGCTTGTATTTATTTTGCAGCTTGCCGGTATTCTGCTTGACACACAGAATCTAAAATCATCTGCAGCAATATCGATGACAAGAGATGCAGAGGCAGTCCAGTTGTTATTGGCTGGCTCAGCCCCAAATTACAGATATGCATTATTTGATCAATGTCAGTTCATATTTCTCTGTACTAAAGTTGAGTTATTGTGATTTTATATTGATTATTAAGTTCAATGAATAAAGTTGCTTTTGGTTCCTTGAAGTGATGCGAGAGCAGAAAACGGCTTCTTTTGTCGAAGCTTTGAACCATAACTACGGGAAGTCTCCTGATCAAAGTAAGTATCTATTCTAACCTTTCCATACATAGTATTGGCTGCTTTCCTAATTCCAAAATGTATGAGCATGGCCTTGGTCCTCTGGTCGTGACCATGTTCATTTTAGTCTTCCTGTTTATGAAATTGCAAAACTCAAGGAACTGTGAAACTTCTGTATGACCTGAAATCATCAGTAGTAAGTGAAATTGATGTACTACACTGTATTTTTTTTTGGTACTAGGACTATACTACTTTGATTGGTATTATCTTGTCAAGTTGTTGGATAAAGACTGAGTGTGATTTTGACAAGCCAAAGGAATTAAGAATGTGACCACATGCTTCCAATTCTCAATAATGTCAATTTCACTCTCAATGCTGCATAGATGTACATTGGGATTAAACGGGATTTTTCTACTTATATGTTTTTTTTCTTTTTTAAAATCGGTGATCGAAAGTGAATAAGTAAAAAAAGTGAAGGGAATTTCATAGTTTGAACATTATAATATGTAACTAACTATAGGTGATATATCTGGTTGAAATGCTAATGATATTTTGCAATCTATTTTCTCAAAAGTTAAGAGTACTTTTTTTTATCCTTGGTAATTATAGGTGAACAGAACAGTGAAGGAAACACGAAGAATAAAGTTGGCGAGAGAAAGTCAAGCTCTATATCTGACGGCGAACCCACCATATCAAGTTCAAAAACAAATTCCTTCGACACAAGAAGTTCTAAAGCTTGCAAGGTTTCCCCAAATCCAGGTTGCCTTTCATTCTCTTTCCTTATATTCCCTTCATTCCCATTATGGCTTTTTAGTTCTGTTTACATATTTTCAACTCCTGATTTCATCAATAAAGTTCCGCTAGTTAATGAACTCAGACTCAGTAATTGGCCTTTTCCCTCTACGAATATGATGACATCAACTATTCTTGCAGTCAAACTCGTTACGCCACCTTTGCTATCTCCTTCTCCGGCACCAACACCACAACATGCGGAAAAGGAGGCCCCACGTGGGAAAAACAAGTTCTTCTTGGCAAGGTGGTTTGGTTTTGGTTCAAAATGAATACATCTCATCCATGTATGCCATTGGCAACTTATTTTTTGCAAATTCTTGAACTACCATAGTGCTTCTACTATGTCCTATTAGCTTTTCAAATTTTATTAATGATTTTTTACTCCAATGGGCAATTCTGAAAGAACTTAGAATGACTGTTGTATCTTTTTCCTCAACATAGTTCACTTCATCCTAATTTGGTTTGGCATGAAAATAAATAAAGCTTGGTCAAAAATTAATTTCTTCCATTTCCAAATAATACAACTTTGGATTCAGTGCATTATCTAGAAGTGCTTAACTTCTTGGTTATATATATTTATCATCTCACAAATATATTTTAGTTACAGCAGAAGTCATATTAACATCTTTCAATAGTGGTTGAGTTAGAACTTAGGAATCTCACAATAACTGTCATAAATTTATGCTCTGTTTAATTATGGCGTTGTTGTCACTTTGCGGGTTAAACTATTACCTGTGTTAAACAATAACATCTGGGCCTACCCAATATTTTTCTTCTATAAATCAGCCTAGTCCCTGGCCGCATACTTTTGAATCTTTCAGTGTGACCTCGTTATCATTGTTTGCGACGTTGACGTGAATTAATAATCTCCTTGGTCAAAAAAACTTCAACTGCTTCCTAAAAAAGACGAACTTTGTAGTTCACTTCTTGTTTCTTTTGACCCCCAAAGAACAAATCTACTATTCTTTATCTCGCAACAAATGCTGCTGTCATTTTAATACACTGTTTTTGCTACATGCACTATTTTGTAAACTTTTCTGATTAAAAAACTTATTACTCTGCTCGTAGCATTTAATTAAATCAAAATAATAGTTTGTCAACATGTTTCTACTAAGTAAAGTAATAATATCCCTATAATAAGCCCAGTGAGGTACTAGAAATAAATGAACATAAAAATCCTACCCTTGGACCAAAATCAGAATCATATATTTGGGCCTCAACAAACGTCTATCTATTCTGATATTCTAAGGCTGGTTATTCATTTTCTGCAATGCTTCACCTACCAGGCTATTTGTACTATAATTTGTATACTGAGTTTGGGAATCAATAACGAATAGACTAACGAACTTAGGCAGGAGCTAAACAATAATGATGAGGATGATACTGATAACCCAACTACTAGAAAGAGAAGCATGTGTATTAATGTGCGTGAGGTGCACATACTCGGATTATTGTACTCTTGTTTCTACATCATCACCAAACACCCATCCTCTCTTTCCGGGTTACCATTTTCGATCACATGCATGAACATTATAATTATATGGACCAATACAAACATTCAGTTCATTAATCCTCTGTCTACATATATTTTTTTGGGATACAAAATTTAGGTAAGATGTACCTTTGGTTGATAGATTTTGGAGGAAACATACACATACCAAGATCGGATCAAGAAAGAGCATTTTCCAGTGTGGTAAAATGTAGGTGAGACGTAGATGCCTCTGGATGGAGAATTATTGGGCATGTGTGATTGTGAATGTGATACAATCTGTCTTGTCCACAATTATGCGCATTTGCTCAACCCCAGCTGTAACTAACTCCCAAGCCACTGTTTGGACCCACTCCCTTTCTCCATCTGAACCAAACCCATCTCTCCCTCTTTCTCTCTCTCTCTCTCCCAACCCAATTTCCACCTGCATCTTCACCTTTCCATTATGACTAGGAGACCAACTCCATTTTCAACCTTATTTTACCGGTGTTGATGGGTGATGATATGCCATTAAGTTGACATGGCTCCTTCATTCAACCTTCCAAGCATAAAGAAACAAGCAAAACTCTGATGACCCGCTAACACTAAATCCCTCTACTGATCCAGAACTCCCTGTCTGATCAGTAGATAACGGAGGTGACGAGGATGATAATGAAGGTGACGGAGATGACATAGAAGAAGCAGTAGTACCAGATGATAAAATTGGCTTAAAAATGAATAAAGCATGCTTTAAACCAGGACTAAATAGCCAATCATGAACATCCCAATATACCTCTACTCTCATTTTGCTGAGATGAATTGACTCGTTGCCTCTGAACTTCCACTGCAAGTGCTTCACATGAATCACCAAGTGCCCATCAATCCTTATCTCCATCTCTGGCTGAACTCCACTCAGAGAGTCCCCATTATTTCCCTTGTTCTTACACTCAATTGAAATCTCGTGCCACCTGCCCTTCTCATGAAACTTGGCTCTGGTAGAGAACTTTTTCTTCCCAAAAATGTGCTCTTTCTTTGAAACCAAAATGGGGTCAATTAGTGCTGGCCTGCACCCCGTCCTTCTGTACGCCTCTTTCTTCAGATCACCCAGGAGCAGAACAACCTCTTCATCACAAACCACTGCCACATAGTACTCCGAGGTTGGCTCCGTTTCACCGTTAAATTTCGCAGCTTTAAGGTCCCAGAAAATATCAACGGCCTTGCCATCCACTATGAAGCGTTTGGAGCCTTGCTTCCTCCAAAAGTACCATGGCTTCACCTCTACCTTGCAGGTGTACTGCTCTTCTCCTTCAGGGCCTTCCACTGACACCGAAAGTCCGTGAAGCAAGAGGTTTTTGCACCATGTGATGGTGATCAAACGGCAGTGGTCAGCAACCTTTGTTCTGTACACAGACATGTACACGCTCTGGCCTGCACGGGTCACAGCTCCATGATCATCACCATGCTGCTTCTCTGCTGGAGAAGAAAAGCAAGCAGGAATATTGATCCCAATCGAATCCTGCATCATTTTTTGATTATGAACTTTCAAGAGCAGAATCTGGTAAACCAGGAGATGGAAACAAGAGGAAAACAGAACAGAAGGGGTTTTAATAAGAAATATGAAAGGAGTGAAAAGGGTAATTAAAGAAGTTAAGAGTCAGAAGCTGAATGAATGGTAGACGCTGGCAGAGGTGTTAATGGCAGCATTAAATGGATTTGGGAAGAATATTTCCAAACTGGCATATGGACTGGCTGTGAGTGAGAGTGAGCCAGGAACAACCCTTTTTATATTCTGCACCTCTCTCACTTACTTGTCACCTCCTTTATAATTATTGTTGTTATTATTATTTTATTTGGGTTTGTGTTTACCTTTTTAAGTTCGAAGTTGAGCCTACACAAACTTTTTCGAATCCAAAGTTGTTAAAATTTTACTATATTCAAAAGTGCTTACTTCCAGGCACAGTTAGATGCAGAGGACCCAGCTTGTATTTTCATCAGATTTGGTGTATAGATTTTTACTAACTTGGGAGTCATCCATATTCATAACACCACATGACATGGGACTATGATAGGTCAAAAGAACAACTGTAGTGGTGAGGGTTAGCTTTCCCATGTAAGACTCATCATATTTCTTCCTTGTTTGAAAGGATCTTCTTATGACTCTTGCATGTGACGTTTTAATTAAGCTTGTAATTTTCCTAATTAAGCATAAAATTTTTCATTAAACTAAATCAATATTTTTTTAATCATTAAAACTAAAAGGTTCTTCCATTGCAAGGCTTGTGAATTCAGTTTCTAAAATGAATTTTATCAGAACTTTTTACTTGAAAGAAGGGTCTGAGAGGGAATCTAAAGTGTGCAGGTAGCTGCAGAAAAAACCTGAGGAATCTACATTGAAGTTGCAGATCTGGTCTCATGGGCAGAGTTCAGCATATTTTTGCTTGGTGACAAAGAGGCCTGGGTGATTTTGTAGTGAGAAAACCTCTAAAAATTTTACCTTTGTAATGTAGGGTTAAAACTGAAAGTGAAAGATGAAATAGCCAATAAGAGCTAGATTCTGGTAATTTCAGTTTACCTGTGTAATGGTTTTAGGTAATTTAGCAACCTGAACTGTCCACATGCAATTGGATAAGGTCCCAACTGTCCTTGTATTTTTATTTTATTGTTTTTTCTTTTTAGCAGGGTCCAACACTTTCCAACTGCTTCAGACCTAACAGCTTACACTTAATACTCAAAAAGAAAAAAAGAAAAAGATAGCTAGCTCCCCCAATACAAAAAGATAGCTACTAGCTACACATAATAAATAATCTCCATCTAATCTTAATTTACATTATTGTGCAGTATAAGTTTGTTAAATAACATTACTCCTTTATTTATTTCTATTTGTAAAAATTATTTGATATAGTTAAGATACATGCAAAAGGTGTCTCAAAAAGTACTTTACTTGGGCAGGCCATTGATGGTCAATATTCTCCCATGTAAATGGGCTTCTTTCTGTTGCATTTATGTTTAGAGAAATATTTTTTTTTTATTTTATTGTTAGAAGATATTTAAGAAAGAGGAATATAAAACATAATGGTTAATGTGATATAGTTAAATAAAAAAATTATAAACGGAAATGAAATGTATATTTTTTGTTTTGCTCTGTGTAAAATTTTGAGCTTAAAAAAAATCGATGATCTAATAATTTGTTTTTTTTATAAAAGGAAAATTAAAAATAAAAATAGTAACAATTAAATATAAATAGTTGAAACGTGGTCCCTAAAGCAATTTAGTATATAGATATCAGTAGCCTATGATTATGCTAGAAAATAGGTGGGATTAGAAATGACAAAAATGATGATCTGTATACAATCTATCTTAACCAAACAGTTGTGGGATAGGCATACATAATTAAGCTTTCCAATGTGATTTTCAGTATTTATTATGATAATGCTTACTTATATAATTAAGTATGCTTTAGTAGTTTTACCATTATAACCTTAACCATTGTTTTTACAATCAAATTTAATTAGCTTTATGTTATTTTTTTTTACTATGCCAATCAATATTATGGTAAAACTTTATGGTCTTTTTCTTACCTCACCTTTTTTTAATTTCTTTTAAATGTAATTTGAGTGCTGAGCACTTAAAAAGAAAACTTTTGATGATATTTCAATAAATTCCATCAAACATTAGTAAGTTGTATCAACTGTTTTAAAGTTGAAGGACATCACAATATAATAGTAATTAACACTCTTTATCATAAATGTTGTTTTGTCTGAATAGCACATTCAAATTTTGTTGGATAAGAATTCTTTAAACAGGCCATGTTGAGATATGTAAAATTCATCCACATCTAATATGTCATTTGCATTTCTCATCATATTGTTGCCAACAATTGGGATATTGAATTTATTGAGATTACTGGGATGTTAAAAGTTGCAAATTTATTGTGATAACAACAATAGTTTTCCATTCACATCTTAATTTAAATTTCACCAAAATTCACATACATCCCTTAAGTTTTCTTTTAACTTATATTATAATAAATAAAAATAACGACATATATATATATATATATATATATATATATATATATTAATAACACTGAATACAAATTGAATTAAAAATAAAATATTTTCTACATAAATAATGATTAAATAATTTAGCGTCATATGAAATCAATAAAGTTTAGTATACCAGAATAAACTAAATAAATTATATATACCCATTACTAATAATAAGACTTAATACAAATTGAGTTAAAACTAGAATCTTTTCTACACAAATGAAGATGAAATAATTTAGCGTCATATGAAATCAATAAAGTTTAGTACACTAGTATAAAATAATAAACTAATATTATACTATGATGATTCTCCTAAAATTAGTATTAATGTTGACCAGACATATTTAAAAACTTAAATAATTATATGATGATAGTACATCAAAATTATTGTCATATATACAATACAACATATTATGATTATTGTTATCATATTAAATTTACAATAATGATTTGTATGATGATAGTTACAATCAAATTATAGTCACAAACAACATAGATGATAGTTTCATTCTAATCATGGTGATATACATTCTATAATAACAACAAATATAACTAATAATGACATTAAATTGTGTGTTTATCCTGTTTACATCTACATGAATAAATCACATTAACAAACTCTCAATAATATTTTTTTATTTTTTTATTTGTTTCATTTATTTTTATAAATAAAAGTATCTATAATTTTAGTTTTCAAATTATAAAGTCAAACATATTAGATCGGGTAACCATAAAAAATAGGGAAAATTTTAAAACATAAAAAATAACAAAACTAAGATAATTAAAAATTAATAAAAAATACATGACAAAATAATTTAGAATCGAAATCACAAATTTTATAAAATAATAAATTATAATTAAACCTTATAAATTGTTAACTTCATATATTGTATCGTTACACGAAAAGTGACGCATAATTTTATATTATTTGTTTTGTTCTTTTTAATTAGATAATTTAAAATTTTAATAAATAAAAAAATTATTAAAAAATTAAATAATTGATCATCTTTTTTACTAATAAATAGTTATACAATTTATTTATAAGGTTAATCTATTCGCAAATTTTAATAATATCTTTTCGGTCTCAAATTAATATAAAATATTGATAAAATAATATGATTTGAAATTCTAATTATTTATATTTGTAAAAGAATAATAATAATAATATGTTGATAAAAGAAAAAATATTCAATAATAATATTATAACCTTGTACGTACAAATTTACAATAAATCGCTATCATAAAAACTACAATAAAAGATAATTAGAATAAATAACATGATACTTACATTTTTAACCCTATGAATAAATTAAAAACTATTTAATATTAATATATGGAAAAAAGTAAACGATATAACTATAGTCACTAAATTTTGATTAGTTAATTAAGATAAAAATCTACTAAATTTTGATTAGTCAATTAAGATAAAAATCTACTCATGATGTTAAATAAGGAAATCTTAATAAAGATTGGAAGGAAGGATTAAGGAATATCTGTGAAATTGGGAAAGTAATATTCTTGTTATAATAAATTTGAATTTTTTTGCATTTCCCTCTTCCCTCCAATTCTAACCGATCATTTCACACACTAGCTTACAATATTTTCTTCATTTTCTCCTTTTTAAAGTTTGATTTTAGAGTGTAAAAGATTGTAAGTTGTGTATTTGATAGTGATTTTAATAGTTTTCAGGTATTGTGTTTTTGTAAACGATTTTGTTTGAACACATTCAAAGGTGTGGTTCTCAATGACTTGTGGAAGGGGTAACCTTTCTCCGGCTCTAATTGCCTTCATTGTGGATCAATTTCTCTGTCGCAATGAGTTCTCCCAAACGCAGGCCACCTTTCGCAAGGAAGCTTCGTTACTATTTGTGAATTTGCCAGCAAATGAGGTATTTTTTATTTTATTTTTTTACTTTTTCAACCTTTTTATTGTTTTCCTTTCTCTCAATTTTTTCATGAAAGAGTTCGCTCGCTTCCTTTACTCTCGTCAATGTTTTGTTTTCTTGGTGTTTTAGAATTTGTTGAGTTTGGAGGAGATACTGAATCGGTATATATTTATGAAGAATGAGAATATACTTCTGAAAAAAGAAAAGGTGATGATGATGCAAGAGAAAAATAGAATTCAAATGTTTTTACAAAATATGCAGAATGCTGTGAACACTTTCAATGCAAGATCACCCTTGTCCAATGCTGCAACCGTGATCACAAATTCCACAGCTGTTCCTCCACTGCAAAATTTTAATAGAAATCCTCCAGGTAGGTACAAAGTCTTTGTAATTGTTAATGAATTAAAATTTGGTTATTGTTGTATTTTTTTTCAGTTTTCAGTTCTTTTTATCTTTAACCTATGGATTTATAGTTTTCCCATTTTTGTTAGTTACGTCTACTAGCGTCGTTTTTCCTGCACAAAACACAATGCCGTTGCCACATAAACCCATGGACAATGTAAGCTTGTCACCACCTCTGATTCGAGTGTTTGATAAAAAGAGAAAAGATACTCCAACGGTAGATGGGTCTACGGTTGCAAAAAAACCCCGTGGTAGACCACCCGGCAAGAAAAATAAAGTCCAAGGTATACAATTGTTTAATGTTTATGTAAAGTATATGTCATCAATTATATTTTTTAATTTGTCTTCATTTTTAGGTATAAACACATTGTTACTATCTCCTAATAACAAAGTAGATTTTGGATCCAATTCTGCAACAATTCAGCCATTGATCGGAAACTGTGCACACGGGGGATCTGATATATCCCTGCCTACTCAGATTTCTCCTGTTGCAACATGTATTGGGGAGGCCAATGCCACTTCTTACAATGTGATTTCAAGTAATAGAGTTATGGTTGAACCTGTAAAGCAAATGGTTTATAAAGAAGACTATCATGTCATTTCTCCTATTGAGGCACATAGTGATCAAACAAATATGGGGAATACAAACACTACAAGTACAAGGGATACAAACAAGACAAGTACGAGGGCATTGGACAAGTCATCTCTAAATGAGATTCCTACTTCTGAGTCTGACAAGGACAAAGACAATTGGGCGCATCTTGATTTTTCAAGCATAGGATTGGACGACGGGCTCAAAATTGATTTCTCAAAGTTTGAAGTAGACGACTCATTCACTGAAATGTTAAGAGATATAGAAATTCCAAATCAAGAATTTTTTGATAGTCCGACTTAGGGTAATGCTTCAATGTATGTTTTAATTTGAATTTCTTTTGACACAAAGTGTGTAGTCACTCTTAATTTAGGATTTGTAGGGTGTTGAGTAGGAATAAGTCATTGAAAAGAGTCTATTTAAAAAATTGTGATGAAAGTTTATCCTAATTATAACATTTTATTGCCTGAAGATATTTTGAAAAAAGAATATAAAACACAATCGTTAATGTGACGTAGCTAAATAAAAAAATTATAAATCAAAATAAAATGTATATTTTTTGTTTTGCTCTTATGTAAAATGTTGAACTTAAAAAAATTGATGGATATAATAGTTTTTTTTTACGAAAGAAAAATCAAAAAATAAAAGTAGTGACAATTAAATGTAAATAGTTGAAAACGTGGTCCCTAAAGCAGTTTAGTATACAGATACCAGTAGCCTATTATTATGCCAAAAAATAGGTGGGATTAGGAATGAAAAAAATTATGATCTATATACAATCTATCTTAACCAAACAGTTGAGATATGCATAATTAAGATTTCCAATTACTAAGTATGCTTTAATAGTTTTACCATTATAACCTTAACCATTGTTAATTTTTATAATCAAATTTAATTCGCCTTACTAATAAGAAATTGCAACATCATTATACTAAATATGATCTTACCCTGGTAAAGTTATTTACAGTCAATGATATCATCCTTTCTGATCATGTGAAGCTTTATATGTTATTTTTATTATCATGCCACGCAATGTGATGGTCAAACTTTATTTCAGTCTCTCTTTTTTTTATCTTAGTTTTTTAATTTATTTTAAATATAATTTTAGTACTGAGCACTTAGAAAAAGAACTTTTGATGGTAATTTAATTAATTTCATGTATGAAATATGCATATAAAGATGGGTATGATTCTCATTAGATAAAATACTCTTTATATTTTATTCTGTGCATGTGCACAAATTATTATTTTTTTATTTTGAAATGTTACAAAAATATTATTAAAAAATTTTGAATTTATTGAATTTATCCAGATATTAAAAGTTGCAAATTTATTGTCATAAGAATAATAATTTCCCATTCACAAATTAATTTAATTTTTACCAAAATTCCACATGAATCCCTTAAGATTTCTTTTAACATTTATTAAAATATATAAAATTAACGATATATATATATATATATTGATAACACTTAATACAAATTGAGATAAAAATATAATCTTTTCTACATAAATAATGATTAAATAATTTAGTGTCATATGAAATTAATAAAGTTTAGTATACCAGTATAAAATAATAAATTATATATATATATATATATATATATATATATATATATATATAT
>Ga0209700_104300_pt1 | contig 25899 bp, 14 predicted proteins | sample SiratroredBW_FD_187528 | JGI IMG/M metagenome (GOLD analysis project Ga0209700, IMG submission 187528) | Root nodule microbial communities of legume samples collected from California, USA - Siratro red BW (SPAdes) (version 2) | ecosystem: Host-associated > Plants > Roots > Nodule | place: USA...
AATTTAAAAATTCGCGCGCCAAGTATTTATAGACCAACTGTCATAACGGTTTCAGTCGACTGAATCACAGTTTAGTCGACTAGATTTTTCTCAGTTAGTTATAACCGTTATTTAAAAAAAAATCAGTTTTTGCTTTTATCAATTTTTTAAATGTTTTATTTGTTTAGAAAAATTATTAAAGAGCCCTTCTTCGATTGAGATCATAACCCTCACAAATTTGAACTTCAAACTTACTCCCAACACATTTCTAGATCCTAGATTCAATTCTTCAAACTTCAAGAGGTCTTCACCCATCCATCACATGATCTAGAGCATCTTCACTTGGTTGAATTCATCAAATCACTGCATCAGTCCACTGGTGCTAACAACCTTCCAATAAGATAAACCAAGTATTGAGAAAAATCCATTATCAGGACATGCAGGCCCCTCAACAAATGCAATCACACGTGAAGAAGGTCGGGGTTTGATATGAAGAATTGAAGAAATCAGGAGTCCGCTCAAGGATGTGTTGACAATGGTTTGTCATATGGTTTTATTAAAATTTGTATACAAGCCAAAGGATGCGTGTGGATTCCACATCAATATGGAACATACATTGATGAATGTCCTGAATTCAAAGAGTTTTTGCAAGACTTGATAAACCGTCACATGATACAAGTCTACCATCAAAAGAAAGAAGAAGAAGTGCTCGTCGAAATGAGTGAGGAACCATATTTATTAGGACCAAAACCGCAAGTAATGCATTTCACTAGAGAATCACTGGTCCCTTCAAGAATACGACTCGTAGTAATACAGGTTCCATCCCCTTTCCCATATAAAAATGATAAGGCAAACCATGGAAATATGGGGTTAATGTTCTAAAATGGAGCCCTAGTGAGGGACCAGGAAATTCAGATGTTGACAAAGTTGTCGTGAATAACATTTCGGGGATGGGAGGATTGACAAGGGGTGGCAGCCTTTTTGCCCTTACTAAGCTGCGAAATGACAAAGGCCCTGAGAAAGCTAGTGATGGAGTAATCATGGAAAGGGCTAAATCATTTTTGAACGGGAAGACTCTATAGAGCAACCAAGAACTGGAAAGGAAGGATAACAAAGAAATTTCAGACGAGGAAGCCTGCAAGTTCCTGCGGTTTATACAGCAAAGTGAATACAAAGTGGTTGATCAGTTGAAACGCATGACAGGAAGGATCTCATTACTGGAATTGTTAATGCATTCCACTTCTCACTGAAAGCTACTAATGAAGATTTTGAATGGAGCTCATGTTGAGCGAGATATATCTGTGGATCAGTTTGAAGGGATTGTTGGCACATCAGGGCTAACGATTACCTCACCTTTACTGAAGATGAGATGCCTACAAAAGGAAGATGCCCTACAACTTTGCATATATCCGTCAGGTGCATGAATTACGTGCTGGCAAGAGTACTCATTGATAATGGCTCGTCCCTGAATATGATGCTAAAAACCACGTTGGACAAGTTATCTTACAATGGGGCAGACCTATGTCATAGTAATGTGATCGTGAGAGCCTTTGATGGAAGTAGAAGAGAAGTCATTTGTGAAATTTAATTAACTATAGAAGTGGGGTCATGTACTTTTCAAATAGTGTTCGAAGTGATGGATATTCTTCTTGCCTATAGTTGCTTGCTTGGGCGTCCTTGGATACATTTTGTCGGTATTGTACCTTCCACCTTGCATCAGAAGCTCAAGTTTGTAGTCAATGACAAACTAGTCACAGTCTCCGGAGAACAAGATTTGTTGGTGAGTGGACCATTGCCTACTCCTTACATCCAGGCTACTAAAGACGCCTTGGAAACCCCTTTTAGGCCTTGGAGATTGTAGGAACAATGTATGTTGAACCTCTAAGAGTCAACCCATACTTGTCAAATGCGTCATTAATGATGGCGAAATCTATGTTGAGAGAATGATAAAAATATGGAAGTGGACTGAGTAAACGTGGTCAAGGGCCCCTATCTTCGGTTGAGCTGGCTAAGAATAAAGGAAGATATGAACTGGGATACAAACCTACCTTGGTAGACAAGAGGAGAATGATAGAAGAAAGAAAGGAAAGAAACTTGGATGATCGGGCAGGCCACGAGTCAGAGAAGAGAGGAATTATCCTGTGCAACATTAAACAAATTTTCCAGAGTGAGGTATGGATTAATACTAACCAAGTGGCAGCAATTGAAGAGATGCCAGAAGGTGGAGAGCTGAATCTTATGCACCTGAGTCTTTCTGATGCACAAATCAACAATTGGGAGTTTAAAGATTTACCATGGTGTATACAAATAGTGAAATGCAATTTGTTTTTTTTTTTTTTTTTTTTTTTTTTTTTTTTTTTTTTTTTTTTGTTTTTCCATGTTTTCTTTTCTCTTAAATAAACCCTTCTTTTAATTGGTTTAAAACTTCGTGTTTTTTCAATTCAGTAATAATATTAGTTCACATTTTTCGTAATAAATTTGTGTCTATGAATTTTCTTTTCTTGCCTATTTATTTTCATAAAATCAAATAATGCAGATACAATCATTTTGAAAATTCAAATATTTCGCATCCAAATTTTGAACTCCCTATCGATGATATGGAAAACAATTATGAAGAGGACTGTGAACCCCCTTTGGAATTGTTGAGGTTAATGGAACAAGAAGCAAGAGAAATAAAACCACATTAGGAGGGTATTGAGATAATTAATTTTAGAGAAGAAGGGGAAGAAAAATAGGTTAAAATTGGAACCAGCATGACAAAGGAAACATGAGATCAGTTATGCACTCTTTTAAGAGAATTCAAAGATGTTTTTGCTTGGTCCTATCAAGATATGCCTGGTCTAGACCCTGGCATAGTACAACAAAAGTTACAGGTTAAATCGAAATGCCCTCCGATTAAGCAGTAATTAAGAAGAATGAAGTCGGAGATGGCATTGAAGATAAAGGAAGAGGTGGAAAAATAGTTTAATGTGGGTTTTCTGGCAATAGCCAAATATCCGTAATGGGTGGCAAATGTTGTGTCTGTGCCGAAGAAGGATGGAAAGGTGTGTATATGTGTCGACTATAGAGATCTGAATTGGGCCAGCCCTAAGGATGATTTTTCGATACCACACATTGATACTTTAGTAGACAACACAGTCACATCTTCACTATATTCACTCATGGATGGTTTCTCCGGGTATAACAAGATTAAGATGGCATCCAATGACATGGAAAAGACTACCATTACACTTTATAGGGCACATTTTCTTATAAGGTGATGTCATTTGGACTTAAGAATGTTAGGACAACGTACCAAAAAGCGATGGTAACTCTTTTTCATGACATGATGCATAAGGAAATTGAAGTCAACGGGGAATAGAAATTTGTACACCTTCAATATCATGTCTTCAACAATTCCATTGGAATATTTTATAGACCTATCAGCTAGCTGTAGAGTCATCCTTGTAGGTCTCACTTCAACATCTCCAATCTTCTTCAGCATGGAGAGAGGTATAAGATTGATGCTTGCTCCAAGATCCATTAAAGCTCTTTTAATTGTGAGATTTCCTATGATGACAGGTAAGGTGAAGCGTCCTGGATCTCTAGATTTCCGTGGCAAGGATTTTTGAATGATGGCACTGGACCTAGCTTCCAGTTCAACTGTTTCCTTATCAGGAATTTTTCTCTTCTTTGTCAATAGCTCTTTCATGAACCTGGCATAAGTTGGCATTTGTTCCAGGGCTTCAGTGAATGGAATGTTAATCTGCAGCCTTTTCAGAACATCCATAAACCTTGAAAATTGCCTATCCTTGTCCTTCCTTGAGGGGGCATGTGGGTAAGGAATATCCCTTACAGGAGGACTTCTCATTTGACTCTCACATTTTTTGTGTTTCTCACTCTTTTTCTCACTCCTTCCACTTTCTTCTCTACTCTTTTCTTTTTCTCCCTCACTCTCATTTTTTTCTTCTTCCACTCCACTCTCTTCAACATTCAGCTTATCACCAATACCTTCTCCCACAACCTTTTCACTCCTTGTTGTAATTGACTTGCAGTGCTGCCTGGGTTGGTTTGGGTGTTGGCTGAGAATTGGCTTCCTTGTTTATCTGCTAGCTATTTGGCTAACTGGCCAACTTGTGTCTCAAGATTTCTGATGGAGGCCTCTGTATTCTTCTGATTAGCCATAGAGGCTTGCAAGAATTTTTCCAGAGTATCTTCCAACTTGGTTGTCTTATCTTGATTTGAAGGGAATTGTTGTTGTTGGTAGGGAGTGTTGGATGGGCCAGCATCCTATTTCCACCCAAAGCCTTAACTTTGATTATTTCTCCACCCTTGAGATGCATTATTATGATAATTTCCAGAAAAGCCACCTTGTCTACCTTGATTTCCCATAGACTGAACCTCTTCTTGTGAAGGATTGACTTGATAAAAGCATTGTCCATTTGAGTGGTCACCTCTACAGAAGTCGCACTTCATAGTTTGGCCTTGATTGGGAGAGGACTGCATAGCCTGTAGTTGTTGAGGCAATTTTGATAATTGCTTTGTGATTGCCTCCATCTGCTGGGTCAAGATCTTATTCTGAGCTAAGAGTGCATCAGAGGTACTAAGATCAAGCATTCCCTTCTTTTGAACAACTTGTGTGTCATGTTGGGCCTAATAGTATGTAGAAGCTAGAGCATCGATGATTCTTGTTGCTTGCTTTACATCCACATCCATCATCGTACCTCCAGCTGCTGCATCCAATATCATCTTAGTATCAGGCCTCAGACCATTGTGAAAAATGGTCAGTTGTGCTATGTCTTCCAAGCCATGGTTTGGGCATCTTCTGAGCATCACTTTGAAGCGTTCCCAAGCATCACATAATGCTTCATCTGACCCTTGCCTGAATGTGGAAATGTCCGACTTGGCCTTGATGAAACGGGATAGTGGGAAAAATCTATGCAGAAATTTTTCCTCTACATCATTCCAGCTTATGAGACTCTGATTGAGATGGGACTTCAACCATTCCTTTGCTTTACCTGCTAATGAAAAAGGGAACAAACGGAGGTAAGCATATTCAGTATCACCTTCTTCAAACCCTGATGAGAACCAAGAGCTGAAGTTTAACCAACCTCAAGCACCTGCATAAATAAATAATTCAAAGGATGCTTTGCAAATTCCAAGTGGACCAATCACCAGGTCAAGGTCCCAAAAACTGAAAGAGGCATTGATTTGGCTAATTCAAGACATTTGAACTGCACAAACAAAGTCTAAGATTGAATTGAAGTCTAATCACGTTCTTAATTTGATATGGGCTGATGAAGGAATTAAATGAAGGAGATTTGGGCTAAAAGTAAATCATTTGAAGAGAAGGGCCCATAGAAAATGCATCACCATATTTAATTTAAGTGTAAATGGGCTATTTTAGGCTAAGGTTAAAATCTGAAGAGTCACCCATTATTTTGTGGACGAATTTTAAATTTTTTTATTTTGATGTATTTTGATTAATTTTCCATAGGGCTTAGAGTAGTCATGCTTAGTAAATTGTGTTTTTCATTTTCCCATTTGATGTAATAATTAGTCATCTAAAAGTGTTCCAAAAAGCTGCTGCTGCATTAAATTTGGAGGCTTCTAGGCTGTTGAAGAGTTTGGTTAGCTTTTTAGAAGCTCAAAGGTCTACTTAAGTAAAAAAAACACATGTAAACAACAACTTTGAATTGGAAATACGAATTTGAATCTCAAAATTTCAGAAGTTAGAGTTTCTCTCTTGAGTTCTTCATTTGGACTTGCAACTTATCAAGGGCTGATCATCCTTGTGGCATTTACCTTACTTTAGGGTCTTTGCCGCGTTTTCTTTTCTGCAAGACAAGGGTTCTGAGTAGATCATCCTAAATTTGAATACTTAGGGATCTTGGGGCATTCAACTACTCTTTGTTGTGGGTTCTGGGGTTTATTCCTAACCGGGTTCACATCAAACCCCATAGTTCCAACAAGCTCATAAAATGTGGCAAGATGAGAGTATGGATCTTCATTATCCATCCCCGTGAATTGGTTTGCACTAATCAGATTGAGGAAAGTTGCCTTCATTTCTACATGTCGAGTGGTAGCAGGCATTGCTATGCTAGAGAAATGTCTTGGCCCTTGCTGCATGACATAATTCCCCAGAGTTCTTCTAGGTGGAGGCGGTGGTGGAGCTCTGTCTCTTTCAGCCGTATTCTCTTCTTGATTTACTTGAATATCTCTGTGAGGACTGGCGGAAGGTTCTTCTCTAGCTCCTTGCTTTGATCTATTTTTCCTTCTACGGTTGTTCTGAGCTGTCTTTTCTATTTCTGAATCAAATTGCAGTTGATCTCTAGGAACTTGTCCTCTCAATAACATAAATCAAGAGCAACTTAAGAAAGAATTAGCACAAGAGGATTAACAAATAACTAAAACAAAAAGAAAACAAAAGACAAAAATAAGAATAAAAGATATTCACAGTACTTAATGAGTTATGGTCTTAAATTCAAAAACAATAACCGTTCCTCGGCAACAACACCGAAAACTTGTTAAGACTTTATTCGGCAAGTGTACCGAGTCACAAGTAATATAGTGAATTAAGTAAAGATGTTGATTCCTCAGGGAATAGTTCTGTTTTAGAATTTCCGCGTCACTACTCAGTAAGCAAATTCAGTTTTAAGATGATTTGATAATAATTTGAGTCAAGAAACATAAAAGAACAATTAAAAATAAGTAACAATTATAAAAAGGAGTTTGCAAGATCTAGAGGGACTCTGGGATTGAACTTCATCTATCTCCCTTATTCATATTTTGGATTTGATAAAAACATACAATATCTGTAACTACTAACAATTGATGCACATATAAAAATCATACACACTGATTCCTCTTATATGAAATTCATAAGGAAATTTCCTAAACACTGATCCCTCAGCTATTTAGTAAATTACTCAGCATTAAGAACAGATGTTATATGCAATCAATACATTGAAACCTATCCCTAATATTCCAATATATTGAGTATTTTCATCTAGGTCGGAAACTCAAAAGTACTTCCCAGTTAAATTAAAGAATTAAAATCCAGACTCTATTGATCAGATAAAATCTAGCATTAAGCACAAGATGAAAATACCAATGAGTAGAAACTGAATATTATATATAAAAATCACCAAAATATGAATGAGTTCAAAAGATTACATTCAATCCCAAAGATGAAGAATTAGCTACCCATGGTAGCCATTACAATCCAATGAAAGGAAGATTGCAAGAGGAGAAGAAAATCTTGATTCTTAGTCGTTCGCCTCCGTCCTCTAGGTCTTGCCTCCATCCTCTAGGTCTTGATTCCTTCCAAAACCCTAAAAATCTCCTTTTAAACTTGGTTTTGGGCCTAGGTTAAGTGGCTTTTCTTTTGGGCCTTTCTCTATTTTAAACTTTTCATTTCTTTTCTTCATGAATCTTCCAATCTATCATTTTCTTCATTCTTTTATACCTGAAATTTCACAATAATTGAGATTAAATGATTTCCTTTAACTCAGGACTCAAAACATAAATTTAAATCCAAAAACTCTAAAATTGGGAGTAATTACTATTTTAAATAACACTTAAACCCACAAGTACTCAATATTTCTCATGTATAAAAACACTCAAAATTGGTACTTATCAGTAGATGACATGATCGCTAAGTCTAATTTTAAGGAAGAGCGTCTAGTTAATTTGAGAAAGTTGTTTGAAAAATTAAGAAAGTTTAAGCTTAGATTGAACCCGACAAAATGTACTTTTGCCGTGAGATCCGAAAAACTTCTAGGTTTCGTTATGAACCAAAAAGGGATCGAAGTAGACCCATACAAGGTTCGTGCAATCCTTGAAAAGCCACACCATAGTATAGAAAAAAGAAGTTTGGGGTTTTCTGGGAAGGTTAAACTACATTGCTAGATTCATTTCCCAATTAACTTCCACTTGCGACCCAATATTCAAGTTATTGCATAAAAATCAGACTGTAGAATGGAATGAAGACTGTCAAGAAGCTTTTGATAAAGTTAAGCCTCTCATTCTATATTTAATAGTATTAGGGGGTCAATTGGTTGTGTTCTGGGTCAACATGATGAAACAAGAAGGAAAGAGCATGTCATCTACTACTTGAGCAAGAAATTTACTGATTGCGAGCGAATATATTCTCCATTAGAATGAACTTGTTGCGTTTTTGCTTGGGCTGCTCACAAATTAAGACAGTATATGCTGAGTCACACAATGTGGTTAATTTCCAATATGGATCATACCAAATACATCTTTGAGAAACCTACTCTCATGGAAAGAATAGCTCGATGGCAGATGTTACTCTCAGGATATGATATACAGTGTGTTACTCAAAAGGACATCAGAGGTAGTGCTCTAGCTAATTGTTTGGCTAGCCAACTCCTTGAAGATTACCAATCCACGCAGCCTGAGTTTTCGAATGAAGAAATTCTGGCTCTTTTCGCCACAAGGGCAATACTCATCTCCCCTAAAAAGCAATACATACCCATGACAGCTCGACTGTGTTTTAACTGTACTAACAATATAGCAGAATATGAAGCATGTGCCATGGGGATTCGGGTCGCCATTGAATTTAAAGCAAAGCATTTGATGGTATATGGTGATTTTGCTTTCTTCATCCATAAGATAAAAGGGAAATGGGAGACTAGGGGACAAAAGTTGCTTCTTTATCAAGCATATATCAAAGGATTGATAGAATATTTTGATACTATAATATTTCATCATATTTCAAGAGAAGATAATAAATTGGTTGGTGACCTAGCTATCTGATCATCCATGTTTGATTTGAATCAGGAGAGGGACCTACTAGTGATCCAAATGAAAAGTCATAAACATCCATCTTATTGTTCTTTTATAGAAGAAGAACCAGATGGTAAGCCTTGGTATTTCGACATCAAGCACTACCTTAAAGGTAAAGAATATCCAAAAGGAGCCTCCAAAAACGATAAGCGTATGTTGAGAACATTTGTTACAAAATTCTTGTTGAGCGGAGATGTGTTATACAAGAGAAATCACAATATGATGCTCCTCATATGTGTAAATGCAAAAGAAGCAGAGCTATTTTAAATGAAGTCCATGAAGGAACCTTCAGAACTCAAATGAATAGATATTCTATGGCTAGAAAAATCTTGAGAGAGGGTTATTACTAGTTGACTATAGAGAATGACTGTTGCACCCATGTGAGAAAATGCGACAAATGGCAGATATATGCAGACAATATCAACGTCTCACCTATGACATTGAAAGTGTTATCCATGCCATGGCCGTTTTCTATATGGGGTATAGATGTCATTAGAGCCATCAAGCTAAAAGCTTAAAATGGACACCGTTTCATTGAGGTAGCAATAGATTACTTTACCAAATGGGTGGAGGCTACTTCTTATGAAAATGTAACAAAGAAAGTAGTGGCGAGGTACATCAAGAGGGAAATGATCTGCAGATACGGGATACCTAACAGGATCATTACTAATAATCCCACAAACTTGAACAACAAAATGATGTCTGAGTAGTGCGAAGAATTCAAGATTCAACATCACAATTCTACACCTTATAGACCAAAAATGAATGAAGCGGTAAAAGCGGTAAACAAGAACATAAAGAAAACTATCCAAAAAATGGTAGTGACATATAAATATTGACACGAAAAGCTGCCTTTTGCATTACACGGGCATCTTACTTCGGTGTGAACATCAACTAGGAAAATACCATTCTCATTAGTATATGGAATAGAAGTCATTCTCCCTTTTGAAGTTAAGATCCCTTCTCTCAAAGTGTTGATGGAGGCCCAATTAGAAGAAGCGGAATGGGTTCAAAGTAGAGATGATCAGCTTAACCTCATTGATGAAAAGAGGATAGCATTCGTATGTCATGGACAACTTTAACAAAGAAGAATGAAGAGGGCATTTGACAAAAATGGTTCGCCTAGAGGATTCCATAAAGGAGAACTAGTGATTTAGAAGATTACATCAATCCAAAAATATGATAGAGGAAAGTGGATGCCAAATTATGAAGGCTCTTATGTGGTTAAAAAGGCATTACCATGAGGTGCACTAATCCTCACAAGGATGGATGGGGAAAATTTGCCTTTACCAGTCAACATTGACACAGTAAAAAGTTTTATGTCTGATATGATTCTGTAATGATATGATTTTCCATACTAAATGCTTTTTGATTATCGACTCAATCATTGTACTTTTTCCTGATTCCATTTTGAAATGCAAAATTTATTTTTTTCGTGTTTTGTGTCATAGGAAAAGTATACACCATGGGATTTTCTTTAAGGGCGTTGCAGAAATGAAAAAAAAAAGGTTATGTGTTGAATCATGTTGTGCCTGGACTATTGAATTCATAAGATTACAACTAATAAAGTGGGATTATCCAGAGCAAAGTGTTTAACAAAGGTAAAAGTCAAATTTTTCAAGAAAACATTTGCGGTGTGGTTTTTCATACCGTTGACCTTTCCAAAATCTCCCCAGATAAAAGGATTTGCCTTAATGATTACTATTACCTAGAAAAATTTACACTAGGGCAGAAATGTCATGTTTTTGCTGGTTGGCCCGATGATTAATCTCCAGTTCTTGTCTTCAAAGGCATTAGAAATTAAAAAATAATAATAATAAACATATTAAAAAAAGGTTACCTGTTAGATTGAAAATCTACAAGGACGATCTAGGCAAAAGATAGGACGAGAAAAAAGCGCCACGTTTTGGAAGTCATCAAATTTTGTTTCATTGTTAATCTCTTTGAAAATTAAGCAATCATGATTCGAATGATATATGGTTGTGTTTCTTCATCCAAAACACGTTTACACATCCTTTGTACCCTCTTTGAGTCAAAAATAAATTTTTCTTTCATAATACCTTAAACAAGCATCATCACTATATTGAAACTCGACCTAAGTCCTAGTGGAAAAAAATCATCAAAAGAGGAATATGTGAAAAACTCCTAAATACATAAAAGAAGGAGTGTGTTAAAGGCTCTAAATATATCAAAGAAAAAGTATTCTCAAAATTCCTAAGGGTTATGTAGAAGACATTCATCAAGGAAGAAACATATCAAGAGCTTCTCAAGGGTAATTGAAAAAACAAAAAATAGAAAAAAGAAAAAAGAAAAGAGAAATATGGTAAGGAAAAGGAGAAAATGACGATGGAAAGCTTATCCAGAAAAAACCTTGATTGTTTACAACACTTGGTTGATGATCTTTTTTTCAAAATATAAAATCTAAAAATAATTTTTTGAGTCTTTATATCTTTTTCTTCATCGCCTTTTTAACCCTTGGCCACGTTACAAGCTCAATAAAGTCCATATTAATTGATGACTGATCACAATGATTTTCATAAAGCTTAACTTTGTAATAAGAGGATGTGATTGATAATACGTGCCGAAAAAAAGAAGAAAAGGAAAAAAAAGAAGGAAATTGTTAGAATGCCTCTATTAGAAGGGAGTTACCAACCAACCAGTCTACTAAGAATAAAACATCATAGAAGAAGTAACACTGGGGCATTCTAACAAACTTGGACAATTTGTGTGGGTTTTCCTTATAAAGCCTATTTCCCTATCTGGAACAATCTTTTACAATGACCCTACTTTCATTTAAACATATTCGTTCATACCCTGATAAGCTGAAGTCCACCTAAATAACTCAAAATACCATAACTGGGACAATCCTATACGAGGATGTGTGTTCCCAGTATCCCTCAAATGCCTTTAACTCTCATTTACACCCTTACCATTTACTTACAGGCTCAAGCATGCATCAAAGCAATGTTTCTAAACGAGAAGTTGATAATTGTCCCATGTGGACATTAACTTCAACTTTACAAGGTCTCTTATTTTATTTATTTTTTTTAAAAAAAAGAGAAGACAATGTCTAATGAATTCAATGATTACAAGAAACATTTGATTTTATGTGTTAGAATTTTTTTATGAAAAATACATTTTTGTATATATCCCTTTTGAAAAAAAAAAACCTTTATGAGATTTTCGTACATATATTATTTTTTTTTAAAACTTTTGTATACATCCTTTGAAAATTTGTAATATTTGAGATTTCTATACATATATTGTTTTTGAAAAAATAAAGTTTCTTCATTAAAATTATGAATAAAACACATTTTATGGAAACAACATATTTTTATACATACATTCTCTTTTAGAGAAATTTGTACATTTGAAAATTTGTTGAAAAAAAAAATCATTGAAAAATATTTGAAAATAAAAACGAACACAAAATCTTCATATTATTTAGGCACTTGATTTCCTGTAGAAGCAATATCTTGGCCATCTTTTAAAAAAACTCTTCATGTTATTTAGGCACTTGATTCTCTACAGAAGCAAAGTCTTAGCCATCTTTTTAAAAAAATCTTCATATTATTTAGACGCTTGATTCCCTACAGAAGCAAAGTCTTGACCATCTTTTTGAAAATAAATCTTCATATGATTTAGACACTTGATTCCCTGTAGAAGCATAGTCTTGGCCATCTTTTGAAAAAAATCTTCATATTATTTAGCCACTTGATTCTATGTAGAAACAAAGCCTTAGCGATCTTTTGAAAAATCTTCATATTATTTAGGCACTTAATTCCCTGTAGAAGCAAAGTCTTGGCCATCTTTTAAAAAATTCTTCATATTATTTAGGCCCTTCATTCCATGCAAAAGCAAAATCTTGGCCATCTTTTGAAAAAAAATCTTCATATTATTTAGGCATATGATTCCCTACAGAAGCAAAGTATTGGCTATCCTCATTTCTATTGGCACTTGACCCCTACAAAGTAGGGTCTCAACCATCTTTGGTACGTGGCCCTCTTATCCTCAAGGTCTCGGTCTCACATTTCTTTTCAAAAGAAAAAAAACAAATTGTACGTGATTCTCTCATCTCTGCATAAGGTCAAAGTCATAACCATCATTATATTGTTTTGGTGCTTGACCCCCTACAAAGCAAGCTCTTGGGCATCTTTGGTGGATGACCCTTTCGTCTCTACATAAGGTCAAGGTCATGTCCATCATTATATCTTTTGGACCGTGATTTCCTACAAAGTACGGTCCTGTCCATTGTGCATGCAAACCGGACGAAATTAGTGTTTTCATCTTTACTTATCTTGTATTTTGACAATGTTAAAATCTTAATTTTCAAATTATCCAGTAAAAGTTAAGTAAAGAGGAACAATTGTCAACACCCAATATCGTCCAGACAAATAAAATTCAAAAAATAAAAAATATATAAAATAAAAAAATATTTCTAATCAATGCTCAAAAAATTTAAGTTTAAATTTTATAATCTTTTGTTTTCATTTTAGAGGGGAAAATACAAAAATATATGATTTAGCTTTTTATCCTTTTTTATCATTCTTGTAAAAATATTTTATTTTGCTTCCTAAAAATAAGTAATAAAAAAAATAGTCATTTAATTTAAGTCTAAATATTATTTTTTTTCTTTTATTTTCATTTTAATAAAAATAATAATAAAAAAATATGGTTTAGAAAAAATATTAATAAAAAATGATAGTTGGTCTTGTTTTAAATATTCTAAAGGAAAAGAAATTTTGGTCCATTTTAAATAGTATGTGAAAAATAAATTTTGATTTAAGGCCCTGTCCTTTAAGGTTTTAAATAAAAATATGTTAGCTGTTTTCTAATTTTTTTTATTAGAGTCAGTTTTGTTACACACTCCCAGTGTTGCTAATTACAACTTGTTTTTATTGTTTGTATTCTCTATTGGGTCAATCACATATATTCACTTCCTATGTTCACATTCTTCTACACTCATCTCTCACCATACGTGTAAGCTTCAGTAATATACTACCTACTCTATTATTAGAAATCATGTCCAAATTATTTGATTTAATGACCCTGGTACACGAATTAATTGAAAATTGATGGAAGTTCGTTTGATTGAAAATTGATTGAATCTGATTATGGAATTAATTTGAAATTTGAATAAAATGAAATTTAAACGGAAGCTGGCAATTTCTTAAGAGTCTGTTTTGTGACCTTTTAATTGTGTAATTATTTTGTTTAATTGCAAATAATTATGATTAATAAAATGAATTTTACAGTATTTCTTAATAAAGAACATTGATTAAAATTTATTGATTAAAGAAAATTAAGAGTCTAAAAGAGAAATAATTTATATTATTAAGAGGGGATTACAAATTAAAATTACATTGCAGATTTTATTTTGCAAACATATATACCACATTACACGTGAAAAGAGGGACACACGATTTCAACATGGCTACAGACACAATTCTAAACACAAAAAATTCTACATTCATAGTTCACGTAAATCAATAAAAATATCAAAAATTTCAAAGTCCAAAACAATCCAATTTTACAACAATTTGGACAAGAATGATTGAAGATAAAAAATACATAGGAAAAAAAACAAATTAAAAAAAGAGTCTTCAACTCGTATGCTTTTTATGTTTTTTTAGGCATTATTATGTTGGTTTTGTTTTGTATCCACGCTTACTATGTGATTGCTTTGTGATTTGGTGTTTGTTTGATTTGTAATAATAACAATATTGAGTATTAGTCAATTTGCACTATGTATTATTAAAATTGAGCATATGCTTGCACCTCTCGCACGCTTAAAATGTTGGGCTCATTATTTGCACCCTCGCTCATATGCTTGTACCATTATTTTTAGAATCACCTATTTTTTCTAAAAAGAGAATTTTGAACCAATAAGTTTAGCTTATGGTTTTTAATTATGGCATTAATTTTTTTCCTGCACTATTATTTTTATTTTTATTTTGTTTTTAGACCACTTTTCTAGTCTTTTATTTTGCTAGTCTAAATTTTATTTTCTTAAAATATATTAAAAATTTTTAAAGCTTTTTCTTATTCTTTATTTTAAAATAAAATTTGATTAGCTTTTTAAAACATTTTTCAAAATAATAAACAATATCAAATTTTAAAAAATAAAAAATATATAAAACTTTTAAAAAAAATAAAATATATATATATATATATATATATAAAACATCATCAAACAAATTTTCAAATTATAACTATCTGAATCCTGATTTTCCATTATAGAAATACTTAAGACCAAGGTGAATCCTTGTCAAGTCCAAAAACAAAGATATATTTTCTTTGTCTTATTTGATTAAAGGTACCGTCTTAGGACGGACGTCGTGGGGTTGCTAATACCTTTCCTACACATAACCGACTCAGGAACCCTAAATTTAGTTCATAGACTAGGTTTTTATTTTGAGTTTTTCCATAGTTTCTCGTAATAAATTATGGTGACGACTTCATCTCTATTTAATGATATTTTTATAATTTTTTTACTTTTCTCATCATTGTCTCCTCATCGCTATCTCGGTTGCGACAGTGAGGTTACTGGTGATTTTACTAATTTTAATAGTGTTGCTAATGCAGTTTTTACTAAGTTTACCATAACTATGATCAATACTGAACTTGTATATTTGAAAGGATGTAATTCATTATAATTGGAATGTCACTTTATGGTTCAAGCTTTTAATATTAACTTTGAGGTCCCTTGAAATATTAGAAGTAGATGGAATAAATTCAAGTTTATAAGTGATTTTTTGGATTTTAAAATTTCTCATATTTGCATGGGAAGGAACTAAATAGGTTGATATTTTAGATAATATGACTATTAATACTAAATATACATTTTTTTTTTTTTGTGAAATTCTTTATACTTTTGCTTGTTGGGAGTTGTTTATGGAATATTTGACTTTCCAAAATATTGTTTTTGTAATTTGTTTTATGGATTTGGTTTAGTCTCTTTATATTTGTTTAATTTCCTTCTATTGATTTAACGTGTTATGAATGATTGGCAAATTTTGATATATCACTACAAAAAATACTAGTTTTAGCATGGGCCAAAATCCCGCACAAAGGTACAAAAGCCCACGCTATTGAGTAGGTAAAGCGTGGGTCAAACAGTGAACGCTAAAACCTTGAAAGCAATTTGAAATAAGTGTGGGTCGCAAACTGGACGCAAATAGCAGCGGCTCTGCATGGGTCTGACCCGCGCAGAAATGAAAGAAGCTTACGGGGGCCAGCCCAAGCTCAATAAAAAAAATTAAAAATTATAAAACATTGTATTATTATTATCATCACTATTCATACTATTTTTAGTACTTACCATTAACCTTTTATTCAAGTTTTGGAGAAAGTGCAACAGGAGAGACTCAAAACCCAAAACCTCTCGACACCTGGATAGAACCCTTAACCATCAAACCAGAAGACTTTTTCTGTCATGTTACGATTATTATTATACTTATTAATTCAATATACTTAACCATCAGACTGCGCTGGTTGCAATTGTTAGCACCAATGTTAAGCATGTGATTTGATGAAGTCAATAAAGACCATAACTTGCTGAAGGTTCTGATGGATTGGATCTGGACTATGTTAGATCAATGCCTAGCACGTGAGTTGATGAAGACTGCCTCATGAAGAATCTGTTGGAACCAACCTGGACCATAATTGTTCAAGTGAAGACTTTGAACCAACATGAAGATGGTTGGGTGATTCGGTCTTGGTCCTTAGTTGGGTTTGTGTGTTGGTGTTAGCTTAGTCCTTAATCATTAGTGACATGCTTCATCATTCCTAGGGTTCTAAGAGATTCACAAATATTTTTATTAAATCTGGTTTTAAAAAAAATAGCCTAAACTGATTTTTGCTGAAAAAGATTTTTCAATCAATTGAATTTTTAAAACAATCAATTGAATGTTACAGTTATTTCTGTTACTACTGGAATCTTTGACTGAGTCAACTAACGGTCAATTCAATCGATTGAATGATTTATTCGATTAATTGAAACTGTGACAGCTAAGTTGTTTTAAAACTAATTTAGCCATTTAAAGGAATTGACACTATTATTTTCAGATAACTAAGATTTTTGAAAAGCATTCCTTGAGATATTCTAAGTGAGATATAGCGCCCCTTTTGTGCGATCATCCTTCACAAAGCTTTTCAAAACAATAAACCTCCAAGAACGTGAATCTTTAAGCATCCTTGAGCGAGGTTCTTGCGACTTTGGTTCTGGACCAAAGCTAATCTTCTACACCTGATCTTCATTCATTGTAATCTATTCTGTGTAGAAGTATTGCGTGATCAATTGTTGATCTTATTATTATTGTAGTCTGTTTACTATTTTCAATTACTGGGCTTGTAATTGAGTTGGTGCAGTGGGTTTCTGCACTGATCTCACATCTGCTGAGGGGTTCAGTAGAGTGTGAGTGCTGCGGGGAGCAGTGTTTGCTTGCGGGTTGCAAGTGTTTTGGTGCAGTAGGTTTCTGCACTGGTTTCACACTAGCTGAGGGGTTTAGTGAGGTGTGAGTGTTGCGGGGAGCAGTGATAACTTGCTCGGAGAAAGGGTTGTAAACTGATCTTGTGATCTTTTTAGTGGAAATCTTTTCTAGTTTGCAAAGGACTGGACGTAGCCCTTGAGGAAGGGTGAACCAGGATAAATCCTTGTGTTCTTGATTTCCTCTTTCCTCTTCTTGATCATTTTATTATCTGCTTGCATTTGCCTAATAAACTGATCACTGAATCTTGATATTAACTAAGAATTTATGGGTATATGTTTGCGTTCTGAATCTGTTTAAATATATCTGAATCAACTGTGCTTCTGGGTTATTTCTAATCTTCTGGACTGTGGTTAATCGTCTTGATTCTGGATTAACACATCTCTATACTGAAAATTGTTTTCTGGGTTTATCTCTAACAATTTCCATTGTGCATAATTGATTGTTTACTGGACAGTCCAAAATTACAGGAGTTGATTGATTGAATTAAGAATTTTCATTCTCTATTTTTAGAACAATTCATATTTGTGAAAAGATTTTGAAAGTTCAATTCACCCCCTCTTGAACTCGGTCTGAACCTTATTTTATAACAATTAATTAATTTTAAATAATATTTTGGTGTATGGGTTTGTCCCCCGCTTGGTTTTATTTTATGTTTTGAATTTTCTATTGCATTTTGCGTGGGTCTAGCCCACGCTGCTTGCAATTAAATTTTTATAATTAATTTCTTTTACATGCGTGGGTTTAGCCCACGCATAATGCATTTATTTTCTATTTTAATTTTTTTCATTGTGCGTGGGTCTAGCCCATGTATATTCTTTTTATTTTATTTATTTTATTTTATTTTCACTTTTTACGTGGGTCTAGCCCACACATACTCCATTTTTTATTTTTTTATTATTCATGGGTCCAGCCCACGCATATTTTGACGCCACTCTGTTCTCTTTTATTTTTTTATATTTTTTTACGAGTTGCGGGGGTCTAGCCCACACAAATTGAATTTATTTTTTATTTGAAATTTCTTTTTCCCATATGCGTGGATTTCTGCGTGGTAGTGTGGGTTTGGCCTATCGTGGGTCACATAGTCGACACATCTTTTGATAATTAGTTGCTTATTTTCTTATAATATATTGTTTTAGTTGGAATATAAATATTGATAGCAAAGACATGTTTTTATATAAAATAGAAAAAAGTAAAAGTCTCATAAAGAATAGAAATACTTGATGAAAATAATGCACAAAATTAAACAAGTAACTGTAAAAGAACTAGATGACTTAAAAAACTTGAACAAAATAAAGATGAAATTGATGAACAGAGACTCATAAAAACATACTTTATTAGTGATACCCATTAGCGTCATAAATTTCGAGAATGATACACTCATATCCTATTTATAGATCTTTTGTTCGTTAAATATCTTTACACTACTAATTACACGTGACATTTAAAATGATGTTCATGGCTCGCTTATAGCGAAGATACTTATCCGTTAAACAATTTTCTAAAAAAAAAAAAAACAAAAAGAAACCTCTTCTTTTATCCTTTAAACTCGTATATTTATCTGCTCCTTCTGGATGTACTAAATTTCTTGACTAATTTATTTCTCTAGATTCAAAATTTTAAAAACTGTTTTTATGAATGGATCACAAATACTTTTATTCTACATGAATATCAATTCTAAGTAATTGAGTTTATTTAATAGTTTCATTTTCATATAATAGACAGAAACTTTTACTAAATTATCCCAATTATACTTATTGGGAATTATGTTTAAAGATAAATATAGTTTAGGATGTTGAAATTTGCTTATATTTACTTTCACTAGCTTTTTATTTTTTTTATATATATATTTGAAAGTAAAGAGGGAGTAATTAGTCTTTATGTGTTTCTTGGAACAAACTTATGTTATTTCTTGAAACAAACTCACATGCACTGTTCATTAGTCTTTTGCTTGACTTTTCTTTATTATTGCGTGGAAGATATAGGACAACGTAAAAAGAAGGAATTTCATACACTATACCCAAATATCCATCACACAATTGGACCTATGTGGCTGTGAATTGAGAAGAATTTGATAAGGTCGTCTTGTATAAGAGTTTGGGGAAGTCAATCCTTGGCACTTAATATGCACGTACCTTGACACTGATAGAATAAAATGTATGCTAATAGTTATCGATAAAATTATGAGTTGGGACTTCATTTTTCCTTTAAAATAATTGTATGAAAACGCAGGCTTTTACTAATGAGAAATCGTAAGTCTTTTTTATCTAACAGTTCTTTTGCCCCCGTAAAACAAATGGCAAGTCTGTTGCTCCTCCGGCATGATTATGCATTGATGACCTTATTGTTGTTTTATTGTTGTTGCTATTGTTAACGCATAACAAAAGATATTTTAACTTTTTCTATAAAGAGAGTAAAAAAAATATGAAGGACTTTTGTTATGAAGGTATGCTCTTAATTTTTTATAAAATTCGGCATACAATATATATCTTAGAATAAATTCTTCAAGATTCATTTTTATACCCATAATAGTTATATTATAATCAGCACTAAAATCACAAAATTAAAGGTAATATTTATTAACCTTTCCTGTAATACTCTAGAAAATAGTTATGCTTAGAATTTAATTTTAGAGATAAATAAAATAATACTTATTTTTTTTAACAGAAAAGTTGTTTAAGTAAATAAAAGATAGTTATTTACTTTTTATTTTTATAACAACCACTAACAACTTTTTCTCTAAGAATATATTATCCATCTCTAAGAATATATTATCCATCTTTAAGAAGATATTTTATCTTTCTAAGAAGATACTCTGTTTTATTTTTATAAAAGCTATCAACTCTCTCCCTAATAAGATATTATGTTTTATTCTAATAAAAACCACCAATTATCTCTAAGAAGATATTCTGTTTATAAAAATACCAAACCTCTCTCTCTTTTTTTAAGAAGATTTCATTCTTATGAAAACCACCATCTCTCTAGAACAATTTCTCTTTACAGTTTTCTACCTTCTCTCTAGATTTATGATCTCATATGTTATCAAATTAACAATCAGAGGACACCCCTAAATTCCTAGCATTGAGTAGATCAAGAGTGTCCAATCAGATTCTTGAACAGAGTTAAGTTGATTGTGATTTTAGGGTTTTTGAGTATCTCTACTCTATAGAGGTAAGCGAAGTTAGTTTGATTATTTTTTATAAATATTGTAATTATTTGTTTATTAATGAATTGGATGCATGTTTACATATTGTATGATGTAGTATCAATGTTTGTGAATGATGTGGTGTGTGATCGAGACATAGTATCTTCAAGAAAGGAGATACCCATGTTGAGATTATTAGGATGTTCATTGTTTGGGGATTCTAAGGAGGTATCCTGACTCTACTGGTACATTGGATTCACATAAATGAAGATTACCAGTTAGTGAAGAGTCGAAGGAGGTTCATATGGTCCTATCCGAGGTTTGAAATATGAGCCCGATCGGAATAGACTGTTTTGAGGTTTGAAATATGAGCCCAATCAGAACAATTGGGTGGTATATAACAGGTGCACACCTTTGAGTCTAACTCAATGCACGAGTATCTTCTGGAAGTAGAGAGTCTAGTGTCTTTGTTTGAGTCAGTATATGTATGATGTGAGATGAATTATGAAAGATTGAATTGTTGTTGTTTTGTTGAGATAGAAATCCAATTTATGAAAATATATATTTTTTGAAAATATATATGTGTTGTTTGTTTTGTTTTTAAAACTGTGATGATCGTGTATTACACTTGAGCAGAGCATTTGACAGGTGGTGTGAGTCCCAAGTGAATTGTTGGAGAAGCTTTATTTTATTTTATTTTATTTGTAATTTTACAAAGATATTTTTATTAAATCTTATTTGGAGAAGTATATTTTGAAATACATGTTGAATATATGGATTTTTATATTCAAGTCTATTATATAATTTCTATGCAATAAAGTTTCTATTACATAAAAAATATGGGATGTTACATTTCATATTCCTATACACACACTCAACTGATGATATTTGAGTTTAATGCTAGCAAATTCTTCCCTTAAACCCAAACCTTCTTAATTCTTTATTACAATAATCTCTTTCAAGTTATAGAACTCTTACTACTATTACCTATAATTGAATCTAGCATATCTATAGAGTGACTAGCTGAGAAAACATTAGCAATTATTTTTTTACTTCATATCCTCTTTTTTGCAAGATTTTCACTTGTAGTACTCTTCTTTATAGTCAATGGATGCTTATTATTTGACCAAACCACACATGAAGCTAAAATATTATCGATTTTAATAAAGACTCTCAAATTTCCATGCCTTTCTTGGAAATCAGGTGATTCATACTAGAGAGACTCTTTATCCTTGGAAACAATAAGTTATAAGACTTGTTTTGGTTCCCAAAATTTTATAATTAGACTTCTAAAGTTTTGGCTTGCCTTAAAATTTCGTCGACCTCTTCTGTCTCTCTCTTATTTCTTGATGTTGCAATAAGAATGCTTGAAGACAAATCATGTGCAGATAGATCCATTGTATGTTTAGACCTACCAATAACTTCCTTAATTGGCTCTGCTTTTATGGTCATAGGTTTAGATTCGTCATCCTTCCCCTCTAGATTAGTAAACATGAAATTCATTTCATCACATGAGCCATAAACTGTGTTGTATTCTTTGCGTCTTCCATCTCTACCATCTAGGTTTTGATGCTTTGGATGTTTTAAGAACTTCTTCTGCGTCCTTAACTTTTCCTTCATGCCTGAAAGAAAGGACTTAATCTTTAGATTGAGTTTGAACATACGATTCTTCATCATCTCCATGTGTGCAAAACTCGACCATTTTTTTCCTTATATTGCAATATCCGGTCTTTCATGAAAATCGAACATCCTTGCTCTAATAATTGTCCTATACTAAGAATATTATTTTTCAAGTCAGGTATATAATAGAAGTCCTCCATAGTACCTCATTTTCCATCCTTTTGCGAAAAAACTTATTTTTTCTCTTTATTTGATTGGAACCTTTGTTGCTGAGTATCCGAAAGACACATGTCCATCTTCTATCACCTGTATATCAACAAACATATGTTTGTGCCCACACATTTGATTGGTAGTACTAGTGTCTACATACCATACCATGACTATCCATATTGATGTTTTCACGGGTCATCATGAGGATCCCTTCATCTTTTGTTTCATCTTCCTCGACTAAATTTGTATTTTCTTCTACTTTCTTCTTGGCATAATAATCCTTTGCGTAATGTCCATATTTTGTACAATTGTAATCCTACTCACCTTATAGAGTTTAAAGACACATTTGTTTAACTCGTTAAACACCCTTGAACACTTTTCCCAAGATGTCCCACCCTTCCTTTGAAGTTGATGCACCAACAATCTTCTAAAAAGTGGACTCATCAACAACTTTATACAACATGTACAAAGCACCCTTATCTTTTGATCGTGTCTCTTTCAACATTTTGTTTTGGGCCACAGAATATCCTATGGTATTTTTTGGTTCTTCAAAACCTTCTTTTACCACCTCCCAAGCATCTTAAGATCCAAGAAGAGCTTTCGTTTGGATGTTCCAATTGTCATAATTTGTCGTCTTTGTTAGTCAGGGCAATGACAAATTATTGATCACACTCTCCATAACTTTGATACCAATTTGTTAATAGAGGACAAATGATATTTTAATTTTCTTATTTGAAGAGAGAGAAAAGTGAGAGAACACTAGACTTTTATTTTGAAGGATATATCTCTTCTCTTATTTATTTTATAAAATATGGAGTCTAATATATAATCTCATAATAGACTGTTCAAATTCATCTTTCTATCCATAACTGGTGTTTTATAATTAACATTATAATTAGCATTAAAAACACATGATTAAAGGTAATAATCATTGACCATCCAGATTTCTGCTAAACAGAATGAACACCCTTAACAAACTGATAATTTCTAAGTTTATTGCTAACAACTATGGCTAATGTTTCTTTTTATCAGAATTCGCAACACTCATAACGAGTGCGGTGAGGATTTGTCTTCTGGGCTGAACCAACCCATTTTAGATTTCCCTTCCCACTCATCAAAGAGATGGACGAGCAATGAAGTTATCCCTATCTTTATCTTTTCTTGTGCGGCCGTGCTTGTGCTCCTTAAGATGAAACTTCTATTCAGTCACATATTTTATCAAACAATACTTATGAATATGGTTTCAAATTTTTAAAAGCACAATTCAACAATTACTTCTTGTGTTTTTCCTATTGTTGGTACAAAGTAGTTTTGACACACTCCTAAATATCTTTAATGTTTACGTTTCTTGTAAGACCCTCTCGTTTATCAAACGAGATAACATTATTTGCAAAACATAATAAAAATATTTATAAGTCTTTGAGTTATACTTTCTAATGTTGAAGACTACGTATCTTTTGAACACGAGTTTATTAGACGAAGATATATTACATGCTATTTTGCGTCTATAATTAACCAGACAAAGCAACTATGTAACAACCCGACTACTATATAAATATTAGAATTTGTGAGTAATTTTTTATTTTTGTAAAATATAATTTTTCTAGAGAGAATTTAAATTATAATATCATTTCATAGATATAAATGTATGTCGACATTTTATGTCTTTTTTAAATATTCATAATATATTACAAATGACATATAAGTTTTATACAATGATAATTCCATATCATAATGTAGAACTATCTATATATTTTATATATTTTATGATAATTGAGCTAGGTTCTTCATAAGTCAATCATCTAAAAAATCTTTTGAAGATTCTTTCTTGACAACTTTACTATGTAGGTTCTGTTTCTACCCATACACCAAGTACATATGAAAGAAAAACATGAAAGGAGTGAGGTCTTTATAAGCCTTAAATATTAATCTTAATAAATCTAACAAACAGTAAAAATAAGCCTATGATTACAACCACAAACAATAGGTTATATGACTTGACCTAAAACTACAAGAATTACTCTCACTTTATCAAACATGTATTCATTTACCACTTTTGATGACCCAACTTGAACATTAAGTTATTTGGGTAGTGATTAGGTAGTCGAGTATATCATATCAAAACATTAGTACAATCATAATTATTTTCTCAAGAATTCTGGCTATCTGCCAATAATATATATATATATATATATATATATATATATATATATATATATACACACACACTCAGTACCTAACATCGGCGATGCTGAGCAGGTATCTAATAGTACCAAGTTTGGCTTGTGAAATATCTTAATCTATGGCATTATTTTGAACTATCAAAATATTCACATACTTGAAATACTTCATTAAACCCCACCCGGTCATCCAGTAGTGTACTAAACTATGACTTTCCAAAAATAAACACTCATATTGACCTAGTTTCAACTCTATGAAACCTATGACTCTTTCACAACAAACATACTCATGACATTTTCAATAGTCACATAACATAATGACCATTCAGGTTATGTCATATGTATCTCAATTCATAAATGATACACTACATATCAAACAGATACAACTAGTAAATAATAACATAGCATACAAATAACTTCTTTTATCCAAATTCATCAAAACTATATACTTTTACTTTAAATGTATTTATATATAAAAATAATATTTAAATTATTACAAAATAAAATAAAATCAGAATTAAAGCAAGAACTTTAAATAAATATAATTTTGATCAAATTGAAGATAACTTAAAAAAAATAAACACAAAACTAGTAACTAAAGATAAAATAAAATTGGAGATAAAATAAACAGGACCAGTAGCAAAATGAAAAGGACAAGTGCATAACTAGAGATAGAATAAATAAAATAAATAGAAAAACAAAAAAGGTAAGATAATATATAATTCAAGATAGTCCTCTTGGATAAAGTACACCAATATAATTCAAGATAGTCCTCTTGGATAAAGTACACCAAGGGGGACTTAAACCCAGGACCTCTCACCAAGTTGAGAGAACATACAGCCATTAGACCAAAGCAACTTTTCTATCATATTACAATTATTTTCATACTTATTATTACAATTAGAATTACAATTACGATTACTATTATTCTTATTATTATTGATATTATTATTATTCTTATTCTTATTGATATTATTTTTATTTTTATTATTATTTTTATTTTATTTAGTCACAATTTTTAAAAATTACTTAGTTTGTTTTCTTAATTTTTTTTAAATATAAAAATAAAATAATGAATATAGTTATTTAAAGGTAGAAATATTATAAATTAAGTCAGGTGAGCTCTAATACATACCAACAACTATATTTTATGTTTTATATTTTTTTTTTTGTCAGATATTTAATCAAGATCACTTATAATAATGTGAAGTCTATTGATCCTTTTCTCCAACACATGGTTTGTTCAAAGACCTCGCCAATAAATATAGATTATCGAAGCTTTTTTTACTATAACAAATTTGAATGTAAAATTAATTTATACAACTTAATATATATATATATATATATATATATATATAATATTAATGTGTACACAATACTGGTTGCATATTCATGTGAGTGATAGAGGTACTTCTACCCTTATTAGAAGTCCAGTTTTTTGTCATAACACATTTGTTGTGATAAATTTGTGAATTCCAACATGCTA
>Ga0209700_104301_pt1 | contig 25890 bp, 11 predicted proteins | sample SiratroredBW_FD_187528 | JGI IMG/M metagenome (GOLD analysis project Ga0209700, IMG submission 187528) | Root nodule microbial communities of legume samples collected from California, USA - Siratro red BW (SPAdes) (version 2) | ecosystem: Host-associated > Plants > Roots > Nodule | place: USA...
TGTTTTCAACTAAATCATAGAAGCTTCTCGTCCCTGGTACATGAACTCTGCTTTGAATGCGCCTCACAATAGGCTTTGATGTTTCCATCTTCAAAAATTTTGGCCGAACAAGATTCAAAATGTTAAATACCTCCCTGACATGATTCTGATAAAGGGTTCCTGAAAGTACAACTTTTCTAGGCGTTTGAACTTTTGCAAGGGACTGTACCATATCTGTGTTTTCATTCCTAGGATTGTGTCCCTCATCTAAAATAAGAATTGAAGGAACCTTGAGCAAAATATCTTGGCAAGATAATGATGTACTGTTGGTCCCATTATCACAGACAATAGAGGAGAACTGTTTGTATCCTAAGAAAAGAATACTCTTCCGCTCCATCCATTGCTTCAGCACTTCCAGTTGTTGACTTCTACTGTCTGCCTTCACTGTGTAGAAGTCATATAGAGGTATGTCCTCCACCTGCCATATTTGAAACTCCCTTTTCCATGTTGACAATATTCCCTTAGGAAGCACCACTAAGGGTCTTGCATTTGGATACTTGCCTAGAAAACTTTGCATGAAACTGATTATCATGAATGTTTTCCCAGATCCTGGAGCATGGGCTAAGATGCAGCCACCAGGATGGTCACCTGCAAGATTTCTAACAAGAAAATTGAATCCTTCAACTTGATGGGGTTTCATCTGTTTCATGTGTCTAGGGTGTGCTGGGATTTCAGTAACTATGAGGCCATCTTCAATGACATTAATTCCAAATGGATCTGCTTTCTTGGTATTCCATGAATCAGATGCATAAGTTCTTGTGCTGCGTTTAACCTTCAATAAAATTAATATGATAATTAAAAATCAATTTTGAACACTTCCTGTCCCAACCATAAGTAATCTACTAATTATAGATCTTAGTCCAGAATATATATCATGAGAATTATAAACTACGCATTAATTTTATAAAGCAACTAATATCACATTATTTGAATCTATCTACCTGCTATTGTATTGTCTTGGTTTAATAAAGAGGTTGGTAAGTCCTTAAAGAGAAGAGAACTAAGATGAATCAAACAAAATAAACATTTTCCAGTAGGAGGTGTGGGAAACCGTAAATTATCACAAGAATTTCATTAACACAAGTATAGAGAAATTTAAAATTCACTTGTCAAATTGTTAGGTCCTTCTCTGTCCAAACTTTCAACCTGTCAATCTAATTCCAAGCCCATACTTAAAACCACAATTTTCTCACATTCTATAATTTTTTAATCATGATTCATAAACAAAAAAGCATGAATGCAGGAACTAGAGTCTAACCTTGTACTGAAACTCAAATATGGTTTCAATTCCTTGGCCAATAATCCCACAAACACGACAAACATAACCAAGATCATCTTTTAAGACAAAAGAATGATCACAATCATCATCTTCATCATCATCTTCTGATACTTCATCTGGCTGAGGATCAACAGGAACATCCTAGTGGAGATAAATTTAAATCATATCAATGCCAAAGGTCCTCTTAAAAATGGCATCTATGGGTAGAATTTAAAGTAAGAAATAATGTACATAAAGCTGAATTACTATCAATTGTGTGCAAGTAAATTTTCCTGAGCAGAAAAGAAAAGCATGCAATATTTACATGTCATATGCAATGCAAACAAGAAGTATAACATAGAAAGGTTAAGTGACACAGCAAAATAATCAAGGTTAATAAGGATACTTATATGCCATAGCACTACACATAAAGTTACATTCAATATGCAATACACAAACAACTTATCTAAGATCAGCTGACAGAAATGTTAAGAATATTTTCAGTGTAGATTAGAAAAAATAATAATAACCTACATGTACAAAACTAACAACAATGGTCTACATAAATCAATGAATAATGTAGTAAACAAGTAACAAAATCACCCAACCATGCAACTATGGTATAAGAAAAATCTGATGCCTTATCAACCCTCAAAACTAACATATCACAGCAGCATTACAAATTAAATTACATGAAAAACCATCCAAATGAATAGAAGACAAACTAATTGGCAGAGACAATTATTAATAAATTGAAGTATGATACTTTGGAACATTCCATTGCCATTGACATCTCCTTCCAAATAGCGTCTAGACTGTCATCTTCAGTATCAACCTCATCTTCTTCCTCTTCCTGTACACCAACATAAACACCATTTCCGTTCTGAGTGTTGTTATCCTCCATACTTGTCTCAATTTTTAGATCCCCTTCTCCCGGGTAAGGAATGGGAGGTTGATACCCCTAAAATGAATTGTTACAGGTAGATTAGTAAGGTATGTCAGTGAAACAACTTGGATTAAAATGAAGAACAAGAAAAGAAGAAATATCCAGCAACTTCTCATGGAAACAAACAAACAAAACCTTATCCCACTTGGTGAGAATCATCATTTAAAAATACACATTTAAATTCAACTACAAAAAAACTTCAAAGGAAGGTAACTAAAAGCAAATGTGTTGATTCAACTTAAAACAATTTACACAATATGCTCTGAGAAATAAACGGAAAAGCTCAAATATCAAAACACCCTATTTATCTTTCAACACTAGTGCATGCATAGCAAGAGTAAAGAAAAAAAATATATAAATGCCACAAAATGTTCCAATAGACGCTACAATTCTGTCAAATTATTCCAAATAAAAGCTCATGCACATTAGCACCCATCTTCATATATTTATATAATTACTAAAACAAGGAAAAAGCAAAATCTTACTGTTATGTTCAATGCAGGAGACGGTGCAACTAGATTCGGCAACACAACTTCCTGAAATGTAGATTTTTCATCGCTATCATCTTCCTCATCTGAATCAATAATCACAATATGATCTTGTTTTGCAGGGACATCCTTTTTGGTGTCTTCCTCCTCCAGATCTATGACATCTTGTTGCGTCGAAACAGCAACTTGTTGATTTTCCAACTTAGGAGTTTCTTCATCATGTTTCGTTAAGGCTTTCACCCATTGATCCCCTAGTACGGGATATTTAACAAAGTAAGGGCCCAATATTTGCATTTTCTGGGCTATAAGGTCCTCTATATCCTTCGTGACACTTCCAAATTTTCCACTCTCTAAATTATCCAGAACATCAGATATTGCAAATGGATTGTTGTAATCAACAACATTCGAAGTCTTATCATGTGTTGAGGATGGCAAGCCAGAACTTGAAATTTTCAGTCTTTTGACTCCATCAGGGGGGTCAGGAGAAACACCTGGTTTTAGAAAAGAAACTATACTCAATGAAACAAACTACAAATATTCTGTGTAACCACACAATCGAATAAGTGCATGCATCATGAGGATTTGGGAACAATAATACGAGTACGATAGCAAAAGCAAATTCTGGACTCAAGTGTGATACTAGACAAGAACAGTGCAGTTACAACTCCAGCCAGCAACTATTCAAATCAAACCAAGCAAATTCAGAAAATGAAATGAAATGTTTGGATTGGAGTTGCCATTTTACATGCTTTTAGCAGGAAAGATATGTGGACAGTTACATAACAGTATGGCCCAAGCCAAACACAGTCCTATATATTATGATCATAAAAATAAGAAATAAATCCTAAAGAAACAAAAAGGGTTGCAAATGCAACACTTTACCATCTAAGAAGGGCTGCAAATACAAAACCCAAAGCTACAGTTCATCATCTACACAATGGCAGAACCCAAATGGTTTCAGTGACCGCTATGAACAACACATAAAGCAACACACACCAAAACCAAAAACGTCAAATCCTCAAATTATAGAAAATACGAATTAAACGTCAAAGGACGAAACTTTTCGCATGCAACAAGCACAAAATCCACAAGAGACCATTAACTAACGAGGGGAAAAGGAAATGATTCTGGAAATGCAAACAGTGTACCCGGAATCAACATCAATGTCAAATTTAAAGTTAAAATAAAAGATTGAGGAGGAAATGATGAATATACTCGTTGGTCGGGAGCGTTTTGAAGTTGACGCAACATCAACAGAGGACTCCATTAGCCGGCTGAAGAAACTGAAAATTGGAGTGGGATTAAAACTAGAAAAAAAAAAATTATGGGTATCAAAGAAAATGATAAATAAATAAAGAAGAAGCTTTGTGATGAAAAGGGATTTCAGAAAGTGAGAGAATGAAAAGGGGTGTGAGGGATTGAAGAGAGGAAATGGGATTGAGAAATTTATAGTGTGAGTGACGAAGTTGATGAGTGTGTAGGCTCATTCTGTAGACTGACACAATGAGGAAAAGAATAATATATTATCAGAAACACTTCCAGAATAAAAACTTATTTTTTTAATATAAAATTAGCTTTTCTAAATCTTGGTCCTACCTTATTTCTCGTAAATATAATAAGTTTTTGTGACATTTAAAAAAAATGATTTTTTTCAGATTATTCATTTTATGCATCAATTTAAAAAGTTTACATTGATTTTTTAAAACATTGATTATTTGTTTGTTTCTAGTTGGGGGAGAGCCTGGAAATGTAACAATAAAGATACATTTGTTCTCCAATATTTGAAAAAAAATGAAGAAAAAGGAATGAGTTTCATCCATATTTTTTTCCGACCAAAACAAAGTGAAATGTTTAGAAATACAACACATCAACATAGTTGAACATTAATGTAACAACTTCAAATCAATGGACAACTACTTATACAATATCTTAAGTTTAACTCATCTACATTTACATTAATAGAAGGCTAAAAGTATAAGGTTTGGTGTATAGTCTTCTTGAAACCTTTAAGGTGTTCTTCCAACCCAGCATTGATTAACTTAATATTTTTAGTCTTATGATTTGTCTTCTTTTTATGTATCTGCTTAAGCTTCTTTTGAAGATGGTTGTTCTTTACCTTAACTTCTTTTAATTTATTTCTAAACTCATTGGCAACCATGAAATTTGCTTATAAAAGCCCTAGTTAAACCTCTAGATTCTTTTTTTTTTTTCCTAACTCTAAACAATTTTTTAGAATTTAGTTGAGAGAGTTAGGTTGGACTCATTTTTCCTCCAAGAGATCTTGATTTTGCTCCAACTTTTAAGCCTAGACAGATAATTAAGCATTACTCTCAGCATCTCCCTTCTAATAATGAATGATGGTCATACATACATCTCCCTTCCAATAATGAATGATGGTCATACATCTGCCATTTTTATCTTGACAGAGTCTCTGCCCAACTTCTGGGTCCCACGATCTTCAGAGTCATAACGGAACAAGAAAATAACTATCTCCAAGGCCCTTACTTCATTAATCTTTATATTTTGACAGGGTCTGCCCAACTTCTGGATCCCACCATCTTCAGAGTCATAAAGAAACAAGGAAATCACTACCTCCAAGGCCCTTACTTGATTAGTCTTTATATTTATGTGTCACGGGAGTCAAGAGCCCCTCTTTAAACCTAATAAGTAGAGATTGTGTGGGTAATGATGGTGGTCAAGGAATATGGCTAAGAGAACCTTAAAGGGACATTTAATATTGGGAGCTAACAGTTGGGAGCAAAGTGTTTATATTTATAAATTAAGTGCCAACCTCCACAATTATTCATAATAAAATACCAAGATGGATACCTTAATACTTGTTCACCCCTCAAATGAGATATGTGGAGATACACATAGTAATATAAAATTTAATCAAAGTGCAGTCCAATAAGTCAGACATAATCTGATCAAATGAGATGTAACCATGTAACTTGATATTTATATAGCAGTAATTAATTGAATGACATATATTTCATAATCCAACATATATATTATTTATTTTAAATATCTTATGAAGACCTCACCTATAAATATATATTAATCTTATAAGGACTATTCATTCAATTCTTATACTCCTTTATATAGTAGTAATTCCTTATGTCTTTAGTGACTTCATCATAGAATCTTCTATAAGTAGATAACCCTTCATCATCCTGACAAATTCAATAATTATATATGAGAATCATAACTTGATTTATAAGTAAAATAACATTCTTCTATTCTTGAAGACTAACTATCAGTTCAGGTTATAAGTAAAAGATTTTTAAACTCATTGACAACCATGAGATTTGCTTTTAAAAGCCTAGTTCAACCTCTACATTCTTTTTTTTCCCTAACTCTGAACAATTTTTTAGAATTTAGCTGAGAGAGTTAGGTTAGACTCCTTTTTCCTTCAAGAGATCTTGAACTTTGCTCCAACTTTTAACCCTCAACAGATAATTGAGCATCACCTTAGCAACTCCCTTCCAATAATGAATGATGGTCATAAATTTCGCCATTATTATCTTGACAGAGTCTGCACAACTTTTGGGTCCCACCATCTTCAGATGTCATATAGGAACAAGGAAATCACTACCTCCAAGGCCCTTACTTGATTAGTCTTTATATTTAGGTGTGTGCCACAAGGAATTAGAATTCATTCAAAGCTAAAGTTGAAACATGGTGTTGGGCTCAAGAGCCCCTCTTTACCCCCTAATAAGTAGAGACTGTGTGGGTAATGATCGTGGACAAGAAATATGGCTAGAAAAACCTTAAAGGGACATTTAATATTGGGAGCTAACAGTTGGGAGCAAAGTGTTTATATTTATAAATTAAGTGCTAACCTCCACAATTATTTATGATAAAATACCAAGATGGATACCTTACAACTTGTTAATCTCTGAAAATGGTCCACCTATAACTTTTTGCAAATATTGAGTTTGAGAAAGTTATATACCTTCTTATATCTGAGATATATGGAGATACACATTGTAATATAAAATTTAATCAAAGTGCAGTCCAATAAGTCAGACATAATCTGATCAAATGAGATGTAATCATGTAACTTGGATATTTATATAGAAGCAAGTAATTGAATGACATATATTTCATAATCAAACATATATATTATTTATTTTAAATATCTTATGAACACCTCACCTATGAATACATATTAATCTTATAAGGACTATTCATTCAATTCTCATACTCCTTTATATACTAGTAATTCTTTATGTCTTTAGTGACTTGAGTATCATAGAATCTTCTATAAGTAGACATCCCTTCATCATCTCTCGACAAATTCAATGATTATATATCAAAATCATAACTTGATTTATTAGTAAAATCACATTCTTCTACTATTGGAGACTAACTATCACTTCAGGTTATAAGTAAAAGATTTTTAAACTCATTGGCAACCATGAGATTTGCTTTCAAAAGCCTAGTTCAACCTCTAGATTCTTTTTTTTCCCTAACTCTGGACAATTTTTTAGAATTTAGCTGAGAGTTAGGTTGGACTCCTTTCTCCTTCAAGAGATCTTGAACTTTGCTCCAACTTTTAACCCTTGACAGATAATTGAGCATCACCTTAGCAACTCCCTTCCAATAATGAATGATGGTCATAAATCTCGTCATTATTATCTTGACAGAGTCTGCACAACTTTTGGATCCCATCCGTCTTCAGGTGTCATAAAGGAACGAGGAAATCACTACTTCCAAGACCCTTACTTGATTAGTCTTTATATTTACCTGTGTGCCACCAGAAGGAATTAAAATTCATTCAAAGATAAATTTGAAACATGGTGTTGGGCTCAAGAGCCCCTCTTTACCCCTAATAAGTAGAGACTGCGTGGGTAATGATGGTGGTCAAGGAATATGGCTAGGAAAACCTTAAAGGGACATTTAATATTCGGAGCTAACAGTTGGGAGCAAAGTGTTTATATTTATAAATTAAGTTCCAACCTCCACAATTATTTATGATAAAATACCAAGATGGATACCTTATAACTTGTTAATCTCTCAAATTGGTCCACCTATAACTTTTTGCAAATATTGAGTTTGAAAAAGTTATATACCTTCTTATATCTGAGATATATGGAGATACACATAGTAATATAAAATTTAATCAAAGTGCAGTCTAATAAGTCAGACATAATCCGATCAAATGAGACGTAACCATGTAACTTGAATATTTATATAGTAGTAATTAATTGAATAACATATATTTCATAATCAAACATATATATTATTTATTTTAAATATGTTATGAACCCCTCACCTATAAATACATATTAATCTTACAAGGACTATTCATTCAGTTCTCATACTCCTCTTTATACTAATTCCTTATGTCTTTAGTGACTTTAGCATCATAGAATCTTTTATAAATAAATATTTGTTCATTGTCTTCCACAAATTCAATAATTATATATCAGAAATAATAACTTTAACTAAATTCATAAGTAAACGAGTCTAACTATCATTTCAGGTTAGAATAACTTTAAACATATATTAAATAATTAAGTAGATTATATGTGTAATAGTAAAAACTAAGATCGGAGAATTTGATCTTTGAAAAAAAAATTAGATCTTATTTTATGGATGAATGAGATATATTTAATATGACATAGATTAATTGAAAGGAAGATAGAACCATGTTTACAAGTAACTAATTATTTTGTTTATAAATATTGGAGAATAACATTTAATGTTGATTGTATGTTTCTTGTATTAGGAGCATTGATGCCAAAAAAATATTTATTAATTACTAATTCCATGAAAGTTGAATATGGAAGGAAAATTTTTAGTTCAATTATTTTAACGAAGATAAGACACACTCTTTTTTAATATTAGATAATGTTAGATAAATTACTTTTAAAGTTAATTTCGTAAAAAAATATGTTAAGAATTAATTATATTTTTGTAATATTTTAAAATTATCAATGAGACTTATTTTTGAGACATAAAAATGATTTTCATGAAAAAAATAATTGCACATTATAAAATATTTTATCATGTATATCAACTGAAAATTTATATATATTTTTATTAAGAATATATACAATATCTTATTCTAAAATATGGAAAGATGTCTTCTTAAAAGTAATAGATCAAAATTAATGTAATTTATTTTCAATCATATGCACATGATTGTAATATTTTAATTTTTTTATAAAATTACATTTTTTTATACTCATACAGAGGTATTGTTTTTTGAGTAGAAGCATTTAAATGTTCTAACCATATCTCTATTTATACCAATCACATTTAAACATATAATTAATTTTCAATTTTTACTCAACATGAATTCAAACTATTTTATTGACTAATAAGTTTACAACAAAATTAGGTGATTGTAAAAAATAAAAAAATACTTTTTAATTCACATAAAGTTCAACTAAAAATAATTTTAATAGAATTAAATAAATTGTAATTTATATTGTTATTTCTATTTTTTATTTTACTTTGATTATATTTTCTTGTGTAAACCATCAAAATAATAGTTATTTATGGAATAAAATTACTCTTAAAAACCATCAAAATATTACTCTTTTACATTTTTTTTATAGCATTCTTAATTTCACATTTAGAATATAGTTTCCAGAAGCTCCCAGTAATATTAAAACAAAAGTGACAACTTGACCAAACAAGGAACACATTTGTGTCGGCGCGATATTCTTATTTTCCACAACAGTGTGTGTTTTCATATATAATGTTTTGTTTTGCTCGATTTGGCTTCATTTTGGGGTTTGGCGCTTTTTCCCTGACGACCCTTTTAGATTCTGCCACTTCCATTACGTCAACGGTTCGATTCCCTGCACCACTTTCCCCTTTTCAATTTTTAAAACCTCGGTTGCATTTTTTTCTCTCCTTCTTCTTCTCTCTCATGTGATTTTTCAACTATTCTTCTTCTTTTTCTTCTTTTTTTCTTCTTCTTCTCTTCTCACAGTCTCACTTCCAATGGGTTCTCCTCCTTTTTCCTCCGCCGTTGTAAAGGTACCCCCTTTATCTCTGTCGTTTCCACTACAAGTGTCTTGTCGTTTTCCTACGGTCTTACGTCGTTTTGGGTTTTTTCAGGATGCCAAAGTGCTTATGGTTGGTGCTGGTGGAATTGGGTGCGAGCTTCTCAAGACTCTCGCTCTCTCTGGCTTCCCTGACATTCACATCGTTAGTTTTCTTCTCTATTTGGGTCTTTGAGGTTATTTTAAGAAAAGGGTTGGTTATTTTAAGAAAAGGGCTTTTCAGTTATTTTTGAGAAAAGGGTTCTTCAGTTATTTTTTTGGGTGTTTTGTTTAGGGTTTTTTACTGTTGGGGTTTTGTTAAAGTTCCGAGTTTCGTCCGTTTCGTCATATGGGTGTTTCAAATGTTTCGCCCCTTGGTTTTATTAGGTAGGTGTCTATGAGCGCGAGGAGTTAGTGTTGCTTGTGTTGCCGTAACTGTATTGAGGTCTTGGGGTGGGGCAGTATGGTGCCGACAGTTGATTTGTGAGGTTTTGGTTTTTGGGAGGGTTGATTGGTAGTTTGATTCCTTGCTCCTTTTGTGTAGTTGTTGGCTGGTTGGTTCTCGTTCCAAATTTCAATGCTTTGTTGAAGGAGGAAGAGTTTTTTGAGTGTTGGGGCCAAGGGGTGGTTTGAGCCGGTTTTTATGCTTTTGGGTATGAACTGTATTCAAGGGAGAATGGAGTGTTTCTTGTTGGAACTACTGTGTTGGAGCTCACGGTTTGTTGACTTGAATTGCTTTTATGCTAATAGATGTTGAGGTCGATGGATTTATGGTGTTAGTTTGTGGGGTGGCTGTGGATCTTGGTATTTATTTGGGAATCTTGTGTTTTAGTAACTATAGTTATGGCGAATAAGATCTTGGAGAATTGAATTTTAATTAAAATGAGTTTTTTTGTTAGAGATGGTGTAGTACTCAGTGCTGAGGGTGATAGGTTAATGATAATGGTGGATCTGCTGAATGCTGGAGGCTGTTGTACGCATAGTTACTACTGAATGGAATCCTGAGTGTGTTGTGACCTTGTGCCATACATATTTTCATCAAGGATCTTCTCATATGTTTATAACTGTATCTATACATACATACATATATACATATATATGTATATACATACATTATATATATATATTATCATAGTAGTCAATAGTGGAGCTATGAAGCTCGGACACTTCATTTTAAGTGGCGTCTCCCGTGTTCTATCGGACATTGACACTCATACAACATGTATTGGAAAAATTCCTAGATTTTTATGATCCTCTGTTTTGGCATGTGTTCCTTCAGACTGGAACATATTTATGTATTCAGTTCTTCGTTTAGACTTCCTAGTTCATGTTCTGCTAATATTTACTATTTCGTTATGTTCTTTTTCCTATTAACTTCATCATCCTTCAATTTTTGACTTCATTATATGTTCTTACTTCGCTTTGCTAAATAGCCACTACAGTGGTACTTTAGCACTGTTAAGTTGAGTCCTCTGATTCCCAATCGTGACTTCAGCCACTATTGTAGATGCTAGGGTGTTGTGGTTGCAGCATGTGCCTTGCGTAGGTACAACTGATTTTTTTTGTACTAAATAATTGGTATATCATTTGTCAACTGCTATGTGACTTTTTCTATTTGTTCACATGCTATTGACTTTATGGTAACACACCTGGATTGGTGGTAATTTTGTGTCAAATGTAACTCATTATTTATCATGACTTTCTTTAAATTTTTAATTTTGTCTTTTCATTGATATGTGTAGTATAAATTATTTAAGCTGCATTAATAAATAAGGCTTAAATATGTTTTTAGTCCCTGTAAAATGAGTATGTCTTGATTTTGGTGTCTGTAAATTTTTTTTCTTTGGTTTTAGTCCCTCTAAAATTATAAATCACTAATTTTGATCCCTAATATTAGATGACACTAATTAGTGTTGTGAAATAGTGTCAACATGTGACACCTAAGAAAACTCTTAATTTCCGTTAAATAAATGCTATTTATCTATCTTAAAATGAATATTAGGGATTAAAAATAGTAATTTGAAATTTTGGAGTCGTGAAAATCAGAGAAAAATATTTCATAGGGACTAAAATCAAGATTCACACATTTTACAAGGGCTAAAAATAATTATTTCAAATTTATAAGAATGAAAAACAGAGATAATTTTTTGTAGGACCAAAAGCAAAACTTATTAATTTTATAGGGACTAAAAAAATATTTAAGCCTATTAAATAATAATTATTAGATAATAGTATTTTAAGTAGCGGCCGCCCCACTTCTTGTTATCCTATTATAGCATTTTCAGAGTTTGTCACTGTGTGTTGCTACCTAGATAGATGACTTTATTATTTATTATTGCAAGTTAGATTCTTACCTGTTGTAATCAATGCATCATTAAGTGTAGCCAAATTTTGTCATGTCAATTTAGTTTTTACAATTATTTGTCATGGACAACTTCGATTTATAGTTTTGGTGGCTGAAGAGCTGTTTGAAGAGAAGCATACTGGGTTGAAAACTATCTTGAATATAGCTCAAGTGTGTTGTTACTTTTCACCATCCTTGTTTCTTGAAAAATCCATCCTACAATTGTTTTGCAATGCTGATTTTGTTCAATGCCGCTCTTTCTACTAAATTGAGTTCCTAGATAAAGGCTTGAGCATTACAATTGATTTGGCAGTCTTACTGTCAGCAATCAGTCAACCCATCATGGATTCTTGCCCTATGTATGAGGATTTGATATTTTGTTGTGTGTGCACATACTCACTAGTCATTTTTTGTAAATTTTCTCTTGATGTAACTGTATTGTTTTAAGCTATGGATGTGCTTTAACAAATTTTCTTAATTTATTTCTAACGTGCAGATTGACATGGACACCATAGAAGTCAGTAACCTGAATAGACAATTTTTATTTCGACAATCTCATGTTGGGCAATCTAAAGCTAAAGTAAGTTTGAACTGTTATGGTCATTATTGTTAATGGTATAGGTTTCAGTTGTGCATCTATCTGACGAAGTGTTTCAACCAGGTTGCTAGGGATGCTGTGTTAAAATTTAGGCCCCACATTAACATTACACCATACCATGCAAATGTGAAAGATCCTGAATTCAATGTGGACTTCTTTAAGCAATTTAATGTTGTTCTAAATGGACTTGACAATCTAGATGCACGCCGGCATGTGAATCGCCTGTGCCTGGCAGCTAATGTTCCTTTAGTTGAAAGTGGAACTACTGGGTTCCTTGGACAGGTAATTTAATTGTATTTATTGGTTCTGAGTAAGTGATATCCATTTTAAGTGGGATGCATTTTTAGAATTTTTTGGTAGATTCTGAGTGGTAATTTATCGTGTTTGATAGTTATGTTTATATAAGTGTGTCAATATTTTTTTTTTTTTTAAATTATTGATTATCTGGCTGTCCATATATATCTAGTTTTGAAAATTGGTTATTGTCAGTGACTAGCAACACTGTTCCTGGGTAAGCAAATTTCTTATTGGAAAGCAACGTGTTTTATGTGGCATGCTTTTATGCTTCATCATGTGGATATCAGCTAATTCTTTAATTTCTGTCCTAAGATTATCCACTAAAACGTTTATCCTCTATTTCAGTTTTGTTCATGTTCTCTGACTAGATTGATTTGAAGTTTTCATTCTTAAAATTTATAATTTATAATTGTGACATTTGAGGCTTGATATTTAATACTTGCTGTTTCTTTTGCTAATTTTGTTACCCCGTCTGCTTATGGATTTCCTTGGCAAACAAGTGTGGTACATTCTTTATTGCCAACTTATACATGATGTCAATTTAATGCAATTGTGTTGTTAATTACTGCAATATATCAAGTTGCTGTTTCTCAATCAAATTTATGATTTAGTTGAAATTGAAAGTAGGTAACTGTACATGTCAAGGGAAGAACAGAGTGCTACGAGTGTCAGCCTAAACCAGCCCCCAAGACATATCCTGTCTGTACTATCACAAGTACCCCATCAAAGGTATGGTTTATTGTCACTTTCATTTGTGTGTAGTAAATGAAAGTGTTAGAAACATAAAATACTGGTGAGATTGTCCGCTAAAGTTATATTGAATTATAGGCCTCCGAACGTGTAGTCTATGACTGTTAAAGTTCTTTTATGTGAAATTGCTGGTTATGTATTTGATTATGTTTGGTTAGTCATATCTTTTGCTAGGCATATAACAGTTTGTATCTTGGGACATAGAAAATGAAACTATAGGAGTTGTGGTAGTTCATAGAAATTTTATGTTGTTCAGGATTATTTGGATTTTCAAAGAATGGGATATTATGTTGCATTGTTGAATCTTGAAGGTGCTACTAGATAAATTCCTTTTAACATTATTTGAGGCTGTCATATTAGTTATATTTTATGAAAATATATAAAATTTACACACTCAAGCTATCGCCTTTCCTTGTTAACAAAATAAGTATGAATTTTGATGTTTGCTTCAATCTTCTGTTTAATGAGTTCTAAGCTTTTGTCTCCCATTGTTTATGGCAGTTTGTTCACTGTGTTGTTTGGGCGAAGGACCTACTTTTTGCCAAGTTATTTGGGGATAAGAATCAGGATAATGACTTGAATGTTCGATCAAGTGATGGTGCTAGCTCCTCAGAAAATGTAGAGGATGTATTTGAACGTAGGAAAGATGAAGACATTGATCAATATGGGAGGAAAATTTTCGATCATGTATTTGGGTATAATATCGAATTAGCCTTGTCTAATGAAGAGACATGGAAAAATCGTAATAGACCAAAGCCTATATACAGCAAGGATGTTCTGTCTGATGAACTGGCTCAACAAAATGGAAATTTGGAGAAAAATCGTGGGTGTGATGATGAATTATCAGTATCTTCCATGACATCTTTGGGTATGAAGAATCCGCAGGATATTTGGAGTCTAAGAGAAAATTATAAAATATTTCTTGAAGCATTGCGACTATTTTTTACAAAAAGGGAAAAGGTCTTTTCCTATACTTATTTAGATCTATCATATTTTAATATTATCTTCATATCTGGTTACAACATTGTGGTTTTATTTTTAAATTTATCTTTGAGCAGGAGATTGGCAATCTAGGATTTGATAAAGATGATCAGTTGGCTGTTGAATTTGTTACTGCAGCTGCAAACATACGGGCTGCTTCCTTTGGCATCCCTCTCCACAGCCTTTTTGAAGCTAAAGGTATTGCTGGTAATATTGTGCATGCTGTTGCGACTACAAATGCTGTTATTGCTGGGTTGATTGTCATTGAAGCAATCAAAGTGCTGCAAAATGACATTAACAGTTGTAGGTATGATGTGATTCCGATTCCTGTGTATTCTTTCTTGTGGATTATTTGTAGTGATGGAAAAGTGGATTTCTCACCTTAATGTTTGGGTTTGAGGAAACATTGTGAAATGTTATTTAACCAAAAATTATCTTGGAAGAAAATGCTACCTACTGGCTATTGACAATTCTTTTACAGGGCAAAACGTAATTTGTAGGATAATCTTGTTGCTGGTGCTAGATTCTACAGCTTACACCCAGATCTCATTTTGAATGCTTGATAATTATCATTCTTGATTGTTAAATATTAAATCAGTATAGTTTATCGCCACTGAATAAAATTATGATTTTAGAAGATTGCTTGGGCTTGTTTGTTGTTTAAAGGTTAAAAGTTAACTTTGTGTCTTTGTTTGAGAAAATTGCAACTGGTTTCTTTTCAAGGTTTTTTCATTTTTTTAATACAAAATTACTATAAATTTTGTAAACATTGCTTTCAGTTGAGAAAGCATTTTTCTTCTAAAAAAGCTCAAAAAAATGTCCTTAATCATGACTTAAAGAGGGTACCGACAGTGCTTTCTTTGTGGATTATGTCATATGAGTAAAATGTATGGATCTTTAAGGGAATTTTTATCCCTATATTGCAGAGCCTTTTGTCCTGACCCATTTTTCTGTATCTTATACCTTTCATTTATTGTAGATTCTGTTTGAAGGTTGTCTTATTCTTCCTGTTCTTTCCTTGGTGCTCATTGCTTCTCTAAGTAATTCTTGATTAATGTACTACTTTGTAGTTTACAATTCAACTTTACCATTTTTAATGTTTTTTTCTAATCTTTTATGGACATCTCAGAATGACATATTGTCTGGAACATCCATCAAGAAACATGCTGCTTATGCCAGTGGAGCCATTTGAACCTAACAAGTCTTGTTATGTTTGTTCCGAGGTTTGCCAAATCTCCCTTTGTTACATCTGTTGCCTGAAGTTGAAAACATGCTCACACTCAATATATTCGTTTATGTGCAAAACAGACACCTTTGTCCCTTGAAATAAACACCAGCCGCTCAAAGTTGAAAGACTTTGTCGAAAAAATTGTTAAGGCAAAACTAGGGATGAACCTTCCTCTTATTATGTGTGCTTCAAACCTCCTTTATGAAGCTGGTGATGTTGAGGACGACATGATTGCCATTTATGAGGCCAACCTTGAAAAGGTATATTTGTTGTCTTTGGTTTGAAATATATATGATCGCGATTGCTTCAAAGCCTGTTTCCTATCACTTTCAGGTCCTGGCTGAACTTCCTTCTCCAGTAACTGGTGGAACAATGCTTACGGTGGAGGATATGCAACAGGAATTTGTTTGCAATATTAACATCAAACACAGGTTTTTACTTGACTCTAGTTTTTTGTTCTGCGAGAATAGTTTTGATCCCATCTCCTCGAATCCTCTCTTTTCTGCTCGTTTTAAAGTAATATCTTTCCTGGGTGATTTTTAGAGAGGAGTTTGATGAAGAGAAAGAACCTGATGGGATGGTTCTCTCAGGATGGACTCAACCAGTGTCAGCCGCAGAAAATAAAGACAAATCTGTTGGCAATGGTGCAAGCACCTCAGATGCATTAGTAACAGCTGTGGAATCTGAAAAGGATGATGAGATGACTATAGTTTCAACCTTGAAGAAGCGAAAGCTTCCAGATGAAACCGACATTGCTGCTGAAGCAAAGCATCAAAAGCAGTTGGAAGTAATTGACGATGAAGAAGATCTTGTCATGCTTGATGGGGATTTAGACAGCTTCAAAAAGAGAAGGTTGTCATAGTCAATTCATGAACTAAAATCAGCACGAATTCTTGCATCCTAATTTTGTATCGATAGGGAGGTTTGGCGATTCTTTTGGCCACAGTAGTTGTTAGGAATGTTGCTATTAGTCTTTTGCTTGACATAGATACTGTTTTTCTTCCTTGTGCTTTCTCAGTAGCTGCAGCATGTATTATTCTCGCTGACGCCTGACAGAAAGGATCATTGACCTCATAAATTAACTTTCTTACACATGACATTAGTGATGATCAAAAGTTTTGCAAACTGATTACCTATTCAATTATTGTCATGTATACTATATTCTCTATTTGAAATGTGATTTATCTTTTATCTGGTGCATCTGTCATCATTTCTCAAGGTCTAAGGGACAGCTTTTGTTCGAGGCATGGCCATCTCTAATGGCTTAATGATACCATGTGCGTAAGAATCATTACAATTATCTCTTACAGAGAATATAGTTGGAGATATGAGGCTATGTATAATGTTGGTGTGACACATCAAACGTGTGCATCTAATTGTTGAACAAAGGTAGCAATTACATAATAGTGTGTGAAGAAGAGTACTTATGTTGAAGTGAGAATGTGACTAATATGATCCATGGCGAACCATTTATTATTGCTGAATGTATTGAAAGTTTGAAACGGCATGAAGGTGTAACGCTTTACCAAAATGTTTTTCACTTTCAAACTGACCAAAATGATATTTGATGCACAGTGAACACCCTTATGCATGGATTGTGACAAAGGTTGAGCAGTTACCATCTGTCATAATAGCAATTCTTTACTTGATCTTTATGTTTACTACTGAAAGATTCTTTTTATAAATGAAGAAACTATTTTCATATAATTTGTATCTATAAGCTATTTTTAAAGAGTTTATTGAAATTAGTTAAAACTATATGCTCTCAATTACTTACATAAGTTGTAAGTAGGATATTCTAAACGTATCATTGACTAACCAGATGAATATATTATTGTTGAGAAAGGTTGCTCTCTTGAAAGATTGATGCACGGGAAATTTAATCCTCTTTTCTGGAAAATTGTCCCTAATTGAACCCATGTTGGGAATAGCTTGTCAATTTCTTGCTCCATGTTGAAGGAGACCACTTCCAGCCAAAAATAAAATGACATGATATTTGGTCCTAAAAATATGGATTGTGTTTTCAACTCCTGAAATCTGCACCTATCATTTTCTTTCAATCATTCAATACTCTACCATTTATGGTAGGGAAATTTAGTAAGGCTGTGCCCTCCTGCAATCCTTGTTTTAGTACTTGCTCACAACCTCTCAGTACCCCTAATAGGACGAGTTCTTCCTATACCCTAATACATTCTTCCCGTACTCTAATAAAAAAATTTAATACCATAAGCCATCCGGTTCTCATTTGAAAAAAATTGACAACCGGATGACACTCCCATCCGGTTGTCTTTTTCAAATGACAACCAGATGATCTGCTCATCTGGTTGTCAATTTTTTTTTCAAATGACAACCGGATGGGGTGTCATTCGGTTCTCATTTCCAAATTAAAATGATAACCGGATGGCACCCCCATCCGATTGTCATATGAAAAAAAATTGACAACCGGATGAAGGTGTTATCCGGTTTTCATATAAGGACAATTGTGATATTAAGATTTTTTATCAGAGTGCAGGAAGAACGTATTAGGATACAGGAAGAACTCGTCCTTAAATAGATCTCAATTGGGTATAATTTTATTTTTAAAAATTTTAATTGGATTCCAAGAAACTAATCATAAGTGGGTGTCTCAATACCCGAATGGAATGTTTTTGAAACTTTAAAGATCGAATTATAAGATGAGAAAAATGTTCTATATTAACGATGTAAACTAGTTTTATTCTGTCATATGCATGATAAATTTGTTTACTTTTACAATGATTAGATGATTGTAAAATTGTCTTACATTATTAACGTGAGAACGCTAAAATCTTTTCAAATTTAAACTATCACTAAATAATTATTTTTTCAGAAAGTATGTGGAGCAACACAGTAATGTAACCAAAGAGAGGTGATGGACCTTGGATAAAGATTTATGGAACAATTGTTGGTTCTGGTATTTAATTTAGAACTGAGACTAGATAAAATAACTGTCATTTCTTCTTAGGCATGGCATCATAATTTTGACAGTGACAATAAATTTACACAATGATGGTTGTCTTATGCTCTTCCTCTTGAATCAGCATCTATTGTGGATCTACTATCAAGAATTAGTTTGAAACATGGAGGTGCATTTAGCATTTGTAAAATAATATAAGAACATAATACTGCAACTACCACAATTTAATATTAGAATATTCTGTTGACAGAAGATATCTTATTGAAGCTAAATGTGTTGAATATCAGATAGACATAGGGCTGGGGAGTAGGCACACTTTATCTCCATTTGGATCATTACAAGGTAGGAAAAGGAGATTGTTCTACTTTTATCACCAGATTCAGCTATGTTGTCTTTGTCCTATTTATTTACATGTTTCACTTTTTGATAGAAAAAAGTTTAAGAGATTAACACTGTTTTTATCAGTACCTGTGTAAAAGAAGAGTTTATGACTGGGGTGATATTTATGTGTTGTTACATCTTCTATCTCAGTTAATATAACTATTTTTTTCTCCACATTAATTAGATTAAAAATATAATTAAAAATTGTGTTATTTTGAAATTATAAAAAAAAAACAAACAGAATGAAAGAGACATTTAAAAAGGAACAAATATATAGTAATAAAATCTCATATGGCCAAATGACATTTTTGTAAAAGGACTCAGAAACTCTTGCTAGAATATTGGTCCATTACATAAAAATTCAAGCCAACTTCACTACCTGCAGTAGCCAGTTTCTCTGAACATGCAGCTTCTACAATTACCTCCTCTACAAGTTACATAACAATATACAACAATTCATTTATGTAATACCATACATGATTAATGGTACTGTGGAATGCATGAGTTCTCACAAGCCAACAAGTTAATCACATTACATATTTGATACACTCTTTTGCTACCATGCAAAGTAATACCCCACACACAATACAAAAACACAAGAGAACCTACACGAGAAACAACACGCAATATCACATCATTACACAGTAATTTTTTGGTCCAAGCCTTCACAGAGTTACTATAACATCATCTCATAGAGATCAGCAAAGTTGTGGCAGTCCAGCTGGGGGTTCCATTCTCGAAAAAAATTTAGCCTTTCACCTGCCATTGAGATTGTTGAACTGAGCAAACATTGCAGTTCCAGAATGGTCATCAATAGAATGCACTTCTGGTGAAGCATTGTTCACTTCTGCACGTGGCGGCGCCGCCACTGCAGCAGCCGCAGCAGGAGGGTCAGCAGAAGGAGTGGAAGGTGCTGGAGGGATATGTGGTGAAGTAGGAGCAGCTGCAGATAACTTTGTCTCATCCTCAGCCTTTCCTTGTGTGAAGGCCTCTTGAAGCTGCAAAGCATACTCCAAGTTCCACAAAACATCTCCCATTGAAGGCCTATCCACTCCATGATCAGCCAAACACTTCTCAGCAGCCTCAGCAAACTTCTTCATGGATTCAGGATTGATGGATCCAATGAGGTGAGGGTCTATGATCTTGTCAAGCAAGCCCTTTCTCTTCCATTGCATCGCCCAATCAGCCAAGTTTACTTGTTCACGGGGCAACTGAGGGTTGATGGCTGGCCTTGCACACAGTGCCTCAAGCAGAACCACCCCAAATGAGTATACATCAGATTTTTCTGTCAGTTGCTGCCTCCTGAAGTACTCAGGGTCAAGATAACCGAAGCTACCCTTCACAGCAGTGCTGACATGACCCTGCCCCATTGGTGCATCCTTGGAAAGTCCAAAGTCAGAAACTTTAGCTGTGAAATTCTCATCAAGCAAGATGTTGGTGGTCTTGACATCACGGTGAATGATGCCTTGTGCTGTGCCTGTGTGAAGGTAGTGAAGACCACGAGCTGAACCAATGCAGATCTCTAGCCTTTGCTTCCATGAGAGAGGAGCCAAGTTCTTTCCATAAAGATGGTCTCTAAAGTGTCCATTAGGCATGTACTCATAAACCAGGATCATCTCATCATTCTCATCACAGTATCCAATCAAGGACACCAAGTGCCTGTGCCTGAGCTTGGACAACATTTGGATTTCAGTCTGGAATTCGTTGATGCCTTGCTCTGATTGAGGGTTTCCTCTCTTGACTGCCACTTGAGTCCCCTCATCTATCACACCCAAATACACATTGCCAAATCCACCAACACCAATGATGTTCTTTGAGTCAAAGTTCTTGGTTGCCTCCTGAAGTTCAGCAAAGGAGAAGTACCGGCCTAGTCCCATTGATGAGGAGAAGAAGTTGCTCTTTCCCATTGAGTTCTTGCTGCTCATGAAGCTTGTGTCACCAGCATGCAGAGGCAGCAACCATGAAGAGAAACTGTTCCTCTTCTGCCAGTCTTGAGGCCTCTTGTGCCACTTGATCACCATAGCTCCGAGGCCAACAAAGGCTCCAAACATCATGGCAAATCCAACTGCAGCCACTGTGCCGCGGTTAGAACCACTAACACTTCTTCCATCAACCCCAAATTCTCCATCCAAACTATTCACAGAGTTGCTCATCTTAATGACCTCTATACCATTCACAATGGCATTGGCACTTCCACCAACACCAGTGGCTGGACCAACCTGAATTGAGAGTCCCTCAGCCATCAGTGTTGCATTCACCACAATGTCTTTGTAATAGGGGGTTGACAAGGCACCAGTCACGGCTGATAAATCAAAGTTAGAGATTGCCGTTTTCCCATTAACATACACATTAAAGTAGAGTTGGTTCAGCCCTTTACTAACAATGTCACAGAAGTGCAGCCTAACAAGGTAGCTGAAAGAGGTGTCCACATCAAATTTCCACGACACATTGAAATTTGGCTGGTTAACACCAGCATCAGCCATCTCAGTGGCAGAAGCATACACAGTTTGTGGAGCAGTCAGAGGGGAGATCGCAGGATTCTGCTGGGGGAATTTAACCGCAGTGGTAGCCACAGACACACTCTTGGCCAAGTTCTTGTTTGTGAGGAAAGGGTCATCAGATTCCCAAGTCCTCCCAAGGGTATCATTTGATGAGGTGATGAGAGTTCCTCCATTGTTCACCCTGAACACAGGCTGCAAGCCATAGGTTGTGATGCCGGTGAAGTCACCCACAGGGAAAAGGGCAGTGGCAGTGTCAAAGATCAGTTCATCAGGAGCTGAAACAACCTCAATGGCATTGATGAAAGCAGCTGAGTTCTTCAAGGGAATGAAGGAAAGAGAGAACTGAGGCTCAGTTGCATTGATGAGATACTCCTTGAGGATAGGCTTGTCAGTGTTGTTAACATTGAAGCTGTGGAGGAGCACATAGGTATCTGTGAAGACTGAGAAAGTGGCCTTCTGGAGGTCAAAGATGTTGTTCTTGATGGGGTAGAAGTAAAGACGGACCCAGTGAAAACCTGGCTGGAGCAAATGGAAGCAGTACTTTGCTTCCTGGATGAAGATCCTTGCACTCTTGTACACAGGATAAGGTAGGTTGACATCATCTGCATTGACTTTGAACTCATCATTGGCATTCAAGAAAGAACTTGCTTGAGGGTCAGTTTTGAATTGTCTTCCATCAGGGAGGGTGGATGCAACATCTGCACCACAATCAATGAGGAAACTGTCTCTTGGTTGGAAGGATTCTGAGGGAGGAAGGCCTAATGAGGGAGAGGAGAAGGAGAAGAGAATGGTGGTGATGACCAGGAGGGTAGCCATCAGAGATGATGAGCTGAAGGGTGATAGAAAAGGTTGTGTGAAGCTCCTTATTGGTTTTTCTATCTTCCCCATACCTCCTGGGGGATGAGGATGAGGATTTTTTTCAATTTAGAATGAAGAGTGGTGACAAAAAAGAAACTTGATATGGGGTGTTCAAGGATCCCTATAAGGGATTATTTTCTTTCTCAAACTGCTTCAATCTTTGGAGGAAAAAATGAAGGGATCACAACATTGTTTCTGTTAGCTTTATTTAGCATTTCCCAAAAGGAATGTGGAGGCTGCATTGTGCTTTGCTCATTTCTGGTGCATTGCATGTTTCTGTTTCCTTTATTTAGCATTTTCCAAAAGGAAGCAGGTTTTGTTTGTTTGAACAGGTCAAACTCACCATTCATTCTTCAACAAAACTCAGAAAAACAAAGTCTGCAACCATTTTCTACCAGCTTTTATTCTTTCTTATACGTGCTTACATATTGTCTTGTTTATTTTTTATTTAGATATTTCAAAGTTATTTACTTTACTTTCATTTAAATTGTTTTGTGTAGTTTGTTAAACTATTTTCATTTAGCTTGTATATAGATTTGAGTATATCTGTTTTTTTGTCCATTTACTCATTTTACTACTTTCAAACATCTATTTTAATCTTTTTATTTCAAATCTATTCTTACTAATTAATGCCTTTTCCAAATGTTGTTAATGAAAATCTACAAGTAATGTTTATATTTATCACTCAAAATAATGTTTTGATAATTGTGAAAACTAAATTTAATTAATCTTTCCAACAGCAAATTGTTTACTATAAAATAAACTGTTTTGCATAAAATCTTTCACTTTTTGTCATCACTTAAAATAAAAATGTTATATATTTTAATCTAAATGACAATTAAAACTTTCAAATCATATTTATGTTGGTTGAATTACAACTTAAACTATATTAAAAAAAATCATAATTATAATAGAACTTATTATTATTAACAATAAGATGATAATAATTATCTTGTACGGAATCATCAAACATCATAAACATTTTTATTATTGACTTAATAACTTAATATAACACAAAATGAAAAATATATCACAAGTTGTAATTAAACAAATTTCATCATGTAAAAAATTTAAAAAACTCGTTAAATAATATAATTAACAACTCTTCTTTATATCCTAGAACATCATAGGTTTTCTAAAAGAAAACACTATCATTTAGTTGAAATTGCTCGTTATTTTTTTTATCATACTTTCTTACCTATCTCATTTCAGTTTAATGTTCTTGAAACTACAATCTATTTTATAAATTGCATGCGCACACGGGTTTAAAATGAACTCAAGTACTTATTTTATTCATCACAAAATTATTCATGTATCTTCGGATGTGTATGTTTTCTTGTTTTTTCAAAATTCCAACTATGCATCTTCTTAGACTACATCTCATTTTAAAGTACTTACTTCTGTTCTACTTTTAAAACTAAAAAAAATCTATACCTCAATACACGTGTATTTTGTATCTTATATATTTAAGGAACTTCAAGTGTTTCATAGGCCAACAAGTTCTCAACTAGTTCATCTATTTACCAAGTTTCTATTTATTCTCACCATGCATTTGTTCTAGACAAATTCGCATTATTCATCTTGTATAATATAATGCAAAATCATAAGCATGCATTATAATATATATACATATTAATACTATATATTTTTAATATATAAAAATTATATTTCTAATACAAATATCCTAAACATTCTTATCTTTAATTTAATATAATACTAAACAAATATTTTTTATTCTTAATTTAATATAATACTAAACAAATAATATATAAAAAATCTATTTATTAAAAAATTTCATCATCAATATATTTATATATAAAAAGAGAAAAAAATTGAAATAAGCTTTAAATTCAAATTTGAAATTTATAAATAACCTAATTTTTATTCTCTTCTATTCGTTTCCAAAACAGATAAGTGGTTAGTGGATGGTTTAAAAGATAAGTTTGAAAAATATATTATTGCTAACCGTATACACGTGGCTTACACGTGTGATTAACTATCTTTCTGCATGCTCTCAATAATCCACGTGCTCTGCTTGCTCTCAATAATTCACACGTGCTGCTGCATGCAAATCTCCAACACCACCAAACAACTTATTCATAAATAGACATTAATATATATATATATTACAGATAATGAACATTGGATTTGGTACAAGTGTGTAGAGAAAAGTTTGAAGATGGCACAAGTGGAACTGCGAGATGAATATGGAAACCCTGTGGAACTCACAGATGCTTATGGAAACCCTGTTTGGCTAACAGATGAGAAAGGGAACCCAGTGCACCTCACTGGTGTGGCTACCATTGCAGATCACACTCTGCAAACTCCACAACATATTCCTCTTCATTCCAACCCTACTTCAACCTTAATTTCTGTAAGTATATATATACACCAATCATGTAATGTCATGTATATGTTTCATCTGTGTATAAGTACAAAATTTTATTTCTCAATCTTAAAATAATTGCATTTTGAATTTGAATTTTATGATTAAACTAGACCAATTTCACACTTGTTCATCTGTTCTTTTTAGTTTTACTTCTTCTCTATGTTCACTAGAGATCTTTGCTAATTGGATAGGGCAATAGGAAATTTTAAATATCACCCATTTAGTTCAATTTTTAGTTTTAATTTGTCTAGTATTCTGTTTATTCGTTTTTCTATATTAATTTTGATTTTTCATATATCTCTATCTATATATAGATATATTTAGTTGTGAAAATTAGTTAATTTCATCATGTATATAACTAAGACTAAGACGATTTCTAACTTTTTGATGTAACTCATGTATTTTATTTCTAATAAATCTTTAAAATATTTTAGATATAGATAAAGATGATATGCTTTAAAGATATTAATCAATACCTTAATTTTTATATTGTTAATTTTTAATATCAAATAAGTTACATATTTAGTGTATATACTTTGTTTACTTATAAATTAATTTAATTGAACTGAATTTTCTAAAAAGTATATTTCTCCAAGGCAAACCCCTTAATTTGCTTATATTTTTGCATTTTTTTCCAATATATCTTTTTTCTTTTTTATTTTATTTTATATTCTCCATGATGCTATATTAAAATATTTTAATACACCATTAAAAAATTTATTTTGAAATTAATAAAGATCATATAACCAAAGTTTCATTAAAATGTTATTTATAATTGGATAGAATACTTTAATTTATGATGATTAATTCGAAACATAATTTATCATGTAATAGTAAAACATGATATATATATATATATATATATATATATATATATATATATATATATATATATA
>Ga0209700_104302_pt1 | contig 25886 bp, 11 predicted proteins | sample SiratroredBW_FD_187528 | JGI IMG/M metagenome (GOLD analysis project Ga0209700, IMG submission 187528) | Root nodule microbial communities of legume samples collected from California, USA - Siratro red BW (SPAdes) (version 2) | ecosystem: Host-associated > Plants > Roots > Nodule | place: USA...
TTTTGAAAAGAGAGAAAAACGAATCAATCTACATTTTTCATCAAGAAACGAATCAAGCTACATTTTTACATCAAGAACTGATTTCTTGGACGAAAGAATTGGAGCCATCAGCTGACTGAGATCATTACATTGCTGATTTGATATTCTGACTAAGCGTCCTATCCCTATTCTCTTATATTTTTGTATTCTGCTGTATAGGGTTGTCTTAGCTTTACTGATTTCTGTGAAAATCATTTACTGAATTAAAACAGTGTGTTGTTCTTGAATTACTGGATTGATGTGAGGTTTCACAAGATCAAAGCATATTGATGTGAGGTTTCACAAGATCAAAGCATTGATTGCATCTAGTGAGATACTGTTGCAGAAGATTGGTACTACGGAGAATACAAATGACATGTTAACCAAGCCAGTTACCACATACAAGTTTAAGCATTGGTTGGATTTGTTGAATGTTTATAGTTGCTAGAGAAGCATGGTAGTCCAACCCACTATGTGTTTGATACTTCCAGATTGTATATCTTCTAAGGGGGCGTATATTCGTCAAGGTGGAGATTTGTTAGGTATGACTCATAATACCAAATAGGGGAAGTTATAGGCTTTGTGGGCTGGGCCAGGAGTGTGGGGGTATTTTGGTTATTGTACCTTGTTTAGGGTTATTTATATAATCATCTGTAATTGTAACCCTAGTGATTTGATCTCTCTAATAACAAAACACAACTGCTCAAACGCTCCTGAGGACGTAGACAAATTGTCAAACCTCGTTAAATTGTGTGTTCTTTATTTTTTTCATCTTCGTTCATTCCTATGTTTATAACGTGAGTTTCTCAACACTTGTAATAGTTAGATAGATATGCATTCTTATTTGATTGATATAATTAGAAAGTGTCGACATATATATAGTAATCCAATTGTTAAATTTGTACAAAAAAGTCTATCAAAGAATCATTTATTGTCTTCGGAAAACACTTTAAAAAAACATCACACAAATATTATTTCAATATGACACATAAAAAGTCTTATGTAATAGATTATAGTCATTATAGATTGAAATAGAAGGATACAAAAACAAAAAATACACTAATAATCAATTAGACTATATAACACTTAATTATAACACATACAAAATAATCAATTAATACTAATGTTAATCAATTAAACTCTAAGATATTACAAAAATGTGAGATATATAATTAGTTAAATTTGAATGTAATAGGTTAAACTATTCTGTAAACATTTTTAAACAACATATTTATCATGTCTATGTATATTGTCAAACAAATTGCAGTCTTTAAGCATTCAAGAACATATTCAAATAACAAACAATAACATTACACATTCAGTAACATGTTCACTTGGATTTTTGGAGGAGCTTCTTGATTTTAATTTTCATATTGCTTCTCTCATGCAAAACCAAAAAACAAATCAATTTCTGCCTAGGTCCCAATTTGTGTTTGGGTGCTTTCATGTTAATAAAACTTATATTGCTTTTGGGCAACCAAGAGTATTTTCCACTTGGAACAACAACATTTTTGAAATAATAAGAATTTGATGTATGACTGATAATTGTCTAGATTACTTGTTTTTCATCTTGTTTATGACACTTAACTGCATGCAAATAGAAATAATTTTAGCCAAATCAGATTCAATTAAACCTAGATTCTTAAATTGCTTGGAATTAGTAAGTTGTTAAACTTTGCTTAATTATGCAAGATTTTTATTGCAAAGATGAGCAAACCAGTACCAAGCGCAAAGCCATCCTCTAGCGCAGGGCACACGATGCCTAGCAGATGCAGAGTTGAGCAAAGACCAGAAGAATTCAAAGTGTTTAGCAGAGTTGTGATGCTACTTAGCAAAATATGACTAAAGAAGGTTTTAATTGGAATAAATATTCAACTGAGTAAAATAACAAAGAGTTAAGCCCAAGATTACTTCAAGATGAAGAAAATCACACATTAAATGCAAAGTGGAAGAGGTTGAGCCAAAGAGAAAACCTTCATATGAAGAAACATGCTTCACTGAGCGTTGGTGGCTGAGACTGAGCACACAAGTAGAAAAGTTGAGCTGAGAAGAAAACTTTCATATGAAGAAATCTAATCCATTAATCTCATGTGTTTGGGGCTTAGCACATAGAAAAAAAAGGACTCAATTGCTTAGCTCTATAAATAGGAAACCATTTGTAATTTCAATGGAAGGTTGTATTGGGATATTTCAATTATAGAGTTATATTCATATAGTGTTGTCTTGTCATATTCTACTCATCTAGAGCAGTGTTCTTATGTTGAATTGCATTATTATTCACTTTTCTATATAGTTCTTCTTCCATTTATATATGATATGTTCTTCTTGGTATATTTTTATTGCTTATGCTTGTATTGTAGACTCTTTTGTTTCTAATACATGATATTAGGAGTTGAATGAAATTGGAAAATACATTCAGCTTTCAGAACTAAACTCAATTCACTATAGAAGTGCAACTACCAAGAATATGGTGCAATTTATGACAATAGTGTTCTAGTAAAAGGATCTTAATGCAGGGAGTGAATCTCATCAAGTGAAGGAGTTGATTGATTTTTGTTCAATCCTTAGGCAACCATGACTAACGAATTAATTTAGTTGAGCAATAGAAACATAAGACCTATCATATTTGGCATGTAGGATTAGATTATAAAGAACAATTACTTAATCATAATCTTATTCCAATACTTGCATCCACTCACTAACATAATTAGTCTACATTTATCTAGTTTATGTACAAGTATATCAGTGTATTCAGTTCATTCTTTAAAAAGGATACCATTAATATCTATAATACTTCCTAATCCTTGAGTATACGATAACTTATTAGCAATTGTATTATAGTTGAATTAGTCCACTTGCTGAGAGACCACATCAATTGCCATTCTTTAAACAATAAGAATAAGATACAAAAGGTTTAATGGATGGCTTTTTAAAATGAAAATACTTTTAAAATATTTTACTTCCTGGAAAAAGAATCTCTAATTCCAGCTCTATCCATTACATACTTTTGGGAATTAAGAATTGAGTTCAAGTTATATTTTCCTATTGTAAACTTTGCAAGAGTTTTCTTAAGATATTCAACTTTGTTTTAAATTTCTTATGCATAATTACCTAAATTAACTTTATTGTTTTCACTTACGCCTACCTACACATGGAAGTTTGTGTTTCCTTTCGTTCACAAAATAAGAACAGAACATAATATAGAAAATCACAAATAATATATGTTTTCTTTTTATCATTTTAGCATTATAACAGCTCATATTGCTTTAGATATATTATTTTTATATACTATATATAAGTAAATTTTTTTGCAAATATTTATACAAATATAATTAATTTAATTAGGTTGTATTTTGAATATTTTTTTAAACTACTGAGCAAATCAAAACTCTTGAGAATTAATTTTATAAGTAAAAGTAAGTTCAATCGCATTGTAACGTTTTTCTATTAATCCTATTATGACACTCAGAACATCTAATTTTATAACATAAGAGGTTCTAATAAAAAGTAATTATCTATTAGTTTTATTGAAAGATATTAATATAAATACATAAATATATTTAACATGATATCATAATAAAAGATAATTATTTTAGTTTTTAGTTACATTTATTAACATTAAGAAATTCTTAATGTAAGAATCATTGTTTAGTAATTTTATATTATTGGAAAATTAGATGCTTCATGTCTTAATAATATTTACCATCTAGTATAGTATATTTATTAGGTGTTACCCTTTGAAATACTACTTTTTGTTGCAAAGTATTATAAAATTTAGCAAGATCACAAGAAAAAAATTTCAATAGAGTCGGAACTTTATTCCTCCCGATTCGCATTCTAAGCAATTAATATATTTTAAAGTTCAAACTAATATGTATGATAGATTGCTAAATAGACAACTAACATTTTCTATAAAATAATATTTAATAAAAGAGAATTTTTTTTTGGCATTTAATAAAAGAGATTGATCCCTTACTTTTGACTATAAGATATATTAGGTTCACACAAGAATTATTAAGTTAATAAACGTGCATATAAAAGTATTTATATCTTAAAATATCAACGGTCGAATTTATTTTAGAAAAATAAGTTTTTATTTATTTATTGCCGGCAAAGTAGCATGAAGAGAAACAAATTCACCTAACTCTTGTAATATGCTCTTGCACCAGCCAATACCCACAAACAAATAGTGGGAATTGCAGTGCTTGCATACTATACATATTTAGCAGACAAAATTAAAAGTCAAAGAAATTAATTTATATATAGAAGAGAGAAGTCAGCAAAAAAGGTTTTCTCATGGCCTAAAATTAATTTATATATAAAATGAAAACAGAAAATCAGAGAAATTATATGAAATGACCTCTACATCAGCTTATCCATAAAGTTTTTAAAGAAATTTAGTAGTTTTTCTTATTTTGTAGGTCAGAAGTGATTCTACAAAGGTTTATCTATTCATTTATACATGAAATTCAAAATATGTTTTTATGGTGGTTTAATGTGAAGAACATAATAATATTAAATCTCATCTGTAAATATTATATAATATCATGATATTATGAGAACAAATGTTAGAGAAGTGTTGGAAGAAAGCAATTATGACCTAAATCCATGTGTAGAAGCCATATCATGCCATGCGTAGTCTATCTAATGCAGAATTGAGGTGGGTTTGGTCCCTAAAAGGAAAAAAAGGTATGATGGTGAACTTGAATGAATGAATGGTGTTCTCCATTAATACATAATATGGAAGGAATCTTGAGCATGTGGCAGAAAGGAAAAAAAGAAAACAAAAAAGAAAACAAAAAGGAAAAAAAAAGTATTGTTGAATTTGAGTGGAGTGCACAGGGTTTTTGGTGGCCTATAAGAAACTGCCACCTGCATCTCTGCTTCATTCCAGATACTCCTAACGCGTTACGTGAGGTTTCTCCCACAAACTATTCAACTCAGAAAACAATTACCTACCTAAATTTAGATACCAATACTTCTAAACCTACCTTCTATCTCTTTTAGATATCTCTTTTAATGATAGGTTCAAATATTTTCTTACTTATGTCCATGTCAAGTTGTTTAAAATAATGGTATTATAGTCATCTCTTACTTAAAAATAAATGTTTTATAGTGTATCTAACATGTTCTTGATTAGAAATAGATCTTCAATCAAGTATATATCAAATATTATTCATCTTTCATGTTTTATTTCATTATTATTATTATTATCTTCTTAGCAATTCACCTTATGTTATGTATCTAACAATCAATAAAAAAATTATTAACTATCAAATCAATTATATTAAAGTTATTTATAAAAATCATTATAAATAAAAGACTAATGCAAGAAAAAAAAATGTTCTATTTCATTATATAATAAATAATTATGATATCTGAGACTTAACGTTGTTAGCGAAATATTTTTGGAGATATCCCTCCTCACACAAGATCAAAGACTAATACTAACACCTAAGAAAAATTGTTGGATCTTTCTCCAATAATATGTTCTTTTAACAATAACTAATAAAAAATTTTATTTTCAATTTATGGTTAATTACGATCAAATATTTTAAAATAGGATATTCAAAATTATATTTATCCGAATTCATGCAAATAAAACTTATTCTAACATTAATAAAAGCTAATTGATTTTTTAAGAAATAAACAAAAATACAGATCATTTTTAATATTTTAGAAATTTTGATTATAATATTAATTTTTGAAATATCTTTAAAGCCTTTGTATGATATGAACTAACATGAAATATAATAAAAAAATAAAAAACTTAGAAACTTAAAATAGACAAGGGAAATATGAAATATAAAAAATAACTTAGAAACTTAAAATAGACAAGAGAAAGGAAAAGAGTGGAAAGTACATACTAAATAAGTAATGTAATTATATTTATTGTTATTTGTTTGAGGAATAGTGTATTTTTTTCTTGGAATGTAATAGTCTCATTCATAACAATGTATGAGTTAACAAGTTTTTGAAAAAATAAATTTAAATAACTTTCCATCACTTCACCCTTACATTGTTCTAACTGTTATCTTGATTTAATTTGTTATCTTTAATTTCTTAATTTTGAAATAATTTCATTTTATGAATAGTTTGAAAACTCATTTTTTTAAAATATAATCAATATTTATTAAATATGGCTTTAAATATGTAAAAAAAAAAAAAAACTCAAACTCGTTGTCTTAATATTTTAGATTAAAAGTGAGATTAATTTTTTATATGAGTCTGACTCATGGTTATAATTATGATTAACCGACTTATACTAATACAATTTTATTTTTGTATTAAAAGTATTCTTGATAAAAGTTTTGAATGTATGAGTAACAATATATAATCGTTTATGTGATGTTCATATTAACTTGAACAACATATAATAAAAAAATTCACAAACTCTCGTTCGTTTACGAATGTAAGTAATCTTTCTTAATTTTGAGATGCTCTCTTTAACTTTTTATAGTAATTTTTTTTAACTTTATAATAATGTTTTTCTATTGTTAGATAATATTTTTTATGTTATAAAATGTATGCTCTCTTCAACATTGTTTACTATTTTTTTTTTAACTTTATAATTAATGTTCTTCTATTCTCAGATAATTTTTATTATGCTATAAAATGTTTATCACAATATTTAAACATAGACATTGGTGTAGTTTAAATTTAGTTTCGTCATTCATTTAGTCTTAGTGGATTGAGAGATAATAGGATTTGTAAATTATCATTAATTTTAATTTCTAATGATAATGTGGACTTTTGAGCGTACGAAAAAATTATTTTATTTTCCTGTAAAATTGTAAATCTATAAGTTTAACTTGATGGATTGACAGAATAATTAGACATGTTATGCTTATACTTTGCGAAAATCATTTATGTAAATAATTTATGTTTAAATTCCACCATCTTTATTTAAAAATTCGTCAAGTCAGTGACAATATCATGGCGAAGTTAGTTGCTAGTATAGTTAACTTGAAAAAGATTTGTAACAAGTAAAAAAGAAAATCTAAAAGCCTTAATGGAGTGAATTCGATTCTATTTTAAGTATATAAAAGTCAAGTTAATTGAGTCAACATAGGTTTTTAAAATTAAATTCTAATGTAGTTTGATTCTTTAGATATTGGAATTGTACATGTTAATCTCTTGGTTAAAGCTTGTTGACTGTGAGAGATGAATTAAAGGTATACAATTTGGAGCAATTAGAAATTTCTATAATAAAATTGTATGTTTGCTATACGAGGAAGACTTAATTGGTATAATTAAAATATCAGAGACTAAAATTATGTAATTACAATAATTTAGGTAAAAAAATACAATTAAGTCGTGATCATACTATTAATTCAAATATTCACTAAACTAAATTTTGTTAAAAGAACCTTATTTGGTTATCTTTATAAAAGAAAGCCTGTTCCAATCATGCTTTTCTTAATCTATAAAACTTATAGATATGACCTTGTTTAAAGAATCTAAACCACTCGGATTAACATATTACTATAGTTTTATTTTTGGAGGGTAGGTAAGAGGTAAAAGCACTCGGATTAACATATTCCTACAGTTTTATTTTTGGAGGGTAGGTAAGAGGTAAAAGGAAAAATAAATATATGTGCTATGAGAAAAAAAATATAATGGAATATAAAAAGAAACATGGGTTTACAAATTATAATTTGATTAGGAAAATTGTTAAGGACTTAATTTAAATCTACTGATGAAGTCGTATAAATGGATCGCAACTCACATATTTTACTTATTATTTTACAATATAATTTTCTCTTATCATATTTTATTTTTCCTTCTTTCCTTTCTTTTTAAGAATTAAATAGGCTTTTATCATTATGATTTTGTTGTTATAATTAGAATACATAATTTAAATTAGAGAGTAAGACTTTCATTGGATTGTCTTAATTTTCGTTCTCATCTTTCATTATTAGAAAGTTCTTATCATGAACTTATATTTTGTCATGTTCTAATAAAGAGAACTATTTTCTTTGGGAAAAGATTGAAAAAACTAAGTCTAATGAAAGTTGCTTAATATGATGATGTGTTTGTATAGATTTTAACATAGTTAGGTACAAAAGTGAGAGAAAAGGTATGGGATATAGAAATTGTAATAAGGCGTTCTTGGAAAAGTTTAATGACTTTATTGAAAGGTGTGAGTTGTATGATATACTAACCACTAGTGGTTAGGAAATATACATGGTATAGGTCGAACGGGACATCTAGGAGTAGATTGGATAGAATATTAGTGTGAGATGCTTGGATGGTATAGTGACCGGGGTCTAAGCAGTATATCTTAAGTAGGCAAGTGTTTGACCATTGCGTATTGATCCTTAAAAACAGTATTATTGACTGGAGCCTTAAGCCATTTAAAACTTTTAATGCATGGCAGCATGATATAGTTAGTTGGAAATAATATGGAAGTGTTGAAAAGGGTTTAAAAGAGACCTAAAACAAGGTTTTCATAAGTGCTAAGATGAAAACGCAGCTTATTTTGAATAAGATTGGTGAAATTTACTAATGTGATGACGATGGTAGCTTACAAGAGAGTACGAATTTTAGGCGAATGCAACTTCTGTCTGATCTTCTCAATATTTATGAGAAAAAGATAGCAATGTTAAAGCAAAATGTTAAGATAGAGTGGCTAAGAAAGGGACACCAATTCAAAAAATTTCATTCTAGGTTAAGATGGAGGAGGGAAGCTAGTGAGCTTAAAGTTATCAAGGTGGATGAGTTTTGAGTAAGGATCCATCTATTGTGAAAATGGAGGTGAAAAATTACTTTGAAAATAAATTTAATGTGCAAGAGAGGGTAGACATGAATATGGATGATGTCCATTTTTCGTCTATATCACAAGTTGATAATGAAATGTTGTATGGTGTAATTACTGAGAATGAAATTTTAGCAACTGTTAGCCAATGTGGCAGCACTAAAAGCCCTGGCCCTGATGGGTTTAACTTTCACTTATCAAAAGTAATTGGGAGGTTTTGGAGAAAGAGATGAATGGATTAAATGGATTAAAACTTGCTTGAAATCATCCATTATTTCTATGAATGGTTGCCCTAATGAGGAATTCAAATTTAGGAGAGGACTTAGACAATGTGACCCTTTGGCATCATTTTTGTTCCTCATAGTGGCTGAAGGACTTGCTTGGTTAGTGAGGAAAGCTAAGAGCAAAAACATATTTGAAGGTATGCAGATTAGTATGAATAGAGTTTAGGTGAGCTTGCTGCAACTTGTAGATGATACCTTATTTTTTTGTTAGCCTAAGCATAATAATATTTTGGTTATTAAAACATTATTGCGTTGTTTTGAACTTATTTTGGGGCTCAAGGTTAATTTTTATAAAATCTCTGTAGGTGCAATAGGTGTGAATGAGGAGGTCAGACTTATTTGGTCTAAGTGCTTAAATTGTCAAACAATGTTGGTACCATTCACATACTTAGGTAAGAACATAGGTGGGAATCCTAGGAGAGCTCTCTTTTGGAAGTCTATTATCCATAGAATTAAGTCAAGACTATATAGGTGGAAGGGGAAAGTACTATCACTTGCGGTCAGGTATGCTTAACTAAATAAGTGATTAATGCCTTACCCTTGTTTTATTTTTCCTTCTTTAGAGCTCTTAAAAGTGTGTGCAGTCAAATCTGTAATATCTTAGAAAATAGCTATAGAATCAAAACTAATTTAAAATATAGTTTTAGAGATAAATAAGATAACAACTATTTCTTTTTAACAGAAAAGTTGTTTAGGTAAAAGTTAGTTATTTACTTTTTATTTAACATCCCTAGATTCCTAGCGTTGAGTAGATCAAGAGTGTCCGATCAGATTCTTGAACAGAGTTAGGTTGCCTGTGACTTTAGGATTTTTGAGTATCTCTACTCTATAGAGGTGAGGGAAGCTAGTATGACTGTTTTTTATATATATTGTAATTATTTATTTTATTAAATATGAATTGGATGAATTTGAATTGAACGGAATGAATGTTTATGAATGGTATAATGTATTATCAATGTTTGTGAATGATGTGGTGTGTGATCGAGACATAGTATCTTCAGAAAAGGAGATACCCATGTTGAGATTATTAGGATGTGCATTGTTTGGGGATTCTAAGGAGGTATCCTGACTCTACTGGTACATTGGATTCATATAGATGAAGTTTACCAATTGGTGAAGAGTTGAAGGAGATTCATATGGCCATGTCCGAGGTTTGAAATATGAGCTTATCGAAATAGAAAATATGGATTAACCCTGTGCATATGGGAACTGTACCCGAGGTTTGAAATAGGAACTGATCGGGACAGACTGTATTCGAGGTTTGAAATATGAGCTGATCGGAACAGATGGATGGTATATGACAGGTGCACACCTCTTGAGTCTAACTCAATGCACGAGTCTTCCGAAAGTAGAGAGTCTAGTGTCTTTGTTTGTGAGTCAATGTATGTATAATGTGAGATGAATTATGAAATATTGAATTGTTGTTGTTTTGTTGAGATAGAAATCCAATTTATGAAAATATATATTGTTTTGAAAACTCTCTAGCTTACCCTTCTTTTTGTGTGTTGTTTTTAAAACTGCGATGATCGTGTATATTACACGGGAGCAGAGAATTTGACAGGTGGTGTGAGTCCAGTGAATTGTGATGGAGAAGCTTCATTTTATTTTATTTGTAATTTTACAAAGATATTTTATTAAATCTTATGCGGAGAAGTATAATTTGAAATACATGATGAATGTATGAATTTTTATATTCAAGTTTATTATATAAATTTTTATGCAATAAAGTTTCTATTATATGAAAACTAAGGGATGTTACAAAATCAAAAAAACTTAAGCAAAATTCTTTTGGGGTTGGGGTTATGAGATAAGGAAAATAGCTTGGGTGAAATAGAAAAAAGTGTGTACACCAATAGAGGAGAAAGGTCTGGGTATTAAAGATGTAGGTAAACTCAATGCGACTTTGTTAGCTAAGGGAAAATGAAGGTTGGGAGTGGAAGGAGGTTATTGAGTCTAGACACGATACATGGAGGGATATGGTTGTTAAACTAGCATATGAAAGGCAATCATGGTGGTTGCATGATTTGTGTAAGGTGTGTGGTGTAGGAGCCCAATCAAATTGGTTCGATAAAAGTATTAAGTGGAGCTTAAGTGATGGGAGTAAAGTGAGATTTTGGGAAGATATGTGGGTTGAAGATGACAGTCTTAGGGATAAATTCCCTAAATTATACACTATCTCACAATGTAAGGATTGCGTAGTGAGTGATTTAGGTGAATGGGCTAATGATGAGTACAAATGAAACTTTCAATGGAGAAGAGAAAGATTCATGTCGAAAGTGGTATTGGTACAACAACATATTAACATATGTCCAATGGAAAAGGGTCTCTAATAATGAATGTGTATGGATGGAAAGTGAAAATGAGATATACACAGTCAATGAGGGATACAAAGTATTGAGTAATAATCGTAATGTGTTGAGTACACAGATTTTTCAAGAACCTATGGAGACTTAATATACCACCTCCAATACAAATGTGTGTTCGGAGGGCATTGTGCGATAGATTGTCAACTAAGGAAAATTTGGCTAAGAGAGGGTTGGTTTTACAGAGCACTATGTGACCTTTAAGTATGGATCATATTTATTGACTGTAGGGTAGCGAAATCAGTGTAGGATATTTGTGAAATATGGGTGGGGATTACTTCAGTTAGGCATAACTCATTGCATACTAATTTCCAAAATTTCTACATGATGAGTTTGAGTAATAACCAAAATTTGATTTGGAAATTATGTGGGTTGCAATAACTTGGAAAATATGAAATCATCGAAATAAAGTTTTGTTTAAGAATGAGGTAGTGGACAAGGAGAAAATAGTTTGTTTGCCCCAACTTAGGTGGTCATGGATAAAATACAAAGTAAAGTGGGCTAATTTTAGCCATCCTTATTAGTATTTTTGTCCAATGCAATGTCTAAAGATTATAAATTAAGAGATTTAGGATATCTGTAACAATTAAGAGAAATAAATGGAATAAGTGAGGTGATAATTAGCATCTTGTTTATTATGGGGGAGAATAGTTGTATGGTGCATTATTGGTATAGTTAGTAATGGGCAATCAATAAGCAAGGAGACAAATCAAACCTTTGGTTTAGAGATCATAGCTTCCTAGTGAGGGTCCAACGAGAACTCGGTGTGTAGAGGACTTGGGACCTAATACTATGTAAGTTACAGGGAACATGCATTTGTTTTGCAGGTACCAATAACCATTGAGAAGGAAAGGAAAAGCACAAATCATCAACAACAGGCTTGACTCTGTAATACGGATTTACAATATGATAATTTACCTCAACAATATATACATTAGCAAGTGTGATAGGTCACTCTGGAGTGGAAAATGTTCCTTAAGATCGAGTGTTGATAATGTTTTCATTGTAGTTCTAAGACTATGTTTATTTTAGCTTTATTAGGAGGTTCTGTGAGTATGATGATTATATTAGTTAATCTTGTTAGGTTGGTAGAGTAACCTCGTAATACATATTCTTTGTTTTTAGTTCTAAAACATCCTTAAAGTGTTTCATTTTATTTAATTTATTCTTTGGAGTTAAAAAATAAATTAAGATGCATTACTTTTATCAAATTAACTAAAACATTTATTTCATTAATTTCAAATTTGAAGAGTTAATTGCATGAAGAACCAATGTTAAAGTATAATTGAATTGAAAATTTTTCCTTTGTTGTTATTCTATTATTGGTTTTGTATAGAAAACGTTTGAAGACTTAATTAGATGAACGAGTATTCAAACATAATAAATTATGTATTATTTTTTCATTTAGAATTTTCAATCTCCATAAATCTATTTCTTAATCCACTATTTCCGGATGTTATGAATCCCTTTTTATGTTTATCTTCCTTCATTATATACACTTTGGAATGTAATTTAATCTGAAATCGATTTAAGTTTTTGCTATTTCTTAAATTTGTAGACTTAATAGTTTTTTCTACTTTAAGAAAATACTAAACAAAGGTAATAATTAAAAATTAATATTACGTAATAAATGTCAAATTCCTTTAAATTTTACCTAAATTTTCTTTCAATTTAATCTTCACTTCTCATTTTTCATTTGATTTTTTATTATAATTTAATTTTTAATTAATATGTGGATTTTTTTTTTGACATGATTGACAAGTAATTATTTGAATATATTGAATTTTAAATATTTTTAACAATATTTTTAATTTTATAAAATAATAACTTTCTAAATATTTTTTTCAATTTTAATATATGCTTATTATTTATGAAATTAAATCAAAGACACTTTGGTAAATCAAACATTATTCAATGCGAAAGCAAATTTGTGGAGCTGCGAGTAATAAAGTGAATTCTGAATGACGTAGGTGAAGTTATTGAATTGGAATTGCCAATCAATCTCTTTTTCACATCACATTCAAATGATGTAGCTTTTGATAAATTATTCAATCTTTGCCTTTAAATGACTCATTCAAACGGGTAACGTGGCATACACTTGGGCCTATGAATTTGCAAACATAGCCATGATGTTCTTGTGCTACAATACAATACGACACTACGCGTTTCACTTACACTTCCAATCAAAAAAAATTCCTAAAGTCCACCCATCACAAAACAATGCACCAAAATCTGACCCTTGCGGCACTGGTCAATTTTTGACCATTTTTGGGTGCTTTTCTATAATTATGGAAAATATTTTTTAAATGTTTATTTATGGTTTTAGTGTTTGACTTGGCTTGCAATTAGAGAGTAGAAATTCAAATAGTGAAAAATAAGAAAAGAGAAAACAAAATGAGATTGACTAAATTAAGAAAAGAAAATAAAAAATATAAAAAGTTTATTGTTTGAATTTGCTGTTGAGAAGTCACAAATGTACTAAGAGGGAAATGAATGTAGAAAACGAAGCAAATATTTATAAAAAACGAGACAACTTTTTCATAACCTTCTTGCCATATATCTGAAAATTTGAGTTGAAATATGTACATGATTATCTTGCGATACATAATTATGCTGTATCACGCACATTAATTTTTTTTACGTTTTTTATTTATTATAATAAAATAATTAACAAATATAATATTATTAAAATAAAAGAAATAAAAAAATATTCTTTTACATTAATCACTTTAAGTATAAGCTTTTTCCTTAAATTTACTTACTTTCTCTACATCTAAATAATCTTACTTTTGAGTGTCCTTCCCCTTCTTTTTTTTCCATTCGAATTGTAGTGTTAACTTTACTTACATTAGACACTACAAATTTAAAAAGTGAAAAACAAGAAAAGAAGAAAAATAATATTTTTAAAATTAGAGAAAAGAAAATAAAAAAATAGTGAAATTTTTGTCACATATATAATTGATAAAGTAGAATAAAAAAATATATATGATAATTTTCACAATTACTAAAATGACCTTATACTAAAATTAAAATGCAAATGAATATTTGAATAATTGTTACTTGATTTGTCTAAAAAAACTTTTTCTCATTATCGGGGTGGTCCCTATTTTAAAAATAGTAATCATCAATTATTTGAGATTTGAAGGATTTATTAGATCTTTGTGGATGCTTTATTTTTGTTAGATATTTTTAAATTTTAAATAAAACTATTTAGACAATATTTTTCGAATATAAATTAAAGTAAAAATTAATTTTAAAGTAGAAGTGACCTACCAAAAGTAAGGGTGAAAAGAATAAAGTACAAGTATCACTAAACTTTCCTTGTATTTATCTGGTTTTTCTAATCACAATCTTTTGTTATTTTTCATCTAAAATCATTGTGCCCAAATTAATTAAATATCGATAATTTTTTCTAGTTTAAAGTTTAGGTTTAAAGTTTAGAAAAAAATACCTTATATTAATCAAAGTGGATGCTATATATAAGTGTAATGATACAGCTAATTTGAGATTAGAACATTAAACTTGTTAAGAGTTTAGGACATGTTGAGAAGAAGAATTTCTAACACTTTGATAATTTATAAATGTCTTTCTTCTTTAATATACGGATCCTTCTTTTAATGTGCTAATTTTTTTCATTACAATAAATATATCTAATTAACATGTCTCTCTTTAGATGAATAAATAATACTTATTAAATAGAAAAATTCTAGTAATTTATATTATATTATATTATATTTTTAATATACTCTTTATCATTGATTAGAAATTATCAAAGTATGAGTGAAAATAAAAAATGCAACAAACACAATTTTATATAAGTTTCAATCAATAATAAAAGACATTTAAAATTGTATGTTAAAAAATGTTTTGGTAGCATTTGTTTTACAAACATAAACAAATAGGTTGTTGCTCATGTCTTTCATGATATGTTAGGTATTGTATTTAATAGTCTAAAAAGTTGTCTAATTTGAAAAAAGTGACCCACACTTATGATTTTAATTCAGCTGATTGTGCTCTCCATGTGCCTCCAACACTAGCTCTATAGGGACTTATTGGTCATGGATGCAGGGACACTCTTCTTCAAAATCTAAGAAACGTGTATGAAGACAATCACTTTTTCTTTCATCATTAATCAAAAACCCATCCCTTTGTTCGATAACCCATTTTGCAAAAGCCCTTAATTAATGGGGTTGTTTGTCATTTCTTCCGATGTCCTTAACTACCCGCTACATGTTTGTGCAAATGCATGAATGAAATCAAGTAAAAGTGTTTCCTCTGATTTCTTGAAGATTGTAGCCTCCATGTGAATGTAGGATAAGAAACAAACATGATTGGTTGAATTTATAGTAATCTAAGTGGGTGTTACACAAGGATGTTAGTTGGTAAGGACAGTTAAGTAGTTATTTCTGGTAATCCGTTGCTAGGACCAGGAATCCACCAATTGTTTTCTTGGGATTGCTTTTCCATCACAAGTGGAAGCACCAAGCTTTCATACTACCCATCTACTTTTAAGCTTGTGAACATAAAAAAATGGCAAGTTGAAGCAACGTTGTGAGGGGGTTTTGGATTGGAATTTTAAAGTAATTGCATTGCATGGACTGAATTTGGTCATGCATGTGAGTGTAGCATTTGCATCCTTAATATTTTTGTTTAAAAATTGGTAACATGATTGTTGGGCAGCAGTGGATTGAACAAGGTAAGATAGACATAGTATTTAAAATTGGGAGAAAACAAAGTTGGAAGAATATTTCATGATGCGGATCCCAACTGCCATACATTGGTTGGGGGGTTTTGCAGTTACCCATGTTTGGATTAGACTAATCTTGCCATCAAGGGCGCAATGGAATTATTAATTGCAGAGGATTAAGCAGTTGTTACTTTTCAATTAAACTATGCTTAACCACACCCAATTAAACAATGCTTCTATTCAACATAATTTGAGGATCATGAGTGCGGGTTGCGTTGTTATACTTTTATTCTAAAAAATAAGGGGATCGATAATGATGTGTCTTTTTCTAGAAAGGTGCAGAGAGAGGTCAGCATGAAATATCTTCAGGGAAAACAAAAGAAAATCTCTTTTCAAAGAAAATAGTTTATCCAATTTTGAGAAAAAAAAAAAAATAGGAGATTTGCCACAAGTATCTTCTAGCTCATTACATATGATGAAATTAATCTCGTTAAAATATCATAATATCCAACAAAAGAATTAATAATCTACATGATAAACCCATGGATCTTCTACTTCGATATTAAGAATGATAATAGATCATCAACGTTAAGAAAAATCTATTGAAATAATAAGACGATGGGATGACTTTTCAATATCTCCAATACGTTCTTTTTATCTTATTATATCAATCTCGAACTAAGTAAAAAAAAAAAAAAATGAGAACAAAAAATACAGAAACATGATCTTAACAATTTAAAGCCTGAGATTTTCCAATTGCGTTAGCTATTTTCCGAGGTCAGGTTCTAAAATTAAGATTACTGAAATCCAAATTTTAAATTTCCCACTTAAGAATATTTGTTTTATTTTCTATAAAAATACAAATATCCCATATATTAAAAAAATATCTCCTAAAATTTATGTTAAGTCACATTCATCCTTATTCTATGTTTTCGGCTATTGACTTAGAAGGAGTAATACCCCCGAAGACTGATTGTGAGACGGGTTGTTGTCATATAAGTCAATAATGCTCCATGCACGTGAATCAAACCTTTAACTACTCATTCACAAATTTTATTTTCATCAAATTCCATTTAAATGCATGTATAGTTACTTCTCCACCCATACTCAATAACTTGGTACTCATTTCAAACAAATTTCATATATTTGAGTACACTCCAGAGATTCATATAGTTTATTAAATTTATATACACTTTTGTTTTTCAATCTATATGTCGTTTTGGAGTCAAATCATAGTAAAATTATTAAAACAGACAATATTTTAGAAACAATATATTAGCGAATTTGAGTTCAGACCAACATAATCTACGAACAATGACTTTGTTAACAGAGAATGCGCTGAATATAAGTAAATTAAAAGGAAATAAAAAAAAAAAACAGATAAAGTTTTGTTTATCACTAATTGGCATTATAGTAGGGTTTAAAGTTGCTTTCCAAATTAATATGTAAATAAAGCATGTCTATTGTCGAATTACCTCAAACTGAAATGTCAATGTCAAACTAAATGTCATGTTAATCAATTATAGTGCAAGTGCTGAACCTGATATCTTGTTATTTTCTTGCAATCATTCCTCGTGTTCCATAAGACTATGATTAAGATGAATGGTAACAAAAACAAAGGAAAATGAGTATTTATGTATGATATTATTAATTAGTGTTAAGCATGTTCAACCATGTGCACACATGGAAGATCGCTGCCATGAAAAATGGTAAATTAAGTGGAGATGATTCATGGTTCATGGTCCCTCCCATGTGTAGGTCAATCCCAGCACAAGGGTTTCGATCAATTTCTGTGATCTGATTATTAAGCAATTAATTGTTGAACTCTACTCCACTTGACCTATCTATTAATTGAATGTGACTAGTCTATGGTATATGACATACAATAATAACATTAATTGCATTTGAACTTAATCATTGATAGCATTTCTCTTCCAAACATGGATTTGATTCTTCAACCAAAGCATTTAGTAAATTTGTTGTTCTTAATTGCATCATGTTTATCTTAGTTCTTAAAGTATTCTTAAAAACTTCAGAATCCAATTAAAAACTTAACCAGTGGAAGAACTAAAGTTCCTGAAAGAGGTGTTCTAAACAATATTAAAGTTTGTTGAATTTTTTAAAGAACCATCTAACTCTTTGTAAAAAATGTACAAAATTTTCGTTGACCTTTTAAGTTGGAATGGAAGAGTTTTTGTTTAGGTTCATAATTAAATATATCTAAGATTCATCAAATTAGTATTAAGAACTTATATATTGGTGATACTGTTGCGATTTTAATTTCGATAAACAATGGCTGCGCATTCCATGTGCTTGCTGCAACACCAAATACTAATTGTAATTGTAATTATAGTTCTTTCATCCTTAATTATTATTGCCTTCGTGCTACACTTGCACTTAGTTAAATGTGCATGTTTATTAATTTGCTTGGTTCACTCATATTTCAAAGGCATATTTAGGTTACAAGCACGTGTAATACCCCTTCTCTTGGGTTTTAACCTATTTATTTTTCCTCCTAATCAAATGCCATACATGTGTTCTGTTGTCTCTCATAATATGCTCAAATTCAACCATATATGGAAGTGGAATTTTTGAAAAGGAATATATTTTTTTTCACATGAAGATATAATAATTTACACATTTCTTTCGTCCTATTTTATTTGATGTTGAAAGTTTTTGTTATTACGAGAACTAAGAAATACAATTAATATTTACAACTTTATAAAATAATATAAGCATATTTTAATATACATTCCTTATCTTTTATATAAATTAAATTCTTACTAATTATATTTTTAAAAGGAGTTTTTGTCATTTACCCTCTTTAGTCTTTTCTGCTGAACTTTGAATCCTATATACTTCTTCTACATGTACATAACTACATATCCATCCATATTTAAAAAAAAAAAAAAAATTAACGTCACAATTTATTTTGTAATATCAATTATTAATTATGTTTCTTTTTTAATTTTGACAATTAGATTTTAACACATTAATTACATGTGACAGACCTCATTTTTTAATCTACACTAAATTGTATACCCATTACCACATTTTTTTTCTAATATCTCATTGTTTTATATTAGAGTACAGGTGAACAAGAAAAAAAGTTTGTTGAGTGTAACCAAGCTAAAAGCTCAAAGAATATTAATGAAAATTTTCCTTTCAACTATATTCATAGCTGCTGATATTGGTACAAATAAAATAAGAAAATATATTACAAAAACAACATTTAAATATTTTAATTAAAACTGTATTATTTTAATATTTGGAATATAGTTATATTTCCAAAATATTAAGTTTCTAATTTCTATAATTGATTCGACAAAGAAGTATATTAGAAATGAAGGAAATATTTTTTTATTTTACCTGATTAAGTTTGTTTTGTCCAGCGTATGATGTCTGAATATTTATTCAAAATGTTTAAAGTGTGAGATACAGTCATATAAAGCAACTCTTTATCTACAGAAGCATAAAATATATCTTAAAGTTCAAACTTTTTCAAAAATAAAATAGTATAATCAGGTAATAACATATGGGTTATTTTCTTAATTTAGTATAAATTAATCTATAGGAGAAGATATTGATGTAAGTGATGAGATTGAAGTAGAAGTTTGAAGTAGTCGTACTATTGTTGTACATAAAAACCAACTTTTGATATCATATGTCATTCTGCACATTAAGATGAGATGTGACTGTGATTATATATGTCTCCCAAATGTATGAACTCCACTTTGTGTGTTATCGTTATATCTGAGCCGTTTCTTGTGGAATTCTTATCATAAAATGCATTATATATGCCTATGCATGAATCCTCAAATTAAGTGGGTCGGTTGGTTTGATTGGTGCTGCTGTGTACGTAAGAAGAGCATTTCAGAAACTCCCATACGCGTTACAACCGTTAACGATGAATCACAATGCATATATATATACATATATATAAATATGTGTGTTTGTGGCACGAGTAAAATTAATACAACAATTCGCAGGCTCAATTCATTCACTATTAACTTTAATTAATTATTCCAGTATTATTTTGGTATATAAAATTTTTAAAAGTAGTTCGATTTCTTTTTAACTCTACCTAGGACTTTTTATTATTTTTTAATATATCTTAATATAGTGGAGTATTACTATTTTATATATATTTTTTAAGATTATTTAATAGGTATTAGATATTTATAAGTGATTCGAACATAATTTTGATGATAGATAATAAATTTAATAAACCTAATATTATATTAGAAAATAAATTTAAGTTAATTATTAAAAATCATACATGGAACAAAAATTTAATAAACCTAATATTATATTAGAAAATAAATTTAAGTTAATTATTAAAAATCATACATGGAACAAAAATAAATTTAATAAACCTAATATTATATTAGAAAATAAATTTAAGTTAATTATTAAAAATCATACATGAAACAAAAATAAGACTAATTTACAATATATAAGTGAAGATAATTTTTATACTTTATCTTAAAAAATAGATTTTAAATCTAACTCAATTTGTAACATGAAATTATATCACTTATATACTATAAATTGACTTTATTGATAAATGATATAGGGTCAACAATTTCTCTTTTTCTTTTCAGGATGAGATTGTCTAACTTGTGCGTGAAATTAGATATTTATAAATAATTTGATAGTAGTCCAATCTAATAACATGTGACACCATATGTTAATCAAATTTTATTAAAATAGATTCTGATATCATGATAAAAAAAGTGAATTTTAAGAGTAACTTAATCTTATAAAATTAGTTTAAAAAAATAAAATTTTATATATTATAAATTGATTTTATCTTTAATCAATATAAAATCTCAAATATTATAAGTCAGAATTTAACAAAAACAAATGACAAACATTAAATAAATGTTATATATTGATCAATCCAGAAGTTAAAATATGAGAAATAATATATATTTACATTATCGAGTATGGAATAAAAGTTTAAGTTAGTTAGTTAATATATATATATGAGCTAAAGAATATCAAAAATTTGTTCTTTAGTTTATTATTAAAAATAATTACAAAATAATTATTTATTTTAAGTTATGGTAAGACGATGCTTTTATAACATTGGTTAAGGAATCAACTAAATGAAACATTTTTTTTCTAAAAAATTACATGAAAAATCTTAGGTGACTGTAATGTTACCATTCCTGATAAAATGAAAAATCACTTTTACTTTCCTTATTTTAATAGTAGAAAACAGGTGAAGGGGCCACGTGAAAGTTTGTGAATCGATTTGTCGGGGTTAGTGTGCTAATATTTTGTTGCCAAGGAAACCTAAATGTAATTATGAATTTATGACTATCTACATTTATGGCTTTGTGAGTGAATCTAAATCATTAACACCTGCCGACTCTTAAACAATACTAAGATTCCTGTTTAAGTATTATTTATTTTTAATGATTTTAATTATTTTCACTTTATTTAATAATTTTGTTTCCAAATATATGATCAAAATAATTAAAATTTTGTTTTCTTACTTTTTTACTTTTAACTGATAAACAACATTGTATTTTTAAAGGTCATTAACAAAAAAAAAAGTTGGATTTTTTAGTTAGCAGACAAATTAATTAATCATACTTATATTTTAGTTCTTTTACAATATTACTTCTATTTAAGTTTGAGGTAGAGATAAAACTGTTAGGATTTAATACATACTAAGTTATTGAGGAAAATCATACTTCTTGATAACTTTTTTTTGGGGTGAATAAAGTATTTATAAAATGAAAGTTAAGTATAATTTTTTTAGATAGTTATATTATGTTGTAGAGATTATATTAGTGTAGTGATTGATTTTGTAAAGAATTGAAACATACCAAGTGTTATTATGTTAGAGTCTACACGATTGTAGTGATTGATTTTGTAAAACATTAAAAAAAAGGTTATTTAGAGACTAATTTTTAGTTACCAAATGAAATGGTTGTTAATTAGGACTAAAATAGTCGTCAAATTAGATTTTGGTTGCTAAATAACTACAATATAGAAGTAGTGATTGAATTTAGTGACCAATTAAGTCAAGATAATTGATATCTAACATTAACTACCAAGGTTTTGGTGACCTACATCATTAGATTCTAAATTATTCTCTAACTTAATTAGATATCAATTTAGAATCTAATGGTATAAGTCGCTAAAACTTTGGTAGCTATTGTTAGATACTAATTATATTGACTTAATTAGTCACTAAATTCATATTTTATATTTATTTAACAACCAAACTCTAATTTGGTGACTATTTTGGTCTCAATTAATAACCATTTCACTTAATAACTAAAAATTAGTCTCTAGATAACTTTTTTTTCTTATAGTAAAAGAATTGATATAGGAAGTGTTTTCATAATTTATTCCTTGTTTATTATTAATAAAAAAATAGATTTATTAAAAAGTTTACTTTTGCGCATATGTTTTTACATACAAGTAAATAAGAAATTCAACCCTAATCCCACGTGTAAGGTGATTAAATTGTATATTACTATTTTGGTGACTCATACTTTTATCTAATCAGACATCTTAGCTTAGTGCTAGTAATGTTTGACCTGGAATTTACTTTGAATTCAGGATTGATTACCGCATGCCAGCAATTGTGTGGTTCATATATCTATATGAACAAGAAATGTTATTTTTCATCCAATTATATTTACTATTAACTTAAAATATAATATTCTTCTATAAATATATTAAATTGTTGAGAAATTGAAATGGTGGCTGTGGTAGATGAACCCAAAACAAAAATTGTTATTCACTCTGTCCCAGATTAAAGTTTTTACACACAGATTTGGTGATTAAACAATTAATATAGACAGAATGCTTAAAATCCATTAAAATTAAGATAATTTATATTAAAAAATAGAATGTCTTAAAAAAATGAAAATATAAGTTTTTTTTTAAATAAATTATAAATACTAAAAGTATAGATAATAATAATTGGATCTATTTGACAAGACTAAAATGTAATTGATATATTAATTTTTAGTTGATAATTAACCTAGCTGTTGGCTGATAATTTTATAAGTTTTAAATTAATTATCTAGTTTATTAGGTCAAAGTAAAATTAATTTTGAGAAATTAGTTTAAAATGACATAAAAAAAATCATTACTTTAAAACTTATGTTTTTTAAAAAGATTATGCTACTATGTAATTGTAACTATAGTTAATAAGTTCTTTATTTTATTTTTCAATTTAAATTATTTTTGTAAAAACGTGAAACTTATATGTAAGGATGGTCCAATAGCGATCCGATAGCGAATAGTCCGATAGGCCCAACATCCTTGTTAAGATAGACTCTAATACTATATCAGAAGTGGACTTTATATCTAACTCAATCTTACAAAACCAGTTTCTAAAATGAGATTTGCACATATTTATAAATTATTAAAATGTCTCATTTCTAGTCGATATTCAACTTTTTTCATTATATATAGTTTGCAATTAAAATCATGTAATAAAATATTAATTACTTTAATTTATAATGATAAACATTTTTAATTTGAATTACATAAAAATTAAATAATAATCTAAAAATTATAAAAATAATGTAATAATCTGTGATTGAAAAATTAAAAATAAGTAAATTAAAATAATAAAAAATATTAAAATATAAATAATAGTAATAAAAGAATTAAACAAATTATTATAAGTTAAAAAACTAGTTCAATTCCAGAAATAAGTTACTCTACTGTTATTATAAAATATTTTTGTGTTAATCAAAGTAATTTATAAAGTAATTAAATAATGTAATAGTTACATACTTAATTTTGAATCGGGTTAAAAAATAGAGCCCAAATAATCTGGTTAATCATTTGGGAAATGAGAGATTGGATCATGGAGTGCGTAACATGCGCTGCAGCCGACACGTTAATCGCATAAGAATGTTGCATTAGTTTATGCATCTTAGAATAATAACTTATTTGAAATAAAGTTTTAGGTTGAATTTTAGAGTCATCCATGACATTAAAGAAGAGAGTATAATATTGAAGCATTGGAGGTTATAGAATAAAGTATTTAACAATGTTGAACTTATAGAGAGGATATCGTTGTTAGCACCCATGATAAGCCGAAAGCCAGTTAATAGTAAACAATGTGAAGTTCTTCCTTTGAACCAAAAACAAACACACAATCTCTCTCTCCTCACACCAAAAACAAATTACTAATATAATAATGTGAATAATATATTGTAGTTGAAAAGAAGAAAATCTTTCTGCTGCAGATACGCTCTCATTAAAAAACAACACAAGAGACCTAGCCATGGTTTGTCTCCTAAATAAGCTATAAACTATAATTTTTATCGCAGGTATATCGTGGCTCTTAATTAGTCTCTCACCTGGTCTCAAGTGAATGTATATGTATATGCATATGCTATATCGTTCACCAACTTTTCAACCTTCAATCATCTTTATTTTTTAACTGCTTTTTTCTCTTGCAGCCAGTTTTGAATAATGATAAAAAACATCAGCTCCATAATTCAGAGGAAAGCCGTGAGAGAGAAAGAGAAACCATGTAAAATGAACAGTTGAAAACCTGCGTCACGAAACTTATAAAATATTGTTTTGAACCAGCAGGCATTTAAAGTAGTGTTATAGAAACTCAAAATGTCTTATTATAAATAATACATATTATACCCAAATAGTTGAGTTAATTAATTTTAAAGCTTACCTTCCTTGTATAAATAAATCTCAACATAAAATCCAACTTACATGTTTATGAGAAAAAGGTTATTACATATTGCATATTATATTAGTCAAATAAGTTAATTTTTTGAACTTTAATACATAAAATAATATTTTGAGTATTTATATTATGGGTTTTAAAATGTCATAATAATCTATTTCCTCTTCTTAATTGTCAAAATTTATAATATAATACAAAGTTAATGTAAAACACATTGAAAGTCATAAATAGTAAAAAAAATTGGTACTAACATGTTCAAACTTTTATATTAAAATGCTCCCTTCCATGCCTCACGGAACCTCAAAGTGGCTCTATTTTATTATATTACATTCATAAACTAATTTCATTTATTTAATATCCCTATCTTTGGTGTTATTGAGGTAAGAGATATGGTTTCTATTTCTAGTCTATCTATTTCTAGAAATGGAAAATGATGCAAAATTGAAAATTGAAAAATCATTATATAATAATTCAAAAATTGCAATAGAAAACAAAAAGAATGATTTTTAGTAATATATATATATATATATATATATATATATATATATATATATATATATATATATATATTTTTTTTATATATATATATATATATATATATATATATATATATATATATATATATATATATATTCCTTTAATCTATATATAAAGTGAGTAAATTGATTAATAGATAAAGGATTCATTTAAAGTAAGTCAATTTTCTTTTTCATGGATATTGATATTGTTAATGTTATTAGTTGAATCCAGGACCTTTGAATGTTAAAAGGAGTCTTTAACTACTGCGCCACACAAACAAATATAATTATATTATAATTATTATTATTTTTATTATAATTATATTTATAATTATGATTGCTAATATTATTAATAATAATATTATTATTCATATTAATAATATAAATATAAATAATGTTGATATAATATAGTAATATTAAAAATATTATTAATGTAAATATAAATAATATGAATAGAAGTATTAATAATATTCCATATATTAAAAAACATATAATAATAATATTAATATAAATAATAATAATAATAATGTTATCAATAACATTAATAATATTTTGTGTATAAATAT
>Ga0209700_104304_pt1 | contig 25878 bp, 11 predicted proteins | sample SiratroredBW_FD_187528 | JGI IMG/M metagenome (GOLD analysis project Ga0209700, IMG submission 187528) | Root nodule microbial communities of legume samples collected from California, USA - Siratro red BW (SPAdes) (version 2) | ecosystem: Host-associated > Plants > Roots > Nodule | place: USA...
AACATCAAAGAAAAGAGCATAAAAAACCACAACAACTAAAAACAGAAAATGTAAAGATTGTATGATAAAAAAAGACATTGTCCGATAAAAAAACGACAAAGTTGTAAAGATTGTCTGATAAAAAGAATGCAAAGAATCTAAAGATTGTCTAATAAAAAAAACTGCAGAGAATGTAAAGATTGTCTGGTAAAAGAAAGCTGACCAGTAACCAAATTACTCTTAAATACTGGAGAGGCAACCATTCAAAATACAGCATCACAAAGACATAGGACCACAAGTGCAAATTTAGCAACTTGCAACAGCATAGTATAGAATATCACAGATGCTTAACTATATGTCAGTGAGAAATGAGTGGACTTAACAAACTATCTATCTGTTGATGTTGATATTAAAATAAAAATATCATATTTTTAATATTTTAAAAAAATATATAATATATAGGAGTTAAAGTTTAGAAGATAGAGTTTAAAATTTGTGACTGTACCTACATCTAACAACATCTATTGTCACATTATCAATTACTCAATTATAATTGAGTAACTTTTTACATACTATTTTTTACAATAATTATAGAGGAAAAGAAATATATTATGAAGCATGTAGATGTATATTTGGATCACAACTCAAATTGTTACAGCAGCACACGTTATAATGCATCTTCAATGCAGGACTATAAGATTATATTACATTAATTAAAATGGATTAATAATTATGCGTACATAAATTAAAAGCATAATTTTTTAGTGTAAAAACTAAAACAAAAATTATGATTAAACTAATTTATTTTAAAGATATTCCTACCCACTCAAATATTAACTCACAATTTCACACCAGAATATCTTAAAAATATGCATACGGCAAACGAATCAGTGAATTTACAACATCCAAGAGAAGAACATCATCATAAAAATAAAAATAGAACAACCAAGAGTAAAGAATGTAATGATTGTCTGATAACAAAAACTGCTGTTAAACTAAATTACTCTTAAACTAATATTCAACTAAAATGTACGTCTGTGACCACAAGTGCAGTGTAGTGTAGTGCAGATTTAACCAGTAAATTCACAATATCCAATGAAAGAGCATCATAAAATCACAATAACCAAAAGCAAAGAATGTAAAGTTTATTTAATACAAAAGAACTGCGATGCAACCATTAATCAAATTACTCTGTATTCAAAATACAACATCACAATACAGATTCTATATGACAGTGCAGGACCACAAGTGGGTATTTAGCAACTTGTAACAACAGAATATAGAATATCACACAGATGTTTAACTATGTCAGTGAGAAATGGGTGGACTTAATAAACTCATCTATCTATAAGTTGATCTTATTGTGTTTGCTATACCAATACCATGCTATGATTTTAACCAATGGTATTTAACAATATCATAAATTTTATTATTAAAAAATTTAAATAAAAATTATAAATAAGAGAAAACGTACAAAAACAAAATATAAATTTACCACTATCTTTTCTTTAACCATAGAACCAACATAGTGAATGTCCTCCGCTGCTATCTAATATCATAGTATATGTTTGATATTTTAAAAATTAAAAAAATGATATAGGTGCATAAAGAAATGACCCTATAGAAATTTGGACTAGATCACATACAATTCATAAAAGTATGGATAGCCTACAAGAAATTCGGCGATTACTCCCTGCACCGTACAAAATTTGACTCACACTATATAATTTTTTAGAATAAAAAAAATCCTTCACACTTTTATTTTGAAATCAACGTGCACTAATAACAAGTTCTAGTTTGTACTTTTCCTTATCCTATAGTTACCAAATTAATATATTTTAATTTTTTTCATACATTCTTGAATTTGTGTCTACTCGTACAAATAAATAAATAAATAAATAAATATATATATATATATATATATATATATATATATATATATATATATATATATATATATATTTATTGCAGTCATTCACACACACACGTACATTTTAATTAATTTTAGTCCATAATCTTATATTACATTAACTTAAACGGATTGACAAAACATACATACATAAACTACAAAACATAACTTTTTACTGTAAAAAAAAAATACCTTAAAAATATGCATACGAATATTTGATTAACAAAGGGAACCAATAAATTCAAAACATGTTTATCTGATAGAAAAGAACTGCAGATGCCATCATTAATCAAATTACTCTTAAATTGATGTTCAAAATACAACAACACAAAAAGCTTTTAACACAGATTTCATAGGCAGTGCAGGACCACAAAAACATATTTAACAATTTACAAAACATGTAATAGCAGAATGTGTGACACATATGCTTAACTATGTCAGTGAGATATGAGTGGACTTAACAAGCCCATCTGTCAGTTACTACACATTAATGTTGATATTAAAAAAAAATATCAAAAATATTTTTTATATTTTAAAAAATTATGTAATATGTAGAATTTAAAATTTATAACTGTAGTACTTTCAGACAATTACTCAATTATAATTGAATAACACAAAAATTTTTTTTACATACTATTTTATTAAAAATTATACCTTTAAATAGGAAAAAAAATATGTTATGAAGTAATCATAGAGAAAGTTACATGTAGATATTTCTGACAATGGTCAGAATTGCTATAGCACACATTTCAAAGCATCTTCAATGTATGAATAAGACCTGAGTTGTTTAGACAAATGTAATTTTAGATAAAAAAAAACATTAGCTCAAACACAACAGATTTTCCTAATAGCAGATTAAAATAGAGCAAGAACCGTATGTTTAATTTCTTAATTCAGTCTCTTTGAAATTTATAATTTGAATGCATGAACAAAGGAATAGAGATTCACCTTTTATTATTTGACATTTTGTTCTAAAATTAAGATTTCATTTCAATATTCAATAATCACTATCGGTAAGAATAATTACAAAATTTTACCCGCAATATAAATTTTTTAATTTTTATACCATATAAAATTTGACCTATATTATAAAATATGCTTCACAGTTTTATTTTAAAACGAACAGTAATGTGTGCAAACAAGTTTTAGTTTGTACATTTTTTATCTCTACAGTTACAAAATCAAATATTTTAACTACTCTCTAATGAATCACACTCCTTAATATGTGACTACACCTACACTATTTATACATACACCTTGCACATGTGATGACTATATGTACATTATATATACATGCATCCTACGTACAAATAATGTACATATATACATACATCCTACGTACAGATATACATAGGTACATCTTAATTGATTTTAGTCTATAATCTTATATCATATTAACTAAAACGGATTAGAAAGATATACGTACATAAACGAACAAGCATAACCTTTTAGTGTAAAATCTAAAACAAAAATTATGATTAAATTAATTTATTAATATTTTTACTCAAATATTAACTCACAATTCTATAGAAAGAATATACTTTGAAAATATGCATAAGTATATTTGATTAACAAACGAATCAGGGAATTCACAACATCCAAGAAAAGAGCATCATAAAACTACAACAACTAAAAGCAGAGAATCTAAAGATTGTCCAATAAAAAAATACAGAGAATCTAAACATTGTCCGATAAAAAAAATACAGAGAATGTAAAGATTTTCATAGAATGCAGAGAATCTAAAGATTGTCTAATAAAAAACACTGCAGAGAATGTAAAGATTGTCTGGTAAAAAAAACTGACCATTAACCAAATTATTCTTAAATACTGGAAGACAACCATTCAAAATACAGGATCACAAATACATAGGACCACAAGTGCAAATTTAGCAACTTGCAACAGCAGAATATAAATATCACACAGACGCTTAACTATATGTCAGTGAGAAATGAGTGGACTTAACAAACTATCTATCTGTTGATGTTGATATTAAAATAAAAATATCATATTTTAAATATTTTGAAAAAATATATAATATATAGGATTTAAAGTTTAGAAGTTAGAGTTTAAAATTTATGACTGTACGACTACATCTATAACAACATCTTGTCACATTATAATTACTCAATTATAATTGAGTAACTTTTTACATACTATTTTTATAATAATTATAGCCTTATATGGGAAAGAAATATATTATGAAGCAATCATTGAGGAAAAGTTACAGGTAGATGTATATTTGGATCACAACTCAAATTGTTACAGCACACGTTACCATAAATAAGATCTTAGTTGTTTAGACAGATGTAATTTTGAATACAAAAACAATTTCCTACGGTAAATTTTCCTAATCACATTGTAGATTAAAAAAATAGAGCAGAGCAAGAAAGTAGGTTTAATTTCTCATTTAACCCTCTTGGAATTTATAATACGAACCAAAGAAATAGAGATTGGTCTCTTATCAATGTATGCTTCAAAAAATTTATAAGGTTTAGATCAAACTTATTGAGTATAATTAAATAAAACTATTTATCATTAAGGTTTGTCTCATGATCCTTTTAAGTAGACCTCTACTCATAATCCCAACATTTTAATATGCTATCTGTGTTATGTCTACTTGAGAAAGCGTTTCTAATAACTTTACTATTCACTATCTAAAATAAAAATTACAAAACATGACTATAAGAAGTCACATACTTAACAACTCAATCCATGTTTAAATTTTAAATAAAATAGCTTATTTTATTATTAACTATAAATTTATTAAGGACTAATTGATGAATAGTTTTTGAAATTTTGAATAATTTAAAAAATACTATTTAAACCATTTTTTAAATCTTTAATAAAATATGACATATTTTATGATTTTTTAATTATTAAAATATAACAAAATCTGTAATTTTAACTATGATAAATGTCTCTTTTTCTATAGTGAAGTACGCTAATGTTTGCTATACCAATACCATGGTATGATTTTAGTCAATGGTACTTAACAATATCATAAATACTCAGTACCCAATGTTGGTGGGTCACATTGTCACCAATCTAGATAGTGGTAAAATAAAGTCGTATGGTATCTATCAATCAAAAGTGTAGTCAAGGACTACTTAATCAACTGTTGCTACATGTAGATATAATATTATTTTTATCGTATTTTAAATATATTAAAAATATCCAAAAACAAGTAAATGTATTTGATATTTTATAACGTGAAAGAATTAGAATTTTAGTGTCATTATTAAGATCGTTATTGTAAGATGTAAAAGTAAGATGTGCACCCATTTGTATAATATTTAGTTAGAATAATCAATTTATTAGAATAATATAAGAACTTATTTACCTAGAGTTGTTATGTGATTTGCTATCTAAGATTTAAGCATTTTAGTAAAAATTTCAAATTTGATATTCTCAATTATGAACTAATTTGGTGATATATTTTTTTCATCAAAGGATAATAGAGATTGGTTAAAGTTGTGGAGAATAAATTACTTGTTTAAAATCTTCACTTCATTTGTATCACACAATATCTTTGGATTGTTGCTTACATTTAATTGATATTTTTGTAAGTTGATTCTAGAGTTCTCTTTCTATCATTTATAACTCCATTTTAATCTTTCTTCTTTTGGTTAGTTAGATATTATAATATTAATCTAGTTTCATCAATGTTTTTTTTTTCCTACTTCTAATATAGTTTTTACTCCATTTTACATACTAGTAAGGTGTGATATTAACTGGATAGTGCAAGAGAGATCGCATTAGAGTGAAGTTTTCTTACTCGTTTTACGTATCAATAAAGTATTCACTTTGATAACTTGATAGTGCAAGAAGAATCTTATTGGAGTGAAGCTTTCTTACTTGTTTTACACACCAATAAGGTGTCGATTTTGTTAACTTCATGGTACAAGAGGGATCTTATTGGAGCAAAACTTCCTTACTCACTTTACGCACCGACAAGGTATTAGTTTTAACTTGATAATGCGAGAGAGATCACATTCGAGTAAAAATTCCTTATTCGTTTTATGCACCAACAAGTGTCAGTTTTGTTAACTTAATAGTGCGAGAGAGATCGCATTGGAGCAAAACATCTTTACTCACTAGATGCATCGACAGGTGTCAGTTTTGTTAATTTGATAGTACGAGAAGGATCGCATTGGAGCGAAGCTTCCTTACTCGCTTTATGCACCAGCATAGTGTCGATTTTGTTAACTGGATAGTGTGAGAGGGATTACATTGAGCGAAGATTCCTTACTCGCTTTACGTACTGACGAGGTGTTGTTTTTATTACCTTGATAGTGCGAGAGAGATCGCATTGGAGCGAAACTTCCTTACTCGTAAACAAAAGACAAACAAAATGTGCAAAACAAAGCCTTTACGAAAAAGTTCTTTTATTTGAGTCTCGTTAAAACCTTCTTAACAAAAATCCTTCTTAGAAAAAAATACCAAGTGAGGAAAGAGTGCTCATTACTTCATTCAACTGAAATGAAGCATTCCATGTATTTGGAATCACTCTACCTGTCAAGTACTCGAGCCTATATGCTCTATTTCCTATTGTGCTTTGAATTATGAACGGTCCCTCTCAATTTGGTGAGAACTTCCCTTCATTTCTCCTGGTGTCACTTTGCATTCTCCAAACTAAAGCTCTTGGGTGAAAAATTTTTGGTTTTATCTTTGAGTTGTACCTCCTAACTGCTTGTCCCTTTGCAGTTGCTTCTCAGATTTGTACCTTGTCTCATAGTTGATTAAATCTAGACTTGCTGCAATCACTACAAAAAAAAAAGCTATTTAAAGACCAAATTTTAGCTACCAAATGAAATGGTTGCTAATTGTGACCAAAATAGACACCAAATTAGATTTTGATTGCTAAATAGCTACAAAATAGAAGTAATGATTGAATTTAGTGACCAATTAAGTGAAGATAATTGGTATCTAACATTAGCTACCAAGGTTTTAGTGACCTATACCATTAGATTCTAAAATAGTCTCTAACTTAATTAGATACAAATTTAGAATCTAATGATATAAGTCACTAAAACTTTGGTAGCTAGTGTAGATACCAATTATCTTAACTTAATTGGTCCCTAAATTCAATCATTGCTTCTATTTTGTAGTTATTTAGCAACCAAAATTTAATTTGGTGGCTAGTTTAGTCACAATTATCAATCATTTCATTTGATAGCTAAAAATTGGTCTCTAAATAGTTTTTTTCTTATAGTGTATGGTTGTTGAGCTAATGTTGAACATTTGTCTTCTTAAGCTTGACTCCCCTATTTCGACTAGGATCATTGCATCAGTGTCATAAGTTAGGCTAAAAAGGGTCTCTTATTGTGAGAGACAGTGATAAGCCTACAGAACTTCAAAGAGTTCTTTGGTCGATCCTCCCTTTGTTGTGCATGGTCATTTTTTGTGTTCAATCAAGATGACCTTAGTAGTCATTTTGTCCTGTCCATTTGCTTGAGGTGTTTAATTAAGTTAGTTTTGACACGAATGTTGAGTCCTTCATGGAACCTGAGGAGTCCTTGATCGATGAAATGTCTTTCATTGTTTGTATGATAGTATGAGAAATACCAAAGTGAGAGACTATGTTCTTCCATACAAACTTTTGAACATTTTCTGTCATGACGGTAACTGTTATTCGCTACCAAACCAGATAAAAAATACACATGTTATTTAAGAAATTATATTAAAATTATAATTTTTTATATAATTAATCATATGAGAAAAACTTAAAAAAGAGAGACAAAAGGAATAAGTGTTAATATTTTATATTATTTTAGAGTCTAATCTAATAATAAAAGTTATATCCCACTTTATAAAGATGAATCTTAGATAGTGTGATGCAGCTACGTGAGCTTACAATTTTCATAAGCTCTGAAGTTATGGAGGTGGGTCCTTTTCTATACCAACATTAGTTCTATTTTTGTGAGCTAAATTTAATTCAAAGCATTTGGTTAACATGAACAATTGACCTTCTTCACCACAAGTTTTCGGCTGTTTATGGAAGCCATGAAAAGCACTTTCGGTTTGAATTAGAGACGGATTGAAGTTTGAAGTTTGAAGAGCATTAATTAATCGCACTACAAAAAGTTCAACATTTTGACAGCAAATCATTGATCTCTTTAGTTATGCCACCAAAAGTTTCCAAAATAAAAGAAGATGTTGCCTTTGCAGATAAACACATGGGAAAGCAATGCAACTGTTATCCAAAATGGCTACCTATTTGTGGTCTACAATTTCTACGTATCTGTGTAAAGCAATACAAAAAACAGAATTAGGTCTTGGTATCATTAATTAATGTCTAAGACTACTATTGATTAAAAAAAATACTTTTTAAGAAATTATGTGGAGACACATTTAAAAATAGTAAGAGAACATATTAAACTGTATTTTAATAAAAAGATCATTTTAATCCTTTAATCATGTTTTTGGGACACCTTTCAGCATTTGTCAAAAAATTATTAAATATGATTAGCTCAATTAATTATTTGTACGAAAATGAAAAATCTATAATAATTTTAAATGTATGTTATATATTATTATGATTCAATTGAGTTTTTAGATCTGATTTTTTATAAATATATTTTCGTATGGGTTTTTGGAGGGGATTTTGTTACAATTGAGTTTAGATATATAGTTTTTGGTCTTAGATACTCGGTTTTCGACCTTTAATTGTGAGGCAAGAGGAGTATTACATGACATTTTTCAATGTTTAAGTCATTATTCAATATTCAAAACGTTTAAAGATTAGTTCAAAATCATATCTTTCATTTAAAGTATTACTATGTAGATATAAAAAGCACTATTTATTTTTCTCACTTTTTTATATTGTTGTTGTTAATACGAATAAACTTAACAAAATAATTAATGATTAACTATTGATTATCATACTTGATATATATTCGACTAAATATCCTAATTCATATCAGTGTGTTGATCGAACACATCTCGACGATATACAACACAAAATATAATATTATATATAATATTGATCTTCCAAATAAAATAAGGACTCAAATATAAGAAAATATGAGTTTAATCTTTCAACACTAAATTTGAAAGATTAAAAATTGTAATAAAAATACACTTTTTCTTCAAATTGAATGTTTTTTTTTTAAATTTAAGTATTAAAATAAAATTTTAAAAATTTGGGAATCAAAACAAGATTTTAGCTAAATTTCAAAGACATAATTAAGCGAATAATCATTATAAAAAATCATAATTTTCAATAAACTATTTGAACTATTCATGATTGAATGGGAATATGATATATTTTTGCATATATTCCAACTAAATTATCCTGTGTAAGTATTAATTTGTCATGTCAAATAACTAATCATGTTTATGTGAGGCTTGTGCAAAACAATTCAAAGGGTTTAATATGAAAAGGGGACCAAACCTCTCAGCAACAAAACAGAATTAATTTTCTCAGATGATTCCTTTTCTTCTTTTGCAAGAGAAAATGGTCAATATGGACCATTGGACGGTTATCTAAAGCAATAAAAAGCAGTATTTCCTTAACAGAACCAACGGCGCATGCCCATATGATTTTAATTCATACCGTGAAACTGATGTATAAGCTTAAGGTACAAAATCAACGTAGTAGGAACACATATTCATGTTTTATGGGATTTAAATTCTTGAAATTGAAAATGAAATATAAATGAAATTCAACTTTCTTTTTTTATCAATTCAAACTGACCCTTTTGTATTTGAGAACATACGATATATAAAATTATATTAATATTAAACTCACGTTATTTATTACTCATCTAACCTATTAGTGAAATTAATAAGTATATATTGAATTATAGCATATTTTTATATGAATTTTATGTTTATTTAATGCAAAAGGGAGGAGCATACTAAATTTTTGTATTATGTTATTCGTTTACTTTCAGAATTTCTTATCATTTCACATATATTTGATATCTTTTATGCTCTAATTTTTTTTAATATAGAAAAATATACAGAGAATGGAAGGGGAAAGAAAGGAATTAAAAGATGTAAAAAAAACATAAATGAAAATATAGATAGTTTGGTTAGAAAGAAACAGGCGAGAAATATTAAGAAAATAAAATTTTAATCAAAAGTAAAATATAAATAATCATAGTTGGGTATAATACCAACATAAATATATTTAAATTAACTTTTCTATAAATTAAGAGAAAAGTACTTTTAATTTTTTTAGAAGTTAAAATTAACTCATGAATAAATTAAAAATAATAAACTAGAGAAACAATGTAAGATCTAATATTGGAAAAGGTAAGAATAGGAAATGATAAACTTAAAAGATGGGTATTTTGTAGATAGGGATGCTTTGGTTGAAAAAAAGGAAGGTGAAGAAAGAAAAGAAGAAAAAAAAGAAGGAAAGAAAGAAAACTTACGGGGTTAGACTTAATCTATAATGTGTTTTCTTTAAAACATATCAAAATATTAATATATTTATATTTTGAGAGGTAATTCAACATATAGATGTAATATATATATATATATATATATATATATATATATATATATATATATATATATTATAATTTTTTTCTTATTTTTTTTATTTTTGTATGTCTATTTTCTTATTCTTTAAAGAGAAAGAAGTTTTGTTTATATATAATTTTTTCTTTTTTTATTACTACTTTATTTTAAGATGATCAAAGAAAACATATTAAGAGGGAGTTAATTTATAAAGCATGCAAAAAGTGATTATGATGGTCTTTTTAGAATAATTGGGACACCTATATTCGAGATGAATGTCAAGATTGAAAGTTTTGTTTCTTGAGAAATAATTGAATTGTTAATGATATTTACATTCTAACTAATTTTAGGAAAGATTGTAGTAATAATTATGAAGAATGAATTTGGGTAATTTGAGCCTCCATCTATTTATGTGATATTTTTAAATATCACAATTCAATTAATAATCAAACTATGATTTTTTTAGATATGTTTTAAGTGATGAGAATAACACTTAAGCCACAAGAATAATACTCAAATGTCCTATAAGCAAGGAAATTTATTGTTGTGATTGAGCACTATTGGTCAACCATTCATTTAGTTGATAATGTTTCTTGCTCAAGTCATATTTGGTAGTTTGAGCGAAGAGGAAAACTAAATTGATTTTTTCCTTCAAGAGTTTAAGTGTTCAATGCACGTTCGAATTCTCTAACAAGGAAAAGGAAGATTCAATATGAATTCTCCTTTATATGGGAGTGTGGTCACTTAAACATTAGTCGTATTCTCTCTCCTCTAAGGATCATCACTCAAGCATTGGAATAATAGTTAAGTGATATATTTAATCTCTTAAGTGTTAGCTCACAACTTAGTGAAGGAAAATAAATTTTGACTCTCTTTATGGTGGCTTAAATGAGAATGTCTCTCACAAGCAACAATTCTTTATGTGAGTGTGTATTAAGGTGATAAAAATGAATGAATATAGATTGGAGGGTGTGAGATGGTTTTCAACTAGAAATGATTAATATGATACTATTTTAACTAAGTTTTTGTTTGTGGTGTTGAGTTCTAAAGAACATTAATGAAAGAGGATGTTATGGATTCATTAACAATCAAAATCACATAATTCATTTCAGAGGGTAAAAAATTGAAGGAGTTTCTTGTAATGAATTTTGTAATGAACTATCATAAATGTACAAAGTTATTAAAGTGTGATACTTGGTTTTTATGAGTCAAACATTAACCTTTGATAAATCTTGCACGGTAAATGTTTTTTTTTAAGTGTTCTCTTGGAATAAATCATAGTTCTTGTCCATAGGTAAGATACAACTTTGTGAATCTTTTTATCCTTTTTAATTTGTTGAAGATCAAATTGAATAATTGTTTATATGATCTTTTCTTTTGTATGTGGAATTTGAATTTACATTTTCATTAAACTAATATTAACTTTCTATTAAATATGATATTGTATATGATGATTGTTATAGTCATATTTAATACAAAAGCAAATAATACTACAATTTGGCAATAACATCTCATAGGCAAATAGTTTTATTTATAAAATTTTATAAAATTTTAATAATTATAGGTACTATAAGTAACACAGTGTACTTGTATGTATAAATTTATATAATGAAATGTTTTTCCATTAATTATGTTGAGACATGAAATAATTTGTTAACCTTTTAGATGGTTTGTTGACACGTTAAATGGTTCATGACTCATTGACTTATTTGACGATTTGATGACCAGGGAATCATGTGTGGGGAAGATTGTTAAGATCCTGAACGTTCTATCTAGATGAGTTGATAAGCCCCTAGATGATCTAATGATCCATTAGACAATCTTATGATCAATTGTGCTCCTAGATAGTCTATAATCTATTAGACGATGATATCGTGACCAGACATCATATATGGAATCTATGTGTTTTATGTCTTGATGATAACAAGAACAAATTCAATGATTTATTTGTTCTAACAATGATTAGTACAACTACAATACATAGTAGAACCTTTGAACATCTACAATGTGTTCATATTAGACGATCTGATGAATGTGATGAACTCGTAAACATGTTTGGTTAAAACAATTGATTGTGAAAAGTGAAAACTTCCAAATATGTATATATGATAAAAGCATGTTTAATCAAAGAGAGATTATATCTGAAAAGATAAAGATTTTATCTACATGTTTTCGTGGAACAAATAGGTATTAACAGTGTGATTTTAGTAAATAGAGATAACTTGATTATTTCTTTCAGAATTATCATCTTGCATAAACAAATTTTAATCGAATGTGATATAATGTAAATGTTTTAAAACAAAAATAAAGTGTTTTATTGAAGGTCTCACGTACTCTATTTGCCTCTATTTTTCGTACATCTCTTAAATCCATTCTTTCTTAAACAAATTTGTTCAAATTAAGTCTTGTAAATGTCTTTCTAATGCATTACAAATATCTCTTATTCTCTTTAAACATAAAATTTGAATAAATTGAAAATTTCAAAGTTTTTGTTTTAATATCATGTGATATCTGGAATGAAAATTTTTTTCTGATTATATGGATTTGTTTTTACTAATCTATGTTCCAAATACATTCAAATTAGTTTCTTAAACAAATTTGAAGCAAAAACAAATTGGAGGATTGTAGATCCAAACTTTATGTTTTGAGTGTCTATCAACAAAGAGATGAATACATGAAGATACTATAAAGTCCAAAATTAACTCATTCAAGTATAAAAATCAAATTAAAAAATGATGTATGAAGGGATTGAAGATGAATAGTTGATATAAGAGAAAGTCAAGTCATTCGAATAGTCTTGCTCTGAGATACAAGAGTTACATTGAGCGTCTAATCAAGTTTTTTGAAAGTATAATCTTCTGGGTTGATTGTTAAACTATTGTAATCCTTCACACTTTGAAGTTATATCCTTGTGAGTTTTCTTTGAATTTTCTTTGACAATGTTTTTTTTTTTTTTTAGAATTCTTAATCTTAAAGAGATGTTAAGAAGATGTAACCTGAAAAGGTATGAATACTTATTATAATATAGAGAAGTGAGAGTACTCCTTATAACTTAAAATACTTTTGTTAGTAAAAATTTTTAAATAATCACTTTAAAAAAAAGTAGATGTAGTTAAAGTTTGAGTAAATCAAAATAAACTCTCATGTATTAATGTTTAACTAGTATTGATATTGTTCATACTTTTGATTATTATTTAATGATTCTTAATAAAACTAAGAAAAAATTTTTGTTTTTTATTTTCAGTTTTACTTGTTTGTTTCTCATAAATATATTGAATAGACTGAACTATTTTTTTTTTCCATTGAAATATTATTGTTAGACAATCTATAAAAACCTATTATTATATAATTCATTAGATGGTTTACTTAACACTCTAATTTTTATCCATGAAAAAAATGTTTAAGATTTCATTCAACTCTCTTATTTTTTTATATAATTTAATAATTTATACTAAAATATATTTAGTTTTTACAAACACATTTACATGCATTCTTCCAAAGTTCACCGCCGCTAGAGCCATACAAATTTCAAGGTTATTTATTTTAGCATTTAGTCTACTAATAAATCCCCTGACAAAAAAATAATAAAAAACCTAACTTGACATGACCGCTTCCGAAAAGGGTCAATACTGAATATTTTATTTTAAAAAATATGTTAAAAAATTGTCTATGATAAACTATTTTGTATGAAATAAATTTGGATTCGTAGGCATCTTTCGTTAAAGGTAGATGCTAAATTTTTATTAGTTATGTATTAACTTTTATTAATTATTTCACAATATTTTTCATTTTAAATATAAAAAATCATTAAATGTTTTTAAAATATCTTTGTCTATTAGAATCTTAACTAAATGCTAATTTTCCTTCAAAACAAAACTAAATGCTTAATTTAGCTTATAAAAACTAATACTCTTTTTGCAACTACATTTCAACTATATTAGTAAAAAAAAATATTTTATCATAATAATTGGTACATTAATAATTTTCTTAATAAATGATAAATAGTTTTATATGAAAAGTATTATATTTTTATCCAACATAGGCATATAGATTAAGGAACTCTTGAGTGTTCTCAATTAGTTATAATGTGTATAATATTGAAGAGAATCTAAGTGATTAGTAACAAAGCATAGTTTGAGTATGAGTTATGTGAAGATACCAAACATTTCTGCATCTATAATTACATCCTACCATCTACTAACCCAATAAGCATTATTAATTGGTCACAACCGCTCCCATGAATTCCATAAATGCTTCCCAACAACACTGCCCTATATTAATACTCATCCAAACTCACACCACTGCTATCACATCAACCCAACTCAATTCACATTTTCTTTCTTCCACCAAAACTTTTCTTAAGAAAAAATGGCAAGTGAGGTGGTGAAGAAGGAGGGGTCTCTCAACCTCAAAATCACCAACAAGAGCCATGTCCAACCTGAGGAGAAAGTTGGGAGGAAAGAGTACCAGTTGGCTACTTTTGACCTTCCCTACTTGGCCTTCTACTACAACCAGAAGCTGCTGTTTTACAAAGGGGAGGACTTTGATGGGATGGTTGAGAAGCTGAAACTTGGACTTGGTGTAGTCCTGAAGGAGTTCCACCAACTGGCTGGAAAGTTGGGGAAAGATGAAGAGGGGGTGTTTAGGGTTGAGTATGATGATGACATGCTTGGTGTGGAGGTTGTTGAAGCTGTTGCTGATGAGGTTGCTGTGGATGAACTCACTGTGGCTGAAAGTTCCAGCAATCTCAAGGACCTGATTCCTTACACAGGTATCTTGAACCTGGAAGGCATGCACAGACCCTTGCTGGCAGTTCAGGTAAATTTTCTTTGGTCAAATTTCAATGCATGTTCATTTGGTTAAAGGGTCAACTTTTCAACTTGAAGTTCAAGCTTTTTTTGTGGAAATTAATGACATTGCATAATGACAACTAACTGTCATAAAAGGGGTTGGAGGAAACCATGAAAAAAAGTTTTACTAATTTGTACCAGATCTAACTTAGGTTTTTGGATGACTTCATTATGAACCCTACTTTCTACACTTCAAAAATCCATTTGCTATGTTTCTTTTTACCCTTTTTGTTTTTCTAATTTGTGAAGAAAAGAAGAAGATTAATTATTAAATGGAACATTTTAGTTTGTGTCATCAAAACACCACTCTTTTTTATTTTTTCTCTTTTGCAGCTTCTATTTGAATCAAAGCATTTAGGAACACAAAAAGTTTGAAATTAAATGGATGACATTGGGTGAAAGGGTGTTTTTCTCCTATATTTTATCAGATCCAGGGCAAACTGAGCCCACCACCCTCTGAATGACTCCTATGAGATGTTAAAAGTTGTATAAATTATTGATCACTTTCTGTTTTTAACAAAAGAATATAGGTAAAACATCAAATCACTGCCACCAGTTTTCGTGTCTCATCTTGCAATGACAAATAACTAGTTAACAGTTGAGCACTAAATTTCTTTCCACTCAAAGTCAACATGCATCGTTAAATTTCTAAAATGTGTTCATTATATTGTTTTTTTGAAAAAATTTATCACATTTCAATTCACATCTTTTATAATAATGAATTGATTTAACTCAAAAAATATGTTCATCTGAGTGTGGCTCAGATGAAGATAAAGTTTATGCAGACTTGGCATGTGATAACTGTCCTAATAAATATTCTTGAAGTTCTCATAAAACAGATTTGTTCGAACATTCTGATGAAACATGATTGAAGTTTTAAATTTAAGTCTTATATAAAATACCTTCAAATAAAAAATACTTATTTATGATGTTTAAATTAGTTTTAAAATTATAAAAAAAATAAACTGCAAATAAAAAAATTAAAAAAATATATGGGTCTTACAAAGTTATTGAAAAAAAAAACTTTACAATAATGTCTTGGAAATGACATGTGACATTGTAGACCCTACTTAAAAATAAAATAAAAACTTAGAGTCTTATAAAACCATTCATTGCACATCCTCTAATTAACATGACTAATTACATAGTTAAAATAAAATCAATCTAACAGTTGAAATTAAATATTTTTGATAAATAATAAGCATCATTATTAGTGCAGCCCATTCATCACCTATCACATTTACTCTTATCTTTTTCTCTCTCTCAATATATAATACCTTTTATATATTTTTTTTTTATTTTTTTTTCATTTCAATTTTTTGCTTATCCATAGTTAACGAAGCTGAAAGATGGCCTTGCAATGGGCCTGGCATTCAACCACGCTGTCTTGGATGGGACTGCCACGTGGCAATTCATGACATCGTGGGCCGAGATTTGCAGTGGCTCGCCCTCCACGTCAGCACCACCCTTCCTGGACCGGACCAAGGCCCGGAACACGCGAGTGAAGCTGGACCTCACGCTGCCCGAGCCCAACGGACAACCAGCTTCCAACGGCGACGCAAAGCCCAATCTTAGGGAAAGGATCTTCAAATTCTCCGAGTCAAACATCGACAAGATCAAGTCAACGCTCAACGAGAACCCTCCATCGGACGGCTCAAAGCCGTTCTCAACATTTCAGGCGCTTTCCTCCCATATTTGGCGCCATGTAAGCCTTGCACGTAACCTGAAGCCGGAGGACTACACCGTGTTCACCGTCTTTGCTGACTGCCGGAAGCGCGTGGACCCACCTATGCCGGAGAATTATTTCGGAAACCTAATTCAGGCTATCTTTACCGTTACGGCAGCTGGGCTTTTGTCGGCCCATCCGCCGCAATTTGGAGCTTCCTTGGTCCAGAAGGCCATTGAAGCCCATAATGCTAAGGCTATTGATGAACGCAACAAGGAGTGGGAAAGTGCACCCAAAATTTTTCAATTCAAAGATGCTGGGGTGAATTGTGTGGCTGTGGGAAGCTCCCCAAGGTTTAAGGTTTATGACATTGATTTTGGGTGGGGCAAGGCAGAGAATGTGAGGAGTGGAACTAACAACAAGTTTGATGGGATGATTTATTTGTATCCAGGGAAGAATGGAGGAAGGAGCATTGATGTTGAACTGACCTTGGATCCTGAGGCTATGGGGAGGTTGGAGCAAGACAAGGATTTTCTTCTAGAAGCATAAAGTGGCAACTTTTGAAGTAGTACTACTCAGATTACTGAAGGGTCATGATGCTGTTTAATTTAATGTTGTTGTGTTGTTTTAGGTTTTAAGTTCCTTTAGTTTGTGGTTTGTGCTCTTCATTTAGTTTCAGCCTACCAATGTTTCTTTTCACTGTATATGTTGTGTAGTTACATGACAACAAGTGAAAGGAATTATTGTGGGAGTTTTAATTTTAGTAATATATGTAAGTCTTTTTAATTAAATGGTGTTTTAGATTTTGATAAACCAAAAGCTAAGATGTTTCCATACGGTTTTTATATGATGTTTGAATCTTGTGTTTTAAGTACAAATTTCAGTGCTTGACAACTATAAGGAACATGTGAACAAGGTAAATAGATATCAATCACTTCATATTTTAGAGTGGTTAAAAGTTTATATAAAGAAAAGAGGATAAAAATGAGTTGTCCTCTTTTCTGTCCCTCTAGCAAATAGATATAGATCCGAGAGAAAGAATTAAATGTGTTCCTTCAAATGGGGCAAATGGTATTGAAAATTGGTTCATGCGTTGAATATATTGAGAAACTATGGGAAGACAATGCTATCTTACGTTGTGAATTAAAACCTAAGTAGGTAAGCAATAATGGGCCACACATTTAGATAGAGTGAGAGTTCAAGGCAAGTATGATTAATATGGGCACGTGTATAGGGTCTAGTACTCTAGGTTTTTCAATGGACAAAATTCTATATTCAGTAACCAAACTTGGTGTCATTTTCTCCAAAGTGATGATTAGTTAATATAAGTTGACAATGATCTCACACGAATTGTACTTGTAATGTTAGGGAATCTAATGATCTTGGAGTTATTACTTGAAGGAGAGCTGTGCCTAACTAATGTAAGGGTTAGTCTTGCAATTATATTATAAACTTGTGAAAATGTAAAGAAGACAGAAAAACTTTACATAATTTATAAATAATTTACTAATGTATTTCAGTATGAGATTTCTCTTTCTTATAAGTTGCATGTATGGGTTAACCATGGGAGAATGGTGGTTCAAGTGGTTGATGGTTGTGATGGTGGAATGACAAGTGTGATGAGTAAAGAAGTACTGTCAGATTAATAACATGCAAGTTGAATATAGTGTAAATCAAAGCAACTTTAATGCTTTGTTTGTTAATGGTGAAAGGGAAGAGATGAGAAAGAAAGTGAAAAAAATAGTAGAAAAAAAGATTATTTGAGTATAAGTAAATTAATGGAAAGTAAAAAAAAAAATCATTTAATAAATTATTTATTTATTGATTAGAGAAAAAAAAAAAAGAGAAAAATTTGTTTTCTCTGGGGTTTATCAATAAAATATTTGAGCTCATAATGAGCCAAGTGAAGGGTAGCAAACTCATATATGAAGATGAAATGTTATTTTTTACGAATAAGTTTTCATCACATAATAGGTAGTTTCAGTAGCCTATTGTAAGATATGTCAAACGTGTCTTTGTCTTGGTACTTTGCACCCATGTTTCTTTTTTTTAAAAGAAATATCTAAAAATAATTTCTTTTAGTAGTTTCATACGTTCTTATTAGTAAAACAATCAAAAAAGTGTGTGACAAGTTTAAATTATGTGTGGATTATTGTATAATCCATAAATTTATTATATATTATATAATTTAAAATTAAAAAGTGTTTTAAGACTATTTAAAAATGTATTTTAAATTATACACTATAATATATATTTCTGAATTTTAAAAAATATTTTAGATTATATACTTTAGTATTTGTACAATTTAAATTATATTTTCTGATTATATAATTTAAAAATGTATTTTCAATTATATAATCTATAATATCTTTTAATTATATAATTTAAAAATATATTTTATATTCTACAATTTAAAATATATTTTTAAATTTAATAATTTAGAAATATATTTTAAATTTTACAATCTAAAATATATTTTAAATTTTACAATCTAAAATATATTTTAAATTTTACAATCTAAAATATATTTTAAATTTTACAATCTAAAATATATCTTTAAATTGTATAATTTAAAAATTTAAGATATATTTATGTACCTAACATTGTATTTTATATAATTAAAATTATATTTTTAAATTATGATAGTAGAATTCAAAATATGTTTTCAAATTTTACAATGAAAAATTTTAAAGACAATGAAAAAATTTAAATTTTAAACTTTTCCCAACACGTGTAGGGAAAGAAATCAAGGGGTGCAAAATGGAATTAGCAATCTTTAGTCATATCTTGAACACCTGTTGGAAGCCTGGGTCAATAAATGAAGTCTGGCACATTCTTTTTCCACCTCCATAGTATAATATCATCGTGCACCTCCATAACTAACGCGAAAAGACAAAAATTTCCTCACGGAGAAATATTTAAGGCACTGCCCTCCACCCCCATTCCATGACTTTTGGATGGACCAAAACTGAAATGATTCTTTTTATTTTTACGTTTTTTATTTTCGAATTGGTTTAATTAGAAATCTTTCCTTCCCAGCCTTGACTTTCAAACTGGTCCAATCTAAAATGATATTTTTTTTTCTTTTGGATTAGCCCAATTCTAAAATCCTTCATCATTTAGATTAGTTCAATTCGAAATGATACTTTTTTTTTTTTAAATTTTCGGATTGACTAATCCGAAATCCCTCCACCCCTCCTTCTAACTTCCAAACTGGCCTAATTCAAATAATATCTTTTTTATTTTTGACTTCTGAATTGACCTAATCCAATATATGTATAAGTGCTTTGTTTTTTCTTTTCAAATTAATCCAATTTAGAGTTAACAATAATTCAGAGCTAACAATAACTTTTGGATTGAAAAAATTGACGTTCAATCCAAAATATAAAATACTTCTCCGAGCTCTTCTCTTTTATTTTTATGATGCCCTTTTCAATCTTTTCACAAAATTATTTTGGGCATTTCAAAAAGTATGGAGCAGAAAGAATGTGTCATGCAGTCTAGATTCACTAATGAACATGTTTTGGGCCCATTCTATTCTAACTTTCTTCATTTCTTTTGTTTTGTGAAAACTAATTTTCAAAATGTATTTTACATTCTAGAAACTAGCTTAGGAGTATTAAAGCAAAGTGAGAAGAGAAAAAGGAAGTGAAAAATGTTATTTTGTGCTCATCCAGTGGCTAGAAAAAGTAAAGGTTTTAGACCCATGTTTGTGAGCTTTGGTCCTCCATTTTTTGTTTTTATAAGGACAGTTTCTTCCTCCACCTCCACACACTTCTTGAGCACCTCCAAATTATTCATTTCGGACCAAAATATCCTTAAAATATTATTGTGAAGACCCAAATACTCTTTTATCTTAAAACTCTCTTCCCTTCTCCACTAAGCTTTCTTCATTTCAATTCAATTCTGTAGCGCCACCTCCAAAGCACAGCTATCGTTTCATAGTCCGATTTGTTAGACATTTTTATTTCGTGAACCTTCAATAGCAATGAATTATTTGAGATATGTATGATGTATTTTTAGATTTATAGAGTATTTAGGAAGATTTAACGTGGTTTGCGATTTGAGAGTGTAATGCATTCTGTACGAAATGAGTTATAGAACAAAACATTCATTAATTGTACTACAGATCCGTAGCACATTCATTAATTGTACTACAAATCCGTAGCACAGTTGCAGAATACTCTATTCCACAATTCATATTTTCTGTAAAATGAATTACGAAATGGAGGATTCTACAACTATAATACAGATCCGAAATAACATCATTGCACCCCATAAATTTGACATTCTGAAACACTATTTTTCGTAATTAATTCGTAAAAACCAAAACACATTCTAGAACAAGTGTTCCATAATACAACCTTAACCCACCCCAAACTACATCGCACAATATTTCGCCACCGCTGCTCGGTCGCGTTGCCACACTCACACTCCTCCATCGTCGCTGACTATGCACACATCGCAAAAGGAGACCAATCAACCTCTGCACCTCATCACCTTCACGCATCACCGTCGACCCCTCACCTCCCACCACCTTTAGCAGAAGGATAACATTTGTAAATTCCTTAAGAACAGAGTTGATATTTTTTCAAGTTTTAGAATTGCCTCAAGAAGGCTTGGAGGTGCAGGAAGAAGCAGTCTTTTATAAGTGACCCATAGGTTCATTTGCTAGATGATCTTTTTCTTCCTGCACCCCAGAGTGAAATGACGAAGTTGTCTTTCATGCACTTCTTCCTCACCGTACCCCACTACCAATGTAGTCACCACTGTCATCTTTGCTACACCATCACCGTTGCAAAAGGAGAAGAGAGGAAGAACGTTGTAGAGAAAAAGGAAGAACGAGAAAAACGGGCTCTGGGAATTTTGTTATGGAAAAGTCATCCTAGAAAATGTATTATGAAAAGTATTATACACATTGTGGAAAATTTGTTCAAAAATATATTGTGTTTTGAAAATTTCATTCTAAAAACTTTATCCTGTTTTAGAAAGTCCATTTTTTTAAAATATATTTCATTAATTCAAGAAAGTGTGTTCTAGAAAAAATTTTATAATAATTATTCTGAAAGTCAATTTAAAAAAGAAATTGTCATTTTAAAAATTATGGGGGTGGAGGAAGAAAAAGTCTGCTAGATGTAGTGCGTCATTTCCTTTGGATCAAACTGTTCCATCACTATATTTTTGGGAGAGCTTCTTCGTGCACCTCCATAATATTAGCTTACACCTCCATATATTTATTAATTTCAAAATTAACTTTGATAAAATGATAAAAATGTTCATCTGATAAAAAAATTAAGATTACCGAATTATAGAATCTAAAAGTCGTTTGAAATTTATTCTGACTTTCAGATTTTACATTACAGAAGTTTTAACAAATAAATTTTAAACTTTTATATTTTAGAATCCGAAAATTAGGTGTTGTCCTTTAGATTAAACAGTATATTTTCAATTCAGAAGTCATTCAAAATATAAAATCCAAAAATTTATAAAATAGTAAAAAAAGTACAGCTCTCTCCTTGCTACTGTGAATGTTGCAGTAAAAATGTGAAGAAAAGAGAGAAGGGTAGTCAGAAATTATAAAGGGAGAATAGTGCTGGATCATACAATTAGTTTAAGTTTTAAATTTAATTTTAAGGGTAAATTTGTCTTTTTATGTATGGAGGTGCAAAGTGATATCAGTAAGAAGCTCTCTACTTTTGGGCTTGTTTTTCAAGTACTTTGATTTGGACTGCTTCTTCCTCCACCTCCATATCATCTTCCTGCACCTCCATAGCCCATGCGAAATAACCATTTTACCCATTTTAAAGAATTTTAAAACCCAAATTACCCTTCATCCCCACTCACAACCTTCACGTCTCCTTCTTCCTCAACCAAGTCTGTACCCCTTTGCAAATCTTCGGCGACTGCATCTCCACCGACTACACCTCCTGCATTACCGTTACACGTCAAGACTCGGGAGGATCTACTCCACCTTCACTGCACCTCCACCTTGGCTGCACCTCCATTTCATTGCAGGCTAGACGTAACGCAACTGCTCCACCTTCAGTTGCACGATTTGGCACCCATTCAAGCTTTATCTACTTCTTTATAAACTTTACTAAAAAATTCTCCCATGATAGATTGAAGAAATCATTTACAATAATCACATAAAAAAATATCGTAAGTTTCAATGCTTTACGGTTTATACAAATCACATAAGAGAAATAGTTTTACGGTTTGTACAACCGGTAAAAAATTGAAAAAAAAGAAATTATACTTACGGTTACCATAAAACTATTTTGCTTCTGTGGTTTGTATAAACTGTAAAGCGTTGAAACTTACAGTTTGTACAAACCGTAAAGTTTTCTCATACACTTATACTTATACGGGTTGTATAAGTCGTAAGTTCTTATCCATTCCAAATTCTTTACGGTTTATATAATTTGTAACATTCAAATATCCTCAAATTAAACTTACGACTTATATAAACCGTAAGTGTATAACTCTTACGACTTCTACATTCTGAAAAATATAAAAAATCGAAAAATAGGTATCTTGATAACATCGATGCTTACTCTTTAGCCACCCACTCTAACCAATAACCACCCAAAGCGCCTTCACCCCGTCACTCCAACACTGTTAGAATCTCTCACTACTGTAAGTGAATTGTATTGTACCTCCACCGCCGAACAGAACTGTACCTCCTCTCTTAAAACCCTCTTTTGTCATAGTAAGGACAATTCAGTCATTTACTCATGTCTACTTTTGGAATTTTAAAAACTATGGAGGTGCAGAAAGACTATATGGAGGTGCAGGAATAAGCATTCTTTGATTTGAGTCTTGGATCCATTACTTTTGTCTTAGTAATATAAGGTTTTATTTTATATACATTTTATGATATCACATCATATTTTTGCAAGTTTTATATTATATTTTTGTAGTTTTTTATTTACAATTAAATGTAAGGATAAATTTTGTAAAATAAAAAAAATAATTATTATGATTCACTTTCTGCTTAAGTACCTAAAACTTTAAATTTAAGATATTTCATACTACATTATAATGAAAATTTCTTGTAATATTTAGGTTTTATAGCTTAAGAATGTATCTATAACTCATTTATTAGAAATATCTTTAGTAAATTTTTTTCAACACTTAGGATGTTATATACGATAATGGATCAAAGATAGAATAAAAAGGGTATAAATATAAACTAAAATAAACAGATTAATAAATGAAAATGCAGAATAATGTTTTTATAGTGTAGGGATTGTGTTTTTCGTTTTTATTTTTATTGTTGTTGTTGAATACTTTTCTTTTTTACTTATTATGTTTTTGAATTATGTTTGTAAAGCTATTAGAATAATACAGCAATAAATACAATATTCATTACTGAGTTATTGTGTTTACTTGTTTCTGTCTGAAACTTTTCTTTTGCTGAAAACAATAAGCAATTTCGCTACGAGATATTTAGATAAATGCATATATTTATATGAAAATTTTAAAAAAATCAAAAACTAATTTATATATGGGTTAAAAATAGGTTTTTAGATAAATGAGTGGAAAAGTTTCTACAAAATTTACTTATTCAAAAGTTAACTTTAATTTATGTAGATTTTTTTTTAATTTTTCTCTATAAATACTTATAAAAATCAGCTTGAACATTACAACATATTCTCAGGGTAAGAATTGTCAGGTTTTCTTTTTGCACCCTAACAATATCATGCTAAACTTATTTACATGTTTTACGATCTTAAAAAATAATAATTTTACTCAGTTCTCACATTTATAGACAAAAATGTCACTTGCAACACTAACCTACTTTAAAATTTTCAATTGTGAGTTGAAAACCAACTTAATTGTTCTTGTTTAATTATTTGATCCTTTGAATCTGATATTTCCTTTTGATCATACTCCATGATTGTGCAATCATTCATTCATTCTTCCATTCTAATATGAACAAATCAAAATCTTATCTGGATACAACTATTGATTGTTTTCCATGCATAAGTTAAATCTAATTGTTGTTGTCAAAAACTCTTTGGATGCCATTTTACTCTAAGGTCAAAGACAGCACAATCAAGGTGTCACCATCATTTAAGTGCACTAAAATAAAAAAAAAATCAAAATAAGTTTCTTAGTTTGAGTGAAAAGATCTTAAACCACTTATATAAAAAGAAAGAGAGGAGAATATAATTTTAGTTGGGTGGGAAATGTATAATAGTTGATGTAATAAATGTTGTATTTATTGTCTTATCAAATTATGCAACATGCACCACTTTACAATAAATATTTGGCTTATTATATTTTTATTTTATGAAATATGGCACAAGTTTATTGTAGGAAGCTAAAGTCAACTCGAAGAGCTGTACCTGTTCTTTTAACCTTTTGTGGCCAAAAGATGAATGGAAAATAGAAAGGAAAAATAATATAAATTATGAGTAATATGTTGGGAAAAGAAAAATGACAGAAATAAGATAAGAAAGAATTAAAATGTATATTTATATTTTTTTATACTCATCATTTACATTATTAAATTTTGTTCAGTTTTACAATGAGAGTATGAACTACAGTTCTTTAATCTGAACAACAGTAATGAATACTTTTTCATACTTCTTTGTTTACAATTTTAAGTCATCAGGGATTAGCATATTAATTGCTAGTTTTAAAATTATCATAATTGTATAATTTTAGTATATGTAGTTTGGATTATATTCTATTTTAGTCCTCTTTTTTTTTAGTAATCAAATTTATTTATTTATAAAACTTAATACATTTTTCTTATTTTCTGCTTAAAATCCTTAAGTTACAAAATTTTTTAAGAGAAAAATATCTATATTGTATGACTTCAAGATCCTAACTTTATTTTTAATAGTAAATAATTTCTATCAATACCATAATTAAAAAATACATAATTTTGAACAATCGGGTCTTCCTAAAACCTTTAGTAACATATAACATTTTCTTACAAAATTAAGCTTCCAAAAATGTAATTATATATATATATATATATATATTAATTTTAT
>Ga0209700_104305_pt1 | contig 25874 bp, 12 predicted proteins | sample SiratroredBW_FD_187528 | JGI IMG/M metagenome (GOLD analysis project Ga0209700, IMG submission 187528) | Root nodule microbial communities of legume samples collected from California, USA - Siratro red BW (SPAdes) (version 2) | ecosystem: Host-associated > Plants > Roots > Nodule | place: USA...
ATTTCTTCAAAAAAAAAAAAAATTGTAATGATTAATTCTTAGTTTGAAATAAAACTTTATTTCTAGTTCATAAAAAAAAAAAGAGATAGATAGATGAGAAAAGAGAGATTTAAATTTTTTATATTGTTTACAAGCAACCACAAAAATATTTTTCAAAAACTGATTATTTTCTTAGAATTATACTCCAAGCGCAACAATAAAAATTAAAATAAAATTATTTAATATTGTAAGGAATAAAGAAAAAAATAATATTTACAAGGATTAAAATAATTTTGAAACAATAAAATACAAGATGACACATGTAGTCATACTTAGATTTTTAAATATTTATTTGTGTATAGGGATAGTGTAAAATCAATAAACTTATTTACTTTTATCATATTAAAATATAGATATGCATTTTATTAATAAGTCTTATGAGACACGTGTCATACAAATATATATGCATTTTAAGTAATAAGTTTTATGAGACACGTGGTCATACAAATATTAAAAATTAAAAATATATGAAGGTATCATACTTAAAGAATAATACCAAAAACAAATGTGGGTACTATATAATGAAAGAGTGGTAAAAGAAAGTATAAGAGAGTGCATTTTATTGGGGAAAAAGGGTTAAAAATAAAATTGGTTATCACCGAAAATAAATATTTTATTTGAAGTTACAAAAAAAAAATTATTTTTCTTTTCAAGACTATAACATTTTATAAATAAAATATATCTTTATATTTTTATTATTTAAATATGTATATTATATTTTATTTTTACTATTTTATTTATATATTTATGTTTTTGTATGTTTCCTTAAATCAATTCTATTTTATGTTATTTAATATTGTTAATTATCTGGAAGAAATTGACGTCGGAAATAACATCTAAATGAATTCGGAAATAACATCTAAATGAATGTACATAATATTAAATTATCCCAGTCTAATATATTATTAACTAAGTCAGGACCCTACTAGTTTTATGTCAAAAAGATTAACTAAATAAAAAAAAAATGGTCGTGACTCGTGAGTTTAAGTCTAATAAAGTGTCACCAACACTCATTTTTTTATAATGACGAATGTACAGAAAACCTTATTAAATAATTTATTCCTGTATGTTATAACATACAATATATCTTGTCGCATTGTATGGTGTTATTTTCAATTGTATGGTGTTATTTTCAATAATTACTTTATAATAATGTTTATTTTTTAAGTAATGTCACGCTTTTATTGCACCAAGAAAATTGAAGAGTTGAAAGCGATACAGTGACCCACCGACTAAACTACACATAAGGCAACATTTTAATCATCATCCATTACATAATGGTAATAGCATAGATAGAAAAAACAAATTCCTTCTTATAAGATACAACTGAGAGAAAAAATGTCAATGAAATGAAATAAACTCTGCTTCAGTTTCCAATTGTGGAGGGAATACTTTTCTTTTATTCATTACGCACACACGCACGTACTTTATTGCAGGGACCAACAAAACCCGAGAAAATAGAATTAATACATTCAGGATGCGCCCACCGGTTATTCTGAAAACTACCTCACTCTCTGATTCTTATACCTCGCCCAGCGATCGCAGACTCAACACTCTCGCCAAACACTTCACTACCGCTCTTCAACCAATGGCTTCTAATGATAGCATCTCCGCTTCGCCAACCGCCGCTTCCGATTCCGTCTTCAACCACCTCGTTCGTGCGCCTGAAGATCCTATCCTCGGAGTAATTTTTTCTTCTCTCATCACTATTTATTCAAGTTCATCGAAATTATGATCGTATAACGTATTAGATGAGATCGCGTTTTTTACTTTCTTTCGTTCTTCTAGTTCGTTAGATCGCGTAATTCGTGAGATCGTGCTCTTGACATTTATACAACAGTATCATTTCGATGACTTGTTCGGATTGTTTTTAATTAATGAATCTAGGTTTAGATTATTGCGGAAAATTATCGTTTCGTTGCGTGATCTTGAGCTGTGCAGTTGTGTTTGATTACGTGTGAGTTTCGAGGACACACGGCACGTTATGCCGATGCCGTGTTGCGTTGCGTTGCCTATGAAAATAGTTCACGTGATTTTGATACTGATGCGTGTAATCGTACGATTTTTTTTTTCAAGTTTTGTTGTTAGTCGGTTAGTTTTGTTTACTCTGTTTGCGTGTTTGAAAATAGGTGACGGTTGCGTATAACAAAGATCCAAGTCCAATTAAGCTCAACTTGGGCGTTGGTGCTTACCGAACAGAGGTGAGAGTGATATTTTGTTGCACTTGTGTTTGTTTCTTACTGGTTCTAAATTATTTAGAATGAGATAAAGTAGATTACGTTAATTCGTTGTGCATATAATTTGGCTACTGGAAAGTTGAGTTTTACTAATACTGTAAATTGTTCCAGGAAGGAAAACCTCTTGTTTTGAATGTTGTGAGGAAGGTTGAACAGCAGCTCATAAATGACTTGTTAGTACCTGACTATGCTTTCTTTCTTCTCGTTTCCGGTGATATTATGCGGAACTTTTTATGATGTTCTGTGCTGCATTATTTTCAGGTCACGCAACAAGGAATATCTTCCAATTGTTGGGCTTGCTGATTTTAATAAATTGAGTGCTAAGCTTATTTTTGGGGCTGACAGGTTAATAACAGAAGAAAAAAAATTCAGTGATTTTTTTTTTGTTAAGATTTTTCGTGATCAGTAACCTAATTGTTTATGCTCACTTTTTTTGTTTATAGCCCTGCTATCCAAGAGAACAGGGTCACCACTGTTCAATGCTTATCTGGAACTGGTTCATTAAGAGTTGGGGGTGAATTTTTGGCTAAACACTATCACCAAGTAAAGTGCTCTGTTCTTGACTCTTCTCTCTTCCTTTTTAAGTGATGTTTATTCAATGTCACTTTAACATTTTTTACTGCAATTTCTCTGTTCAGCGGACTATATACTTGCCAACACCAACCTGGGGCAATCACCCCAAGGTTTTCAACTTAGCAGGGTTGTCTGTCAAAGCATATCGCTACTATGCTCCAGCAACACGAGGGCTTGACTTTGAAGGTTGGAAATTACTGTATCAATCTGTGAAGTGTTTATTACTTATTGTGTCATGATCAATTTCATATTCATCAAGTTTATTTAATATTATTTTACCTTCGGGTCCTAATAGGACTTCTGGAAGATCTTGGTTCGGCTCCATCTGGATCTATTGTTTTGCTACATGCATGCGCACATAACCCCACTGGTGTTGATCCAACCCTTGAGCAATGGGAACAGATTAGGCAGCTAATAAGATCAAAAGCTTTGTTACCTTTCTTTGACAGCGCTTATCAGGCAAGCCTCTTTAGAGCGTGCAACTAATTTCTTGCTTCTCGCTTCTTACATTTAGAATTTTGCGTTTATATTAAAATTTCAAATTTGTCCAGTAGACATCACACGGGATCCTGATGTTTTGCATGGGTTGAAAAAAACCAAACTCGTAGTGCTTACCTTCCTTTTTCTTGACAATGTCATTGATGGATCATGCATCCACGGGAATTTATATTTTGCTATGCTTCAGATGCCTATTCTTCTTTCAAGAAATATATTAAAACTCATTTTATTTTTTTTCAAAAGGGTTTTGCTAGCGGCAGCCTAGATGCAGATGCCCAACCTGTTCGTTTGTTTGTTGCTGATGGGGGTGAACTGTTGGCAGCACAAAGTTATGCAAAGAATCTGGGTCTTTACGGAGAACGTGTTGGAGCCTTAAGCATTGTAAGAACTTCAAAGCATTAAATCGAGACAATGAAATTGTTGTCAGTAATGACAAGTGAATGCTTTTTGTCTCCTTGAATCTTTTTTGTTTCTTGTTTACTTTTTGAATCTATAGTTCAGATATTTTAGTCTATAGTTATACTTTTATTTTTCTTTGTTGACTAGCAGCTTCTAGTTATTTGATAAGTTTCCCTTTTTCTAAATAATAATACTCATCTAGGTCAGCAAGTCAGGTGATGTTGCAAGCAGGGTTGAGAGCCAGCTGAAACTTGTGATTAGGCCCATGTATTCGAATCCTCCCATTCACGGTGCATCCATTGTGGCGGCCATCCTCAAGGACCGGTAATGAGCCAATATTATTCTTCTTTCCTAAGAGGAACTAGGCAAAAAAAAAAAGATTTATTGTTGACTATCTTATTCTTATCCTGCAATTTTTGCCCATCAGTCAAATGGTAATGAATTTGTGATTGTGTAACCACTTTGATATTTACGTAGGTAATTCTTCAAATATATCTTTTACAAGGAGGATTCTGGTGAACATTGTCTTTATCTGAGAATATGATGTTACTGATTGTGATGGTGTCATCACATATTTTGGTTGTGTCTACATATTTAATAATTCCAAGGAGGAGATCCTACTGCACATTCTTTTGCTAGTTAATTTTTTCCTGTGTTAAAAGTTCCCACTGGTTTTTTATCCTCTTGCAGGGATTTGTTCAATGAGTGGACTATCGAGTTGAAAGGAATGGCTGATCGAATTATCAGTATGCGCCAACAACTTTTTGATGCTTTACGTTCTAGAGGTAAGTTTATACAGAGTTCCTTCTACAATCCCTTTAGTTTTTGTCTTTTGGAAACCTGGATCACTTTTTACACTTTACATTCCTTATACAATTCCTTAGTTTTGTCTTTTTGGGTTGATCTGTATCATTATTGTTGCTGCAGTATGCAAGAAGCTATTCCTTCTTTGTTCATTCTTTATTCTCTTCCCCTACTCTGTATTGTATAGGTTTCTGTATCTGTGAAACATATGTTGCAGTTATACTTATATATCCTTTAAATGGACAGGAACACCTGGTGATTGGAGTCACATTATCAAACAAATTGGCATGTTTACTTTCACAGGATTGAATGCCGAACAAGTTTCCTTCATGACCAATGAGTACCACATATACATGACATCTGATGGGTAAGATACTATATTTATTATGACTCTATTGAATGAGTTCAAATGAATATGATATGCATTCTCTTTCCTGTGTTTTATGCTCCAGTCAATTGTAAATTTGGAAGCACACCCCTGTATTCTTTTTTGGTGTAAACTAAACATGGAGTTGAATATGCCCCCATGTTGGGGGGTTGCATTTTGAAACCCTTTTTGACACAAGATAATATAAAGAAGGGGAAAAAATGTTATACACGAATAACTACACAACTAAAAGTAAAAGACTATTTTCTACTTGCTGTATACCTGAATCTCAATGCTTCGCTTCACAGTGGCTAGGATATGTTTATAGATAATTGTATATGGCAAGGTCATCTCTTTTAAATTATAAGAAAGGAAAATTGTTGGACAACTTCTTGGCGTCTATTCATTTGCTCGATAGCAAAACATTCGAAGATTTGTTGCAAGATTGATTACTTTTCGATGTTAATGACTTTTTCTTTCTTGCATCCACATTACACACACATATGTATATATATTTGTCGAAACGTTGTGTTCACATTATATTTTGTCCTATGCTACGATGATACATACTATCTAATAATTATGTTGAGGAGATACAAACTCGAAATTTGCTTCTGTTATCTATTGCGGTTAATCTTGCCTACATTATAAGTTAATAATTCAGAAACCCTTATATACAATTATGCTTTTATGGCGGAATTCCATATGACAACCTATACTTTTTATTTTGCAGGAGGATTAGTATGGCCGGTCTAAGTTCCAAAACAGTCCCACATCTGGCAGATGCGATCCATGCCGCTGTAACCGGAGGTGTCTAAAACATGTTGCTGACTGCAGTTTTCAACTTGTTCCCTAGTCCCTACAGGAAGACTTCATCTTTTTGTTTGATAATTGTCAACATCAACTATGAAACTTCTTTCATTTGAGACTTAACAAAGGCAATATTTATGCATTTGAGATGCTAGAGTATGGAACTAAGTTTTCATTAGTTAAAATAATAATAATTATGAGAATGCTGCATATGAGTAAATATCTCATAGGATTAGGAATGAATTTTAATTTAATTGATATTTATCGTGGAAAACTGGTAGTTTAGAGAGCAGCAGAGAAAGACAAGTAGAAGAATTAATTGGTAAGAGTAGTTGAAACTGGTAGTTCTATTTTTTGAGGTTTGATTTAAAGAAAATACCTTACCGGTATGTAATTAATTAATTCTTGCTTTAGTACAGCACAACAGAACCTGAAATGTTAGGGTATAGAAACTATTAAAATATTCTCACTTTTTCATGAATCTAGCACATAATTATAGATGTTTTATTTGGGGAATATTTTTATTTTATACATGAAAGGAAAATTCTTATGTTAGGTAATAATTTATTTCTTCAGTCAGTGGTATTTTTATGAGCCAACACTAGAATTTTGAAATACTTTCCTCTAGTGTACAGCTAGTTTTATTCCAATCTAATATGCTTTCTATGTTTATTACATTAGTTGGACTTACCAACACAGTTGAGCACACTCTTTGAAGATGTACAAATTACTTTGGTCCTCTCCACAGATGTGCTCTTAGTAAGCTAATACTTTTATTTATTTTTCATTGGATAAGGATAAGTTGGATGTCAAGCGGAAAGTTCATTCTTTCACAATAATTTATAATAATTTGGTTTCAATTAAGAAACCAAATTGATCAATCAGCATATCAATAATAGAACTCATTTTGGATTCTTAAGGCACTATTCTATGTCCCTCGATATCATGTAAGATAATACCATCTATTTTTATGGTCAATAGTGTATACTTTTGTACGGAACCCAAGATTATTATATAAGGATTAGATCCTCATTCAATCTAATTGACTAATTAATTTATGGTTATTCCTCAGTTTACATTTACATAGTTGTCAGATCAAAATACCTTGTTTCACGGTCAAATTTTTTTCTACGTGATTATCCTTTAGTTTTTGTGAACTTTTCCAACTTCAGATTAAGATGTCATTAATTCAATTATCCTTGGTATTTTTCTTATGTCTTAGCGAAAAAAGAGGTGTCATTACTTCTTACTATAGCACTAAGTATTGTACTTGTTAATTCTACTGTTGAAATCCTTTGGACTGTTGACTTCTTGAATACTAAAGATAGTAAAATCAGTAGTCCTCCAATAGTTTATAGTGTGACATCAAAACATTTTTCATGTCACAATTATATTTCACACATAAAGCATACGCCCTTGACCAACTAACTAACTAACCCCTTTAACAAGGCAAATACAATAGATCAATAAAAATTTATTCTTTTATAACCAGTCTTAATTTTAAGATTGAATTCCGGACTGCAAAATCTTGAACTTGTTTTTTAGAGCAAGAATTTGAGCTTTCCTTGCTCCTTCACCTTCGTAGGTGGTTTGTAATTGTAGGATGCAGCGGAACTTTGGTAAGAGAATATAACTAAGAAGAATGATATAAAATTGACAAATTTGTAGCTATTTTTGCAGTAGAGAGGTCTAAATCCATCAATGTGTATTTGCCTGCTATATAGATGTGACAAACTAAGAATCATGAAATGTCACAAACTGACAGAATTTTTTTCTTACAATTACACATTCAAGTCTTGTCACTATAAACAGGATAAAAAAAATTAATATCTCAAAAATAGTAAACTATATATAAATTATACTTGAAGATGAAGAAGGTACAACAACAGCCTTTGGCATTTGAGTTGATGATCAACTTATCTACAGCCCTTCAACAAATACGAAGTTGGGCTTGAGAAGCTCATAGCTGAGGATTTGCTGATATCAGCTTTCACCGGAGTTTCACATTCGCTAAAGTCAAGGACACGTCGTTCCACCTGCAAACAAATAAATTCCTTTTAAGCCATAAATTAACAAAACGAGGGACCTGGATTTCTTGGACAAGAAAGGGATCTCCAATGACTCAAATCTTCTTATAAGCTCGTGGTTTATAAAAGTTGAAGTGTGAAAAATAAAATTAACAGCGAACATTTTGTGTGTCACTTTTGCGACTGGAAAAGTATCCACTCTGCAAAAGCTTGGAGAGAATTAAGCTCTAGCATTAATTACATCATCTTCGAAGCAATTTCGCGAAAGCGGCCCATAAGTTTCCTATAGTTTTAACTAAGATTGTTAAGTTTAGGAGATCTATATTCTAAATATAGGTTGTCCGTGGTTCTCTTGACATATGGCGAATATAGATCAAAATATGTTTGAACTTTAAAAAAAAATTAAAATTGAAGGGTTGTCTCATGGGATATGATAGGAATAAATTAAGCTTTACCAAGGCACTTGAAGCCGACTGAGAATGTTCCCCACGCTGATTATTAGGATCGATATCTTCCCGGTCTTCATCCCCATCGTTTCTGGACTTACCTTTAGGTAACGCCTTAGGAGTTTCATTTCCTAAGATCGCATGAGCACTGGCATACTGAGCAGCAGTTTGTTCATTGATTTGTTTCATCAACCCGATTGCATCATAGCTTCTGTCACCAGGGCTCATAAAATACCCAAAATCCTATTAAAATGCTCTTTGTTGTTATTGTGGTTAAATTAAAACCCACTTCAAGAAAAATAATACCAACAGAACCAGCGGTACCTCAATTGTAATTTCAGTATCAATCCTGGGACTGGACAAAAAGGTGTTGATGAACCAAGGAGATTTCCATGCCGAAGGCGATTCAATGCTTTTCCTAAACGGTGTTCCACCAAATCTGAAATCAAATAAGTCAGTCAGAAACTGCAAATTGACACTCAATAATTTGAAAATGAAAGCATAATATCAATGGTATCTATAGTCATTAGAGTTCAAAACGTTGCAAATAACAGCTAAATAAATGAATTTTTTAACCACAACGAGAGAACTTTTCTAGGCTGCTAAAAAAATCAACGGTATCATCATCATATAAGGTTAAACGGATTATATGTTAGGAGAGGAGTCCTTCAATTAGTAGGGTGGACTACTTGATATGGTACTTAAGCCTAGAGATTCTACCACTACTGGACTAATATTTTAGGTTGGACTCTCCTCTTGACCTCAATCCTAATAATTGGTGTTTTCATTGAGGGTTGAGTTAGCAAAAAGTTACTTATAGTCTGGATTAAAATGCAACATTGAATACCATAATCAATAAGTGAAGTCGTCTCAAGAAGAAAAGGACAACCACTGGGTCTATCGTGTATGTTGAATTCAATAAACTATTTGATGTGGTACTTACGTTTAGAGATTCTTCTACCTAATGGACTGGTCTTTTGGGTTAAATTATCCTCTTGTACTTGAATGCTAACATAAAACCTCAGACTCCTTATCAAAGTTTGATAAAAAAACTCACACTCCCCATGATAAAATAAATAATGGACAATGGACTCAGTTGGCAGTAACACAGAAAATAATTATATAACTAGTTTGAAGAAAATTACATGCTACATGTTTCAAGACCACCATCGTCTCCAGTGTGATCACCCGAATTCTCCCCTGGGCCTGATGAACTGACAGAATGGATACAAGTAACGGCAACTGAAAGTCTTTCATGCTCCTTTAACCAAACAGATGGTGAATTAATCCTTGAGCATGGATTTTTTATAGTTCTAGCACTTAAACTGAGAACTTTTTCTGATTTCAAATTTACTTGATCTGGTGAATACATTGATAGGTCATTCATATCGTGTTCAACCAAAACTCCAGACGGTTGTTGCACCTGACAAACAAAATAATGGCATAAGCTTTTTGAGAATTTTGGATAACAGCTGATTACAACAGAATAATACTTACAATCTCAGCAGCAGCACTACCATCATTCTCCATTGCAGAATCAACAGCAACAGGTTGCTGCATAATTTTTTCCTGAGAATTACCGTCACCTGAATCTTTTTCAGATTTTTTGTCGTCCAAAATAGCATGCTTACTTTTTTCCTCTAGTCGTTCCACTTTAACTGCTTGTCCATAATTCTCTTTATCATCTTCAACAGAGGTACCAGAGTCCTTTTTTGACACTGAAGATGGAGGAAGCAAATCTGCTCCCTGAGTCCCATTGTCATCAAACATGACATCCAACCGGGAAAAGTTTTTTATCAAGGTTGATGTCATTTCAATCTCAAGTTTCTTGTCAATTCTTTTATCCGATAGTGGAGATAAGAGATCTCGGTTTCGTTTCTTTAGTATAGATGGTGTCCCTGTGAAGGTTTTAGCTGCACTTTTTAATAAAGCATCTGGGCTATCATCCCTAGATGGCGAGTCCCATAATCTAAAAGGAGTTAGACAGTTCATAGAAGACATCATAAATTGGCGAATACCAAGGGGACTGAATTCTTGCTGCATATCACCCCCAGTTTGTATAAGATCACAGCTTAAGAAAGGCATTTCCAAGCTTGGGAAGCGAGGAGGTTCATAACATAGAGCACCCGTGTCCTGTTCTGTAGGCACATTTGAATTTTCGTCCGTTGGATATGAAGTTGACTTTGCATCTGATCCACAGCCAAAACTATTTACTGGGACCAATTTTGAATCATCTTTGACAACATCTGATGGCTCTTGCATTTCAGTGCTGTCTATCCTATGGATACAAGGAGGACTGGACAAGTCACTGGCATAAATTATGTTATCCTGCGTTCTGGAGACAAACTGCTGATCCTCTGACCCAGCCAACCGATTGGCTTCTGCCGTATACACCAACCTATCTCCAGTAGAAGAAACGACTGAGGGGACAGATGGTAGTGATGACTGACAAAGAAATGAGGGGCCTCCTAATAAGTCAACCATATTCACACCTTTATTATAATCTTCAGAAGAAAAACATTCATCGCTTATTGCTTCAGAAAATAGGATTCTGCAACATTCATCGTGAGATATCATCGTGTGTTCCTGTTTAACAGAGTCCATAGATGTAGGTCGCATGGTTGTTGCGACACCTAACCCCACCGAAGTCTGAAACGGAACATTCATCATGCAATCATTTTGTAACTCCGATGATTCCTGCCCAAAGTCCAGTGAGGAAATATTGCTCAAGTCTATTAAATCAAGTTGTCCTTCCCCGTCATTGGAATTTCCAGGGTTGTGTGAATATTTCTGTTCAACGAATTGAGAAGTGCAAATCTCTTGGCCAGCCATGTCTGGAAGGGATGCAGTTACTTCATCCAGAGACACGTAATATGGCTCTGAACAGGATGCTTGACTAGGCTCTTCATTTGGCCTGTATTCCTCTCCAGTTAGTAAAGCAACACTATTCATCTCTCTGGCTGATGAAAAGTAACCAGCATTAGCCGACTCCTGGCTACACTGTGAAACTTCCGCTCCTTCAGTCCCCCTCGGACCATTATCTTCTCCACTCTGCTGCATCCTCGAAGAGATTGAAGCAATAGGTTGATTCGGATTTCCAACAAGTGGTACATTTTGTAACGGAGTAAGCAAGCCTGATGCCAAGTATGAATCCAATTTCTTTTTTACGGAACTGTTCCAATGGTTTTTTATAGCATTGTCTGTCCTGTTTCCACAAAGCACATTACGAATATTTAAAGCTTATTTAAACAGGAGAAAAATGAACTTCAACTGCACATGGAAAACCAGGAACGTTCTGGTGAGAATAAGCCCAATGAAATCAGTCCCAGAACTTAAATACGATACCGCAACTCCAAAAAAAAGGTGAAGGCAGCTAAACGTATGCCTTATATAGTCTAAATATGGATAACAAATCTCTTTTATTTTTCAAAATTATTATTCTCCTGAAAAATGGTCATCTAATTGTGTCACTATAACTTTATGTTGTAAAGCCCAATAATGAAAGTTTTGATCTAAGGCCCATTCTTCCGGAAAAAAAAAAAGTAACACAGAACCCCACCCCCAAATCGTATCCTCTTTCAGAAAAAAAAAAAGGAAAAACTCGATGTGTTTACCTTCCAGGCAATATCTTCGCTAATTCTGCCCATCTGTTCCCATAAACCTGATGCGCACGTATGAGAGCCAACTCCTCTTCCTGCGTCCATGCTTCCTTATTTATAGTAGGATTAAGATGATTATGCCACCTGTACATTATACAAATTATATAAATGAAGATTAACTACATCCCTTGAAATTCTCCGATATAAAGTATACAGAAAGCAACAAGGATGAAGATTGTTTGAATAAAAATATTTTACAAGACTTGTTTACATCTTTTAGGTAATTGTGCAACTTTGGTTCCTTATTTCAATTTTACTAATAAGATATTGCAATGTAGTACTCTATCAATTTTTTATTAAATATTTCATAAATTTTACTGATTTGTCCTAAATAACTTTCTTAGACGTATTATGACATGACTTAAGTGTACTTCTCATCCTCTTGATTGTAATCCAAGAAAAACAGTAATATAAATAAGTAACGCCAGCATTTATTATGTAACATGAACACATTATCATGTGACACGGATAAAAATAGGTCAATGGAAAGTAGAGGGTTAAGTAGTCGTTAAACATCACTCGAAAGAAATCTAAAAATTTATATCAAGGTCGATTGATCCATTAATAAATTAATTTTAAAAAATTTAAAATAAATAAATTTAAATAAAAATATGATTTTATAAAATTTAAGTCATATTAACAAAGCTAATTTTAATTTTAAATATAATAATATAATATATAATTTATAATATATAATTTATAATATATATATATATATATATATATATATACATACATATAAGTATTTTAAAAAATCATATTACTTTTATTTTAAAAATATAATCATTAAAGAATGGATCAATAAACCTATGGGTAGGAATACCTTAAACTCGTTTAATCTGGAATAGTCCAGTTCAATTTAGATTATAACATTTTTGCCATATCTATTTGGTTTTATAAACGTTTCAAGTTTATCTATTAGACCAACCTATTTTGACATGCTAAAAGATTTTCATTGACATTGTTGGATTTTCAAGTTAAAATCACAAAATTAATATATTTGAAATATTAAAATTTCAATCAGGCCATTTTATTATTGTATCCTCAAAACAATAGAAATCCAATTGCCATACCTTTCTCGACATTGCTTACCAATACGTCCAGGTAACTTCTGTGCGATAGTAGACCACTTCTTGGGCCCATATCGATTCACCAAATCAATTATTATTTCATCCTCCTGTTCGCATTCAGTATCCATAGGCAACTTTAGATTAGATATATAAACAGAAAAATTGATACAATCTAATATGAAGTCAGAATAAATACCACATTTACAGATAATCAATTCGGGAGATACGTTGGAAAGTAGAGATTACCTCCTTAGACCATGGACCTTTGACAAGTTCAGGATTTAAGACCTTCTGCCACCTATGCAAGCATTGTACATCAGTTCTATCCTTGAAACACTCCGCTGCAAATAAATTTGGCTATCAGAACAAGTCGCAACAAAATATTGCATATACTTAAATTGTATTAATTAAGACGTATTAATTTTCAGAAATTATTAAAACTATTAGGCGTAAAGATTATGAAAAAGAAAAAATTATGTACGACAAAAATATTAGAAATACAAAACTCGTCGAGGGGACAGATCCCCACGAAACGTATTCCTGCTCCCCCATTTATATCTTCCCCGTTATGCTTATAACTTATTCAGGATTGGACGTGCGCACTACATAAGTGGATCTGCTTCCAAAATAGTACCTATTTTTTTCCAGTTCTTTCCTTTAAAACGCTGGACAGCCTTCCGCAAAATCTCGTCCTGTAAAAACGAAACACATGAGTACCTCCTAATAATATAATACAGGACACAGTTATCAATCAAACTTTACACCTTAGAAATTACTTCTTTTTTTTTTCTGTGAATAAAATTATGAAAAATAACTATGATCTTAAGTAAAAAAAAATTCGTATGCAAATTTTATTTGAATTTCGTTGACATGCTTCACTTCACCAGTTACATGGTTTTATAGTGCAAATAAAACATTACCGGACAATAAAACTATCAGTTGAGTAAGAAATTTTGTGTCACAAACTAAACATTGCCGAAATTCCAAAAGAAATATGTCTCAAGTATCTAAGAAACTCACCTCTTCAGGTGTCCATTGTCCTTTTGTAGAGCGCCTGGTAGGGCCAGTAGTCCTCCTACAAATGTATTTTATTGTGAGAGAACACTTACTTCATCTCTTCATAGAAACAACTTCCTACGGTTACCTATAATGGTCTCTTTTTTGTCTCTTATAAGTGAACATTATCTGTTCCAGAGAAAGCATAGGACACAAAGCAAGAATAACATTGGGCATACAAAAATTAGGAAAGTAAAGATACCAATCCTCAGCCCTGTTAATAAAGAATGCCAAAAATCAAGCAAGTGTTCGAGGCCTAAACATGTCAAATTCTGAAGGTGCTAAACATTGACAAGAAATGTCTTGCAGCTAGCTAGAGAGTAACTGGCTAAACACAATATTAATGACATTCATCTATCAAGCTAATGCTAAGGGCCTGTCTTAGATGAAAAGAACAAATGCTGCCATTATGCTCAAAATATAGTGAAATAAAGATGATTTTGAGGATTACCCGTGCAGAGCTCTAATTTTCTGAACGCCATCTGTCACCCCATCTGCAGCGGGGATTGTCCTCTCACCTTCCATAGTTTGTTGGCAGATAACTAAAAGAGTTTACCCCAATTCCCACTGCACTGCAATGCTCTCTCCAATTGCTTCTCCGAATCATTATAGTCTCTCCCTCGATTAAGAAATCACATGAACACACTTCTGCGAGAGAAACACAGGCAGGAGAAGTTAAAAGCGGAAACGAAAAATAAAAATAAAAACTCTAAACCAAGCAATTGAACGGAACGATATTCAAATCTTCAAATAAAACCAAGCAATTTAAGGGAACAATATTCAAATCTTCAAAAAAAAAAAAAAAAAAAAAAAAAAACAAATTAACGGAACAATATTCAAATCTTTTAAAAAAATAAAAACCCACTGCATATCACACCGCTTGGATCACTGTCAACATCTACCTCATCGATCGCTCAATTACATAGTACTAAATAACAGTCAATGAAGACTATCAACACGTGATCAAATAAAACAAACAGAACAATTCGAATTCAAATTAAAGTTTTTCAAAAACTAAAAATCCAAAAAAATGATTTATAAAACTCCTCAGTAAAAGTTTGAGTTGAAAAAAGATTTCAAGGTCAGACCATTTTTTTTTTCAACCAAAAAGGATATTCAAATCTTCACAAAACCACAATATATCACAATTTCTGAAGCTTAACCACTTGCATCATTCAAGTCAACATCCATCTCACCATCCGATGGCTCAATTACATAATTCAGTACAACATCGCAGTGGAAGAAGACTAATCTACACTTCCAGAAACATGCATAGGATTTCAAAATTAAAAACGCACACTCAGAGCAATTCACATTAAAGTAGTTAAAAACCTCATACTCCAAAAACAAATCCACAAATTCATTGCCGAAAATCGAAATTCAGAAAACACTATTCGAAGTTGGGAAATGGAACAGGCCATCGGAATGGAATACGACCGTTAAAGATTTCACTCACCCTGCTGAGGTTCAGAATGCGAGAAGGAGAGAAGTGATCGAAACGGTGCGCATTTGCAGATCCAAGTGCTCGCGAAAGCGAAGTAAGATCTGCAAATGCACGCAACCACCAAAATTGAAGAATGAAAGAAGCAAAAGAGAAAAAGAGAGACTTAAACAAACGTCCTCCTTCTCTCTATTCAAACATAAAGGGGCGGACTCTTCAGTTTCAAACCCTATGCTTAGATCTCTCTAACATCTTTCAAATATGGACGGTCTAGATCTTGACACCTCGGATAAAGGTGCCCATTGCGGCACGGTAGCACACATTTTAAAAGAAAGAAAGAACAATAAATCTATTTTTAAAAATATACTATTCTATTACCTTCTCTTTTCTGTTTTTTCAAATTTCCACTGTTACTTATTATCTTAGTATTATTTATTTCAATTGGTCCTGTTTTTGTTTTACCATAAAGGTAGTTATTAATTTCATATTTAATTTATATTTAATAATCATGAATAAATCGATGCGTTTCAATAGTTAGTCAAACTCACCTTTCATGAAAGTTAGTGTACTTAAGGTTCTAGTCATTTATTAGTTGAAATAATTCAAACATTTAAATTACTTTTACTAGTACATCTAGAGCTTGTTTTACAAGCTAATATAGATAATAGCAGGATCAAATTTAAATTTTAAGATAAATATTAAAATAATAAAAAAAATTCAAGATGTGAAATACTTTAACACATTACTGAAGGTATATTTTATGTATTTATTAAGTGAAAGGATAATTAACATATTTTTTACGTATTTAAAATACTTTAATTCATATTTTATTTTATCGTTAGGTTTTATAAAATTCATAATTTAATTAATTAATGTTTTGTATTGCTAATGTTTCTGAGAAAAAAAACATTTTTTAATTCTTATAAAAATCTTAAATTTTATATCATTCCAATTTATTATAAGACTATCTCAGCGCTGTAAGAATAATTCTATCATGTCTTAACTTTTCTTTTTCTTAAGTTTTGTTAGTTACAATACTCTTACAATTTCTTACAATTTCTTTTTTTAACTTTTACTTTACATTTTATTTAATGTTTTCTTTAATTATTAGTAAAAATGTAAATTTTACGACAACTTACTTTTTATTTTTATAATCTAATATCTTACTTAAGACATAAAGTCTTATGTGATACTGTAAAAAAATGTCTTATGACTATCTATATAGTTCTGCACTGTCCGAAATGTAGAACTATTTTTTAATAAAAATTATATTCATTATTTTTGTTATTACACTAAATTTAATTTAATACTTAGCGTTAAATTTACATAATTTTAAAAGATATCTCCAAACAAATTTGACTAAAATGAATTATTATCACCTAAAAATATACAATAATTCATAATACTTTAAGTAAAATATTAGATTTAAATATTCATTTTCTATTGTGTTATTGATTTTGCTTGATATCTCTTTAAAATTAAAATCCCTTCTATAAAAAACTTAAATAAAATAAGATAAGATTAAAGTTTTAAAAAATATAATAGTTTAATTTATAAAAATATGATGACAACAAAAAAACTTAATAGTTTGGATTAATTTAAAATAATCATTATATATCAATTATTATAGCTAAATCATTACCACTCTTCCTTAAATTTGGACAGTCCCTAACTCTCTTTTTCTTATTTTAGATTGCTTAAGATTTTTTTATATATTATAAGATCATATTTGTATTTGAAACACACTAGGAACATTATTAGGAAGCAATGACAATAGGAAAAAGTGTTACTAATTCTATTCACTAGTTTTTTTTTTCTTTTTTTTTATTATTCTAATGTGTTTTTCTGTCTGATAATACATAATACTTAATTAAAATTGATCTAAATCTAGTTAAGATTGATTAATTCCTATATTGCTGCGAAAAAAATTAAAATAACTCAAACTTAATTATTTGTACTGATTTAAAGGAGCAATTATTCTTTTACTAAAGATCAAAATATATTTTTCATACTTTGAATATTATACATTAGATTATAAAATTTATAATCCAAATAATAGAGATTACATGAATGTAATAGACTAATTTAACCTAACAAATATTTTAAAAACAATACATGATTGTTAAATTTTCTTAAGTGTGTTTATTAACGTAATTATACCCACATAAATTATATTTGTTTGCAGTATTCATTTATAATATCAAAAACTATTAAAAAAATCACCAACTCCTCATATAAGGACAATATTGTACTTTTCTTCTTTAATATAATTGATTGTGTCCATTATTGATGTGTTATTTGTTTAATGTGGTTTAGACAATAAAGATTGATGCATTTGCTCTTAAAATATATGGTAATGTTGGTATTTCCATTTTACATACTAAAATTAATGTGAAAATACAAGAATAAATATATAATAATATCACATGCTTAATAGTAGTTGGCAACCCGTACTTCAAGTGATAAAATATTGATTATCTTTTGGTAAGTTGAAGTAACATGAAATCTAACTTTTTTTATTATATGCAATCTTAAAAGGTTGGTGAATTCTCACTTGTTAAACCTTATTATTGTTGTTAAAACGTTTATAACAAATAAATACAATCATATTTTTATTTTTTAAGTTCAGGTAATCGATTATAAGTCTTATACAATTGATTACGTTGAAAGGATAATGTATCTTCTAAAATAATTTTTTGGCTATAATTCAGTGAAGCGTTTAGTCTTTAAAAGTATATAAACGAAATATAATAATAATGTGATAACAACTCGTATTTTCATTTATCCAATTTTAAAATATACATATTTATTTAAAATTTTCACATCATATTTGTTTATTTGTTATTTCTCTTCTCATCGTTTTTCTTCCACTTCTTCAATTTTTTTCACCGGATTCAAACAAAAAGAAAGTTAATGCAAATAATAACCAACATTGTGTTATTCGTTCGTCAGACTGCAGCATGGGAAATACCAAACATGGCACACGTGGATTGTCGCGTTTTCCCTCCTTATGCAAATTTTCAAATACACCATTTAATTTGATTTAATGAATGCGTTTCAAGATATTTCAATTGCTACTTTAATTAATATAACAAAAAAATGTAATATCCATATAAAAGTGTGTTATTTTATTTTAGTTTAAATTTGATTGAAAAACATGATATGATATAGTATAATATTAGTAATAAATATACAATACAAAAAAAATAATTAGAGATAAAAATGTAATAATTTCCTATAAATGAAATATTATAAGAGTTTAAAATTAATTAAAAATTATAATTGTAAAACGTTTAAAAAAAGTTCTGTAATACAAATATCTATAATATACATTATATATATATATATATATCACTTTTTTGTTTTGAAATATATATTATTAACATGAAATTACAAAAAGTGCATGATAAATATAATTAAGTTAGATAATTTTTTTAAATATATTTGGATTCATTAGATTTAACTAGATCTCATAAATAGATATTATAAATTCCAAAAATTCTTACCTTCATTTTTTTCTTCTTAATTTAATAGTTCTAGCAAATAACCGTTATATTAAAAAAATGAAAGATAAAATTCAAGAGTTATAAAGAGAAATTACAATTTTATTTCCAATTAATTTATATTGCAAATATACTTTTACTTTTCAAATATAAAATAGTTTGAAATTAGTCCCTCCAAATTTTATATTTTTTATTTCATACGTTTTGCCCAAAATATTTTTTTTTGTAGTCTTCATGGGAATAGTAAATGATTTTAATATGAAATGTTCGTGAAAATGTATATAAAAATCTCATAAAGTTAAGTGATTTAAAAATTAAAAAAAAAACATAGAAAACAATATATGATATTGTTATAAATTTTATGTTAAAGAATTTAATTTTAACATAAAGGAATTATGTTGCCCAGTTAATAAACGTATCATAATATTCTGAATTTTTAATGCATAACATATATCTAAAAGTTCGGATCACTTAAAATAGTTTAGTTATTAATATTCTGTTAATGATGCATGAAGTTTAACACAGTTTTGTTGCAAAGATTTGGAAAAGATAACAACAAATCACAATAATTGGAAAAATAAAACAAGGATAAAATGAAAAATATAAAACGTACATATATCACAGCAAAAAATTTTGGAAGAACAAAATATTTTTGAATCATACGTCCATTAGGCAAATCTATATCACATTGGAAGAAACGACAATGCAACATATAAAGGTATTTATAATGTAAATAGGAATTGAATCTTAGAATTTTAATTAAATTTTCTCCCAACACAAATTGTTATTTGATATGAAATATTTCTTTCATTCATTTCAAAAAAATATTTTCTAAAAACAATATTTCTTGAAAATCAAACATGTTCTCTGAAATATTATGACTAAATTATTGTAAATAAATGAGACAATTAAAATAATTGTTTCTTCATATTCATTGAAATAATTCCTAAAAATTACTAAATTCTTGAAAATATTTTTTATCATATTTATAGTAACAAAAGGATTTAACTTTTATTATGATTCCTGAAAACATGTAAGAATTCTCCTACTAGACATTCCTCCAAGGTGTATTTGGAAAAATTAAGAGAATCCCCCTACCGCCAAGAACTTTCATAAGTTTCGCCAGATCAACGGGACTAAAACAAGCTTCATCATCAACTGAATACAACGCAAGTGTGAGAAGCAGTCTATTCATTTACTAAAAATTACCAACGTTTTACCCTATCATCTTACCAAATTATTCTAGCCTACGTCATTATGTAAAATATGAACCTCACAAAAGAAAAAAAATATATATATAAGGCATGTGATAAATTATAAAGAAATATGGCAGATAATGATAATGTACCAGTTACAATGAATAACCATAGAAACAAAACTTAGTGTATTAGCGGAGAATTAAATTAGCAGTAAGCTGGTTGGGAACCTTGCTGGTTGATATCGAAATTATTATGCAGCACCAATTTTCTGAGCCTTATTTGGGCGACCAAATCCAGAACTGTTATCTCTAGAGCGTCCATTTTTGCTCCCTCTACCATGCCATCCCCCCCTGCAAAGAGAACATCATTAATTTTTGTTCCACCCTTTTAAGACCAAACAACAGAACAAAGGAAAAAAAAAAAAAGTCTAAAAAACACAACGGTAAATTAAAATTCAGAGCACCGTTGATTCCAGCCACTTACCTTCCCTGCTTATTCTTAAATTCTCGGTGCTTGCCTTGATTACCACGAAGCCGGCTCCAGTATTCTCTTTCGGCCTCACCTGAAATCATTATAAAAAACAAAAAAGGCTCTCAGCTTAACCAAACCATTTTCACCGTCAGAAGATACCAACACTTTGGTACTAATCTCACCACTAATGATGAGGAATAATATTTTAAGCCCACAAACGAAATCCAAACAAAAATTAGATAACTGTTTTAATGACAAAAGAAAATGAAAGCAGCACTAACCAGTCAGTGGATCTAAAATAGCAATGAAATTCTTTACAACCAAACCGCCCTTTTCTGAAATAACTGCAGCAGCACGAGCTTTCTGAGCAGCTTCCGCTTCTTCAAATCGGATATATCCTGACACTTCTCCAATCTTGAAATCGATGTACTAAACAGGAAAATAAACATATTTGATCAATTCAGAAAGCTCGTTTATAGCCAATTTTTCCGTAGCAGGAGTCTGGTCTGCCATCAGGTTGAGCAAACAAAACTATAAAAAAGACAGGTATCCTCCTTCCAGAAACAGGAAGACAAACTCCAGGGGTAGTGGGTGATGAGTTATAACTTATAACAGACAGCTGCAAAATCTTAAAACAAACAAGGCAAAAAGCAATACTAGATGAAGGAAGGGGGAAACCCTAGTACCTTCACTGTACCAAATTTTTCGAAGACACTCCTTAAATCCTCACGTGAGACGACATCCATGTTGTCCTTGAAAGCAGCGGCAGAAAATTTTTCACCAGCTTGTGGCTTCTTTTCTCCGCCTTCAGTTTCATTTGTTTCATTATTTTCTTCGCTTTCAGTTTCCTTTGCTTCATTTGCCTCATTGTTTTCTTCATCTACCTTTCGGTCATTTTCTCCAGCAGCAATTTCAGGCTTTTCACCTATTTTGGGGACAGCACTATTATGTTGATCAGCAACGCTTTGGTCTGAAGGAACTTCATCCGAAGTACTCTTTAGTTTGAAGGCAATAATTAAATCTTTAGGGTAGCTGTTATGAAAATGAATAAAAACTCTGCCAGTTAGTGTGGATACTTTCCTTAAGGGTGATAAAAAGATTGACAGCTTTTACCTTTCTTCTTCTTCATTTGAGTTATTCTGGTGATTTGAACCCAAAGATGAACGAGATTTTTTAAAATCTTCTAATTCTTTTTCCCTCTCTGCATCAAAGTCCTTCCTGAATTGAGTAAATATAAACATTAGATATATCCATATATTATCTGACATCGAGTGTTAAAGCATTTCGTCTAACTGTTTCAAATACCAAAGTTATCAAATTCAGTTATACGAGCATAAGTTACAAGCAACAATGCAGTGAATTTGAATTATTGATAAAATGAGGACGGGACAATGTGGCACTAAAGAAACATCTGTGCACATATGTTAGAAATTAATTAATCTCAGGTAAAAGTATTTTGGTTTGAAGACTCTTACTTTAGTTTTAATTCTAACTCAGCCCCGGCATAAACCAACTTTTCTTTCATAACTTTTTCTACTTCTTCATCTGATGAGAATTCAACAAGGGCAGTGCCACAGAAGAACTTTTTGTCTCCAACGTGATGGGGAAGCCGAACACTATTAACCTGAAACCACAAAATATATAAATAAGCCATACAAAGTACTTTGTACTTAAAATACTTCTCTACTCATTAAAAGTAACACATAATATTAAGCACTCAAGATTAAACAGACAAACACAATGTCACGGTTCATCTCTAAATGGCGAATAATGTCTTGTGATAAGCATTTTGGCTATGATCTCAATTCCCCTTCAAGAGCATTAAGAAATATCTCTAATGCAGATTTGACTCCAGTTGATTCATCACCACACATTTACAACCCAAGATGATAAAATATACATGGTCCATTTCACCTAATTGTTTGCATGTCAATCATGATAGTGGCCCCAGACTCAATGGAGTTACTATTACCTTAGCATATTGAGCAAAGAATTTCTCCACATCTTCAAGCTTCAGATCATATTCAAATGGTGATACAGCAAGTGTTCTTATCTCCGCCTGTGCAACCTCTTCTGGTTTCGGAAGTTCAGTTGTTCTGCCAACCTTTTTCCCTAATTCATACAAATAAGAAAAAAGAACGAAAAAAAAAAGGTTATAACTGATCATCCTTCATCCAACGTAGGAACATTTTCATCCACTCGACCATCAATTTTAACACTGATAAATACAATGTTAAACTGAAATCATTCAACTGTTTACCTCACGAAACAGGAAGTTATAAACTAAGTTTATTTTATTTGAATGTGCTTTATCAACTATTCATCTCAATCACCCAAAAAAAAAAACTTAATCGACAAACAAATCCAATAGTATGTTATTTTGCCGATGTTAAGGAATACTTAAAGCAATCAAAACTACAGATACCCACAAAAAAACGAGGGAGAAGAAACTAACCATCTTCAGAGACCTTGAGTGAAGCCGAATTTCTCAAAGTTTGCGCAACAGCATTCACGATATCTTGGGGTACTCCATCGGGCTTCACATCACCCAAATTAAGGTGCTTACGCATCCGATTAAAAGAACAAATAAGAGCCAAACTAATCATGCCATCTTCGCTTTCAGTGATACTCTTCCTCATAAAACCATCGGTCAGAAGGTTGCTATCGCTGAAATAAAACTCCACCTGATGAAAAAAAATAAAAAAGTAACTAAAAATTGAATGATCAATAAAAGTAAAAAAATTAACGTTGAAATACAAGATTGAATATGACTCGTACTTGTCGTATCACTTTCTCAGTTGTTTCTTCGTCTAACGATTGGGTTGCCATGGGTGAGTTTAGAGTCAGAGAGTGGAAGAGAGGGTTTAGGGTTTTGTTGATAACTGCTAAGTACTTCAACTTTGGGCTTGAGTTATGGTGCGGTTTTTGTACTTTTAAATAACCACTTTCTGAGTTCTGAAATAAAACAAATATTATTAACGTCTCCTTTTGTTTTATTTTTATTTGATTTTTTTATATTAAAATATATTATTTTCATAATAAATTAAAAAAATTAAAATTTCAGATTTTGATATAAAAATAATTTGATTGCCTTAATATTAGATGATTTTAAAATTTACTCAAAAATAAGAATATAAAATTTGTTATATTCTTTTCTTTCAAATTTATCTCTTTTTCTTTTGTATACTTTTTATTAAACTGGGGTCTTCAACTTGGATGATGTCATTCTGAGTTCACCATTAACTTAAATATTTGTGGATATTTCTTTCAAGTCAAAGCATTATTGTTTTTTTTCAACATCTGTAAGTCTATTTCGACAAAAATATTTAAAACACAAAAATAGGCTTTCTCTGTTTGTTCTCTATCCCACTATCTTTTTTAGTTAGTAACCGACACAAATCCTAGTTCGTGCTTTACAGTACCTTACTTTACGGTTACTAATATTTGACAGAGCAAAAAATTTGACAAATACACTTCCAGAATAAATCAGATAATATTAACTTATTGTATTATTTAAAAATTTCCTAGGTAATGTAATTTTAATTTAGTTATAAATATTATATTAATGATATATTTTCAATTATATAATAAAATGATACTAATAAAAAATATTGAGTGCTTCACATTAGACCATTAATAAAAACAAATCTCCCTTTTTATGTATACAAATTCTTATATTTTTTTTCCTTAAATAACTATCTATAATAAAAAACCTACTTACAAAATAAATAAAAACTACTTACAATAAAATTATAAAAAAACTTTATATTTATTTTTATAATTACTTTTTGTAAATATTACAATTTAATAATATCTTTTATTTTAATAATTATCTATATCATTATATATAGAAGATACATTATTCGATAACTTTTTTTAATATTTCTTTTAATTATACAATTTTACCTTTTACTAAATAAATCATAATTTGTTTATTTAATAAAATAAATAATTGAATAATTTTTCTTAATTTTAATCATGTGAAAGATAAGGACTACATAATTTTTTTAAACTATTTTTACAAAATAATATAGTTTAAATTATATTATTTTTTGTTTTTTAATTAATTATTTATAAAAGGAATAAAATTACATATATATTTTAATATAATAAAAATGTAAATATGTTCTTTCGCTAGTATATATAATGAAAATTATACATTACATCTTTTTATTTACATAAATAAAACATCAAATCATTTTCAATTGGTATAGGTTTTTCTAACATGATTTATGCAAAAAGAAATTTTAAATTTACTTGAATTTTGAAAATATTTTTACATTATCTTAGTTATGTTTCCATGTCAAAATGTTACCAGATTACATTAACAACCTCCATATGAAATTTCAATAATAGTACTTAAGTAAAATATTGAACTTTGATATATAAATGAAAGTTGAGAAATATCTTAATATTGTTAGTGTAAATATCATACCACATTATCTCACCAAATAACAAATTAAAATAATTTCCAAATAACAAATTAAAATAATTTCCAAATAACTTATCCTGGCTTCTCTATCTTTTCATAGAGAGTCCCTTGTATGAAACAGTTATAATATTGCTATAGTTGACAATTATTACCTCATCATCATATTTGACTTTTCAACTTAGAAACAAATGTGAAGACGAACAAAACATCATCGTTCTGTTACAAGATTTTATGGGTAACATACAAACATTCATATACGAGCTAGTACGCTTATAAAACAAACCATACTGGTTATGGTCTCAAACTAAACTGGTGTTCTATTAGTTTTAATATCAACAACAATAAAAAAAAAACTTCTCCGCCAATAATATAAATACTTAGTTTGTGTTTGGTTGGACTGATTTGAGAAAATTTAATATTCGAAAAGATGAATTTGATTGTGAAGGTTGTTTAGTTGACCTGATTTGGGAGGATGCATCACTAGATATTTACAGGATTGGATCTTCTGAAGAGATTTGATATGATGAAATTGAAAATTACAAAATAGTCCTTGTAAATGAAGTGGAAATTACAAAATATCTTTAATTTTGAAAATTACAAAACACTTCTTATTAATTTTATCACACTAAAATAATTAAAAAATATATAAAGAAAACATAAATTATAAACAAGAAACAATTATTAGCATTAATGTATATTTATTATAATAATATATATATTACATATAAAAAATAAACTTGATTTATACCTAATTCACGGAATAATTGATTTTAACAATTATATATATATATATATATATATATATATATATATATATATATATTTTTTTTTTTTTTTTTTTTT
>Ga0209700_104306_pt1 | contig 25868 bp, 17 predicted proteins | sample SiratroredBW_FD_187528 | JGI IMG/M metagenome (GOLD analysis project Ga0209700, IMG submission 187528) | Root nodule microbial communities of legume samples collected from California, USA - Siratro red BW (SPAdes) (version 2) | ecosystem: Host-associated > Plants > Roots > Nodule | place: USA...
AAAAAAAAAAAAAAAAAAAAAAAAAAGTATTTTCAGCCTTTACAGTTTGTTAAACATATTTGCATAACAATAACGAACTATATTGAGAAAAAAGAGTAAATGTAGAAGTTGTTACCTGACGCACTGACAAACTAACATCAGCTCGGACCATATACAATGCAGCAAGTACTTCATTACGCTTATCACGCCCTAGAACTTCAATGATGGCACGTCCATGTGCCTCTGTACTAGAACCTTCATCGTCACTGCCCCCCTCAAGTAAGGCTTTACCAGAAGTTCCAGCAACCTGAAATGAATAAATTCGGCGAAAAGTCAAATCAAGCTCTGTGAAAGTATTGCTCTAGGATGAGTAACACATACTTTGAATAATAGATCACCCAACAGCTCGACTGAGCTCTGTCGAATACGCCAACTATCATTAAAAATGCCATCCTCAACAGCAGGGAGGAGAAGAGGTAGAGAACTGTAGGAAAAAAAATTATTATGAGAAATTAGTGAGCTTAGACAGTGAAAGAAAACAGAGGGAGTGCACCATGAACACATAAAAGCAACAACAGAACATACGTTGTTGCATAATGCTCAACAACAACATGGCCAGCCCCTAGTGCAGCATCTCGTACAGATTCATTTTCATCGGCAAGACCTATAAAACATTTTAAAAAAAGGAAACACAGCAAATTTAGAGATAACAATCCAAAAATTAGAAATCATAGCACTGACATAAGCCTATGAAAGCTAATATCTTACCATCTAGAATAGCAGGCAGCACCTGGGGAAGATAGTTTTGAAACTGGACTCCCAGTGACCGTGGCAAGTACTAAAAGAACATTTTGGCAAAATGATTAAATGAACTCAATAAATAAACTTCTAATTTTCTAAATTGACAGTATTTTACCTTGAATAGAGTCAAGTATCCATCTCGTACAGATGCCTTCAGATGAGAGCAATTTCGAATAATGTCAGGAAGTACATGCTCAAAGTACTCGATGCCCAGAGCAGCTAAGACCTGTAAATGATAACAAGTCAAAATAACAATACGGTGTAAATGATATCCTTAAATACCATGTTGAATTCAGACAAATGAAAAGCTATTATTTATTGATTGGTAAAAATTATTTTCACACTTGAATGGGGTTTAAAGTGGCACTATTTAAACTATGCAAAACAATGACAGAAACAAACATCTAACAGATAAGCATGATAGCAGACTTGAAACTAACAGATTAAAAAAACACAACAATCACACAGAAAAGTAGTTCTATTCTCACCACGTTATCAACAATATGTTATTGCACGATTCTTGTGGAGTTCCAGTTCTACTCTAATACGCAGGTCACCTAACTCCACAATTCTTATACTATAAATTTAGTGATAAAAATGTACAGGGTTCAATAAAAAAACACTAAGTAATAAAAAGTTTCTTTAATTTACAAGCTAACTTAGTAATTTTTCAAATAAATAATCCTTTTTTGTTTTTATTATCCTTCTTCATATTTATTTATTCAAAACTGTAGTCTCCCTTTCCACAAGATTTCTCTGCCACCCTAACAAAGAAATCATGTTTTTCACCTTGGCCATACAAAATTAGAAGCCAAGTGAATCTAAATGAACTTCCAAAGGCCTTAAAATGTAAAACGTATTAAAAGAAAAAATCTGACCTCGCTCAGCCCCTGTGCTGCTCCAGAGCGTTCAACATTACTATTGTCAGACTTCAGTGTGTCAAACAACCATGGGACAAGATCAGGGAAGTTTTCTTCACCCATTCCTCCTATAAGGGATCCAATGGCTCTAGCGGCGACTGACCGAACTTCAGGGATAGGATCCACAAGAACCTGCTCTTGTAATATATGGATGAAATGAGAAGAAACCAAGGACCAATGCAGCAAAAGAGCAACAATATACAAAATTACCTTTTTTACTTCAGGAAGTAGCAATCCTATATACGGAATCATATCCTTCGGTTCTGTAACCAAGGAACACATGTTTCCAACTATTTGGGCTGCCCTCTTTTTAGTGTCAGCACTCCGTTCCCTCAACCCTCTATGTACTATTGGAACCAATAGTGCAAGTGAGGGGGCATCAATCGAATTAACAAAGGTTGTCTGCAACCAGACAATAAAGTTTTAGTTAACTAAGTATAAAACTGGAAAAAAAAAAAAAAAAAAAAAAAAAAAAAAAAAAAAAAAAAAAAACGAGGCAAACTACGTAAACGTTACTTGGAGAAGAATATCAAGAGAATATTTTGTATGCTCATTTGGATCACTGAGACCCTTAAGTAGAGTTGGGACAAGAGCAGATATTTCTGGATTCTTTATGACACTCCCAACCTGAAAACACAGAAAACATGAAATTTAAAAACCAAAGTAACAGAAACAGGAATCAAATAGATATAATAAAGTTCATAACTCATAACAAACCTGTTGTAGGGCCATTTGCCCAGCTGACTGAACTTTAGGATGTGTATCAGTCAAAACCTTCAAATAGAACGATGGGTTAAGGAACACAATCTATAGCTTAAAAGGAATTTAGAACTCAAAATGTAGTGTTTCCTTTGTGTCATACCTCAGTCAATTTGGGAACAATCTTAGGTAGACACTGAGACAACTGTTGAGGAGCACAGTAAGCCATAGCACCAAGAAGTTGTACACTACTTTGTTTTGTCCTCCAAGCTTTATCTTCAAGACCCTGAGAAAATAGATTAGCTATACAAAATTTCATTGATGTAGAAGCATAATAAATGTGATATCTATAAGTAGGAAGCAAACATAAATTCTCCTTCAAATTACAAACTCAAGCCACGTTAAGAACAGTTGAATTATGAGATTTGAGAAACAAGTTATTATTTAACTCATCTTCAGATTACAAGTTGTAACAGGCATTAAAGCTTATTTAGAAACTAAAACTAGAGAAACTGAGAATAAAATTCACTGTATTGACAACCCTAGGTGCATGGAATTTGGTAAGAGAACATTGAGAAAGCATCTTTTATGAAATGACAGCCCAGTTATAATACAAACCATCAAAATATCATGCACAGGGAACAGTAATAAAACAAAAGCAAAATCCATAATACAAGAAATTTACAAGAGGCCATTGAAGAGGCACAATAATTCCCAGTTATGTGAATATTGAAGTCGGCTAATCACTCTACAAATAAAAGATTCCTACAGAATGTTCTTTAATTCACAAGCAAAACGGATAGTTCGGTTTTGAAAAGCCATTCTTATCAATACAATGTTTAAAATCAAAAGGGGACGAGGAAGACTCAAGCATTTCAGTAGATAATCAATCAATTAGTTGGAAGTCAAGATTTTGAAAATAAAAAGAAGAAGCCTGACAGGAGTATAGCATCGAAGCATTACATGGCAACTTACACTCTCACAAAAGATTAGAAAAGTTACGTTTTGGCAACTCAAACATCATACATATACCATTTTGTAGCACATTTTAAAAGTGCATATCAAAGCACATTTTGTGTTTCAGCAGCAGACAACATGCTTCATCAATCATAATGATAATCAATGTTTATCACCTTCAAAAGAGATGGAAGGACAAGCTTCACTCCTTGAGCAGTAAGTTGAGACATCATTGCACGAGCAGCACATTCAGCTGCTTCCCGAACTGCAACAACTTGATCAGAGAACGAAACCAAAAGTAATGGTAACATCTGAATCACGTACCTGAACACATATTGTGAAACAATAAAAAACCACAATAAATATAAATTTAAAAAAAAAAAAATCAGCGATGAAACACTCAGCAGCTTACGGTTCAAAAATTCTGCCAAGTGTTTCACAAAGGCACTCAAATCCAAGCAAAGCTCCTTCACGAGATTTCGCAGAGTTCCTGCAGTTTAAATAAATTGACATAAAAATAACGATGCTCCATTCTCACATTTTGATGGTCCAAGGTGTTTAAAAATAAACTGACATAAAAACAATGGTATACTCCATTCTCACATTTTGATGGTCGAAGGTGTTTAAAAATAAATTGACATAACAATGGTATTGTCCATCCTCACATTTTTGGCATTTTAATATAATATGTAGTGATTTAAAAATAGAGATGTAACAGTAAACTCTCCAACCTTTCTGCTAGACTCTCTTGAAGTGTAACCACAATCTTATACTTTTTCAAGCAGGAAATGCCAAATCCCTTCACCAACCCAGCAAGTCCAAAGGCAGCCCCACGGCGCTCTCCATATTTTTCACTTTTCATCATTTGATCCATCAAACGATTAACAAGAGCAGCTGCATCATCCTGGTGGTTGTAGTATGAAATAACAAAAAAATTCACTTGCATAAATACAGAAAACATCAAAATGTACGACACCATTAACCTTAAGTGTTAAAAATGTAATTATGTTCTGGTCAGGCGTAGACAAGCTAGCATGACAGTAAAACCTTGAACTTTCAACTAGATGAATTACTCCCAAACAAACAAGTGTGTAGAAATCATTTTATTGCAGTGAAAACACAATCCCAAATATACTAGTAATAAAAAGCAACCTTATTAAATGATCTAAAAGATTTTTGATGCGCATGAAAAAGAGTTTAAGGAGTTGTCCAAAAGTAAAATCATAATTATTGATATAGGCCTTTTCCACATAAAAAGGGAATCTTTTGCTACAGTAGAAGTAAAAGTGATACTGATTATTCAATAATCAAAGTCATTTTGCTTTATAAAAATAGCATATCAAGAAGAAGAAAAAAAATGCTAACTTGTAATAGCATATCCTGGATTTCATCCAATTGTTTGGATTGTTGAATATCATTGAGAAATAGGAATCTGTGTTATCACTAAGAACAATTTATATTGACCTATTTCTTGTGTCAATATTCCATACTATCCATCTATTCAAAAAAAGTGGGGCAAGAAATCAAGAACAAACTCCTTCCAATATATCAGTCTAGTAATGCAGAAAGACATTAAACTCCTTCATATTGTCCTATGTTTCTTCAATGCCGAAAGATATTAAACTCCTTCCAATAGACAAGTCTAGTAATTTTATACAATACCAGAAGTAAAAGCATTAGATCTTAAACGTAAGAATGTTCTTGCATACTTGTTTAGATTGCATTAATGGAGATAAGCACGCAGAAACTGCCCGTTGAACTGCTTCAGAAGGAGTATTTAAAACATCCAACAACTTGTCCACAACAGCATGAACCTTAGGATCGTCCTGCTCAAAAAGGAATAAAAATAATAACAGATTTTATATTCAACTACCTATTCAAACTTAGAAACGAGAAACAAGCTTTAATACTAACCTTTGCCAAGTGCTTTGCCAGAGCTCCCGTGAAGATAACCACACCCTCACGAACCAAATCATATTTTTCTTCGTCTGGAGCCTAAGACATTGGGGGAGAGTTTATTAACCAAGCATCACATATAACTCCTCTTATACATGTTTTAAGTGACAAACTACTGCGAAAGGGATAACAATAGAATGAGTATCCAGCAGGTGAATCTCCAAAATAATAAGAGGAACTCACTGTTTTATTCAAGTAGTTCTCAAAGATGGGGAATAACAACGAGACATTATCTTTTCCGTTTTTATCAATGATCAATATACCAGCATTGATCATTCTGCCTCTAACATCAGCATTTGGATCAGCCTGCGAGGCAAATCAATCCCAAAAGTCAACCGCCGTTGGATACTGTCAAATAAATTTTCTTCCCAAAAAATGTTACCATGTACAAGACAACATTTCACTGGCAGAATCAATACAACACACACTATCATCAAAAGAGTAGATCAGGTTGCCACAACATATTCATTTATTTTTAATTTTAAGCAGATTCTTTTATTCCATCACATTAACCTCGGTTTTTCAGAGTATCAAACATTATCAAATTTTTAATTTGTTTTATTTCATTTTCAGACAAGGGATATTTTATTGCACTTAATGAACTTGAGTTGTATATGCACTTAAGCTTACAGTATTCAGACATTTTAGGCAGTAGTATCTTAATTCCTTAAGAATAATTAAATAATGTGGTAGGGCGAGCACATTGTTCACTGCTTGAATGCGTTGCATGATTGAAGTACAATTTCGTATGAGGTAAGGCAATATAAACAGACAGCCGGCCAGCATGACTGAGTCTGACTACAACACCTTCGTACGTCAGTGGATTTTATTATGCACTATTGCTAATTCTAATCCTATTACAAGTTAGCAACTTCCATGCATAATTAACAGATTCACTTCTCATTTATCCACTAATTGAATAGACACAAGGCCCATTTTCTCTCCACTGTTTTTAAGTGTTGCTATGCGTTTTGTACAACATATCAATTAGGTTTAGGCATTGTTTTCTTAATTTCATTTCCAACTTTCTCGGTATTCCCTGTGGCCTTCCATCAACTCCAATTTTTCCAATGCAGGTTAACTGGCACCAACCCAACACTAAAAAAATTTCTGCAAGCTTGAATCATAATACAGTGTTTAAGGACCAAAATTGTAAGCCATCTGCTCTGCTCCAACACAAATTTGGAATGCTACTATGAGAAATTTAGGTCATAATTCACAAAATGTTGAAACACATAAGTTAATCCCTGTAATACTGGCCAATACATTAGTGTGACCCTAAGTTTCCTTTCTTAATAGTTAGGGTAAGATTACTATCACACATATCATCTCAGATTGAAGTTTTAACACCCCATAAAAATTTCATTTTGATAGATAATTATAATCTTGAAAGTAAGAGTCAAAGCAACCAAACCGCCAAACCCATTTTTAGTTGTGTGCGAATCCCTAATTCACTGATATGCATTCAATGAACCTTAAATCAAAATGTGGTCCATCATCATTAATCCCAATACAATTCTTATAGATAAATGAACCTAGTAAGACAACACAATTGCACCAAACATGCACAATGTGCACCAAAAAATGAATGAAGACAACAAGTAATATCAAACATTAACTAGTTAACAAATGTATATTATTTCAACATAAAAAAAATTGATTTTCATCCTTACAAAGCTATATTAATACTAATCAAGATGTTGACTCCAAAAATGAGCAATTCAGCAGAAAAATAGGTATCAATTTCAGGATTATAAAGAAAATAAAATTATAAATGCCAGTAAAAGTTACCAGAGCCCTCGATATTAGAAATGTCATGACAACAGGCAAGTCTTTTGTCCTCAAAACATCAGCAGCAGAATGTAATGCTAAAGCTATTCCTTGCCTACCAAGCCAACCAGCATCAACATTGCCATCTCCAGCACCCATGTCACGAATATACAACGAAAATAAAGTGGAAAGAGACTCCTGAAAATTATCAGTAAATAATGAGAACAAATAAACAGCAATAAAGTGAAAATTATTAAACAAGCATACTTGTATAGAATCTGGATGTTCATCCAAGGCAGCAGCTAGTGCTTCTGCGGCAGCCACACGAACATTGTAGTTAACGTGAGATAGTGCTTTGTAAAGCCCTGAAAAATCAGTTCCAAAATCAAACCCATAATGATCCCATATGTCTTCTGCCACTTGCGCAACTGACTGAAATGTTGAAAAAAGTAAATTAGCTGTCATTCAAAATTAAGAAAGAGTTAAAAATTAAATAAAAATTTCACTAGTAGAAAACAATACAAAATTTCTAAGCAATATTGACGAAAGCTACTGTAGCAATACAAAGTAAACGAAAACCTTATTGTACTGCAACGAAAATAATTCATAACTCAGAACATAAGTAAAGCACAAAATGGGCCAGTATTTCAGTTCATGACTCAGAACATTCTGATTTGGCATAGAACGAAAAAGCATTCTTCATGTGCCGATTGAGAATTTTAATTTTCAAGTATTTAACCCAAATTATTTAGGACAACTAGATTGTTTGGCCACGGGAGAAATTAGCAAATATATTTATAAATGAACAAGTGAACTAGGAAGATTCATGGGCTTTGCACAGGTATTTTAAATTCAGGTCAAAATTTTTTAACAGTAAAAATATCCAAGGCATAACGAAGTAAAAAATATCACCGCTGTAAATAATGGTAAAAGCATGTCGTGTGTGAGAACAAAGAACAAGCAGACCTATCTTCATCATAAAGATTGCTGATTCTATTTTATAAGTAAATAAATCAATATTGTTAAACCTTTCTTGTGCAGCAATAACGCAATTCTAGAATATGGCGTTTTTCAACTCCACCATTGGCGATTTGTGAAAGGAAGACTGATATGGTGGTACCATAAGCCACAATGCCATGCAAATGTTTATATGGTGTAATTTTGGCTTTCTGCCATGCGTTATTCACAACTTTGGAATAAATTAAACAAAGACTTTTATTGAAGAAAAAAAATTGAAAATAAACTGTGAATAAAAACAAAACACCACGTATATTAACTTTATATAGTTTTTAAAAATTAAAATTTGAAATTCAGATTTGGATTGACTAATTTTACGCACATGAATTTAACAGGCACAAAAATACAATTTTATAATATTCTAAATGCGAATGGAAGCACAATTTATCCATGTATTACAAGAAAACAATAATCTAAAGTGAAATTGGATTTAAAATAAAAAGCAAAGAACACAGTTTATTTTCTATGTAAGGAGAAAATTAAAAGAGCAATCTTGAGCCATAAGTTCCCAGGGGAAAAAGTTCAAACCTTCTCAGGATCATGTAGCGCTATCCATATACTTGTCGCAACCTCAATGTTTTCAGGTAGAGATCGATTAGCAACTGCAGGAATACATTTTACAGCATTCAGGCAAGCCATTCTTACATGAACGTCTTTTGCATAAACTCCATAAAGTGCCTGTAAATTTAGAAATTGAGAGATAAAATAAGCACAGTACAGAAACACAACTGCACAATGCAAATAGAGTCAAGCATACGTACAGAAGCAACTTCAGCAGGTTGCAAACCAAGGCTCAACTCATTTAGTGCAGGTCCTATTGATGCTTGATAAGATGGAACAACACCAAGTACATGGTAAAGTACCTGCAGAAAAGAATATTGATCAGGCAATAGGTAAAAAAAATAAAAGAATACAAAACAAAGCATTAAATGTTGAGCAAAGTACCGATAACATTCGAATCCTAGGAAGAGGTAGATGTGGATCAAGGTGTAAGTAACATATACGAAGCACGTCATCATGAAATTTTGTTTTCTTTGAGCACAGAAGAATACGCTCCATTATCTGGAAAAAACTGGAGTTAGGAACATAGAAGCCTTGGTACACTGATTAAATTTCATTTCAAAGTATAATTGCTTACTGGGAATACAAAAGAAAAAGAATCCACAGGAAGTGCTCCTGATTTACAAGAAACAGATAGTCCTTCCAAAATTCGCTCAAAAAGGCCACGAAATGGCCTTTCATTGACTTCCTCTTCAGCAACTGATGGAACTAGATCCAACAGAAGATGAACTTCATCAGTCACAATTAAACGCAAAGCAGTAGAAATATCCAGGGCCCAATCACATAGAGGGGGAGCAGTGCATCTTGCTAGCTTCACCATGGTTTCAAAAGCCTCATTGCTTACAATAGGAGATCGCATTAATGGCTCAACAAACTTGACCTGACAAGATTTCAATCCAGAATCACAACCACATAATAATAGATTAATAAAAAATAAAGGGATATAAATTAATGGTCGGTTCAGAACAAGTATTGATATAGCTAGTTTTTGGTACAACAAAAAAATAACAGTCTTAGTACAAAAACTTTAATTTATTTAGTTTTGTTTTAACTCATGGCTGAGGTAATTGAGTATGACATTGGTTTTTAGTAACTCCCACATGTGTTTATTAAGATAAAATTAACGTTAGTATGGAATTAACCATGAAGGGAACCATTAAGGATTTTAAATTTACAAAGCAAAAAACAAAAAGTAAAAGGCCCCCTTCAAGGTTAATTGTATATCATTAACATTTCTTTTAATAAAAAAAATATAACAATTACTAAGGACCAAACTCGTGCTCAATTATAGCACAATCGTTATCGAAGTTCAAACAAATTTAACAGAATTTTTATACTAAGATTATTTCTTTTTTTCTTCTTGTCCAAAATTAATTAATAAACTGTACAATCTCAATAAATTACAAACTACAAGATTCCAGAAAAGACAAATTAAATTTAACTAAAAATGATGAGTGCATTATTAGAAATGGAGTGGGTCAAAATCAACCAAAAATACTAGCTCAAAAGGGGAGTATTGTACAAGTTTTATATGGCATACTTTGTCCATATTCCTAGATGATAAAGAATCATAACACACCACTCGCCTAGAACAAGAAATTTGAAATGTGAAGGTTATAGTAATGAATATATGTCGATAACCAACAATTTGAAGACATGATAGCCGAGGAAAGCAAAGTCAAGGAGGGAAGTTTCCTCAAATCATGAAAAAAGTACTATAGACATATTCCTAACAGATGGGCATCTTAACTAACAGTTTTAAATTCAGAGTGATTGCAGTTCATTCAAATGGCATCAAATATATTATAACAAAGATTAGCAGGCGCCAATACCATTGCAGGCAGCCTACTATGAGCAAAAACTGAGTTAGCGATTGCCATATCTCCGAGAGTTCTTAGCATGAGAGACAGATTTTTCTGTATTTCATCAACTCTATCTCGTACAGAAGCCTCCTCCTTAAGTAGCAATTCCCTTGCTTCTTCCTTTGCCGTTTTTCCTTTTTCTAAAGAAATCCCAACAACATTAAAGACACAGCCTGAGTAAACCTAAAATTTGAAAGCTACAAACTAAGAGAAATAGAAGTGCAACACTTGCCAGCCTTCTTTGCTGCCTTCCCAGTATCCTTTTTCCCAGCACCAGCAGCTTCTCTACTAGGTAGATCTCTCTTCATTGAATGGTTAGTACGGGTATGATCCTGATTAAAAGAACAGCAGAGTATAACTAACAAAATATCAGGAATGGAGCAAAGAAAAAGGAAGAAATTAAAATGTACCTCGTCATCTTCATCATCATACATGCGGAAGCGACCCTTTGCCTGTTTTGTGTTTTTTGCACTAACAGATTCAGCAACATAAACCCCTAGCTCAGTCGAAAGCATTCCTTCAGGTGTATGAAAGATCTGAAACCAGGTAAAAAAAATATCACACCATATTTGTCAAGTAAATAAAATTGAAAGAAGTAATCACAACTAATGGAAAACATAGCACAATAAATTACCTGAATGTCATTCTCAGAAAGTGTATCATGCGCAAACCGCTCAGGAATATTTAGCAAATACTGGTATTCACGGTGTGGTAAAGTTATCAGCAATAAGAGTTAAAATATACCAATATCAATCACATGCTCGAAAGATTACAGAATTCAGATCCAGCTGAACTAAATAAAAATAATAACATGTCTACCTTTTCAAACTCCATATATGTATCTCCAGGAATTATAGACATCAAGTTTGACAGTGACAATACTGCTGCCTGTTGTTCTAAAGGATTAGCACTCTTCAAACCAATTGGTCCCAGTAAGATCTGAAAAAAACAAGATATCATTTCTTAGTAAGTAGAACATAGTTAACCTTTTCCAGGAGATCTGTTATACATGACATCAAACAACTAGCAGAAAACTATACACATATAAGAACCAACACAAAGAGAGATGACAAAGAGCAAATTGAAGTTTCTCACAGCTTTTCAGTTAATTTACCAAAAGAAAACTATTACAATAGCGTACAGCCAATTTTTCTTGCCAATCAGTGTCTCTTCCGAAATAATAGGTGGCAAGTTTTAGATCATACTACATAAATTATACTAACTACACAAGAAAACTTCTAAAAAGTACTTAAATTAATTACATGTTCATAATGGATGAAAAAAGCTCCTATTGTTGATAATATGCGGCTAGAATAAATAGATTAAAAAAACCTATTAGAGAGCTTGGAACAGTGAATAAAAAACCTATTAGGGACTGAGAAGAGGAGAATAAAAGATATAAAACAGCAATGTTGTATGAGTTGTGCTGAAATAGGTAATATTGTTTTGCTGTACAGCTTATATAAAAGCTGTGTTTGGGTGTAGCGAGCTTTAAGATAAGGAAAATAGGCTCTAGCGTTCCACTTTTAGATAAACTTGTACTCACCTTTTAATATACAAATATATCAGCTGAGAATATACTCACTAACTTTTGGCAATCTCTAAATTCAAGTTAGGTTTTAGGTGAAAAACGTCACTCACCACTATCAGACAGCTGTCTGCCCATCACTGTCCTTTTTCCGACAACCACCTGGTCTTCCTCATCTTGGCGAGAGATGGTCCACCCAGTGTACATCGTCTCCATAAGTCGTCATCCTCGGTTGTCAACCACCACCTTTCTCTTGGCGAGTACAAGATCTGGGTCGTCTCAACCAGCTACAACCAATTCCCCAATCACCCAAGTTGAAACACCGTCATGCAAAATCATTGGGCACTCTAGCCAAGCACATGAAGACCACACACTACCCTCCAGCCACCAAAATCACGCACCCTTATACGACTCATTGTCGTTCTCCGCCCTATTCTAGACCTCAATTTTTTGTTTCAATGTACTTGGAGTGGTTAAGTACATCTGGCCACACGTTTTCTACCACGCATCTGTGTTTTGGTTTCCATTACAATGCCCTATCTTTGAGATGGCCTCCCCCAGTCCTGTTTTTTCATTTTCTGATATTCCTATTGCAACAGCAAAACTCAACTGGAAGAATTACTTATCTTAGTCCCCTTTAGTGCAGTTGTGATTCCTTGGTCAAGGATATCATGACCATTTAAAAGGAAAGATAGTGTTTTTTCCATTGAACATAAATCTCAGAGGCCAAAGATTGACTTCCAGCTATCTTCTGTTTTAGGGCAACCAATTGAGCCCGATGCCTTACAGATACTAGGATCTTTCAACATATGCTCTTCTTTTTCGAATGCTGAAGATATCTTTGCTAATGATACTCAGCATCTCTTTGAAGCAACACAAAGAGTAGTCTCCCTCAAATAGACCAACCAAAAAATGCTCACATGTAGCAAAAGCTTAGGTTGTTTTAGAAGGATTAAAAAGATTCCTCGCATGGTCCTGATTTTGAGGAGTTTAATTCAGATGTTGACCATAGTTCGATCAAATTCTAGGCTGTGATCAAATTTATTTCGTGTGACTACCTTACTGAAAGACGAAAATTTAGCTGAGGTTGTCGATACTTCAACAATGGTAGCACCTCGTGGAAGAGAGGGAGACTGCAGCAACTGAGAAGTACGTGGTGGTCAAAGTGGATGACCTCAATGAACATACTATAAGAGAATGGGTCATACCTGACAAAATTTCCACTAATTGCATGGCCTTCATAACTAGGAAGTTATGTGTCTAAAACAAACAAAAAAAAAAACAAATTCCAAGTTTTTTTAAGCTCAGTACCCACACTACTAGAGGTTTAAATTTGAAAAATCCAACATCCAAGCTCAATCTTCTTCAATTCCAAGTGTTTCAACACCATGCATATGATCCATGGATAATTGAGTCAGGTGCCTCTAGTCACATTTTTTATAAATGTTCTTCGTTCTCATTCATTTCTTCTCCGAAAATTCCTCACTTAGATACTGTAGCCAATGGATCCAAAGTTGCATATCAACGAATTGGGCTATCTCGATCTATATTTAAGTAATCAATTTGAAAAAGTCCTAAAACATTTTCTAACCCTTGAGATTAGTACAAGTGTGAAAAACACCTTTTGGAATTGTAGAACTGATTCAATGGCTTCAAGATCATAGATTCAGCTAGCCACATAATGGATCACCTATGTTTTTCTTCTTCATATCTTGAGCTATAATTTGTCCAAGTCATCTTGTTCGATAATCTTTCTTTTCTTTGGGTGTTCATAAATCTTGACTAGGGTGATCAAGAGTGTTAGTTATGATAGGTTTCACCTAGGAGATCTAGTTAGGTTGAACATCTTGTTCTTTTATGTTGTTTTCCATTTTATCTTGAGGGGTTCTACTAAAACATTTAAATTAGAAGATTAGTCCAATGAGGGTGATTAGGCAACTAAACATAGATCTCTCGTGAGAGTGAACCAACATAAATTCTTCTGTTTTTTCTTCTTTCATTATATCCTACAAGTTATATCTGAATTGAATATTAATTGCATGCTTTTGGAAAGTTAAAGAACATTAATATTGGCATTACTAGTAACTGAAATTTGTTTTTCTTTAAAGGATTTCTAGACTTTAAAAACAAAATCATCCATTTGCGAAAATCATTAAAAGTTCAATTCACTCCGTCTTCAACTCAATCTTCATTTCTAAGATTACCAAGAAGATATCATGTTGTTATGGTTTTACTACACTTAAAATACCAATTGGTCATCAGTTCAAGCATTTCTCCGACACAAAAATCAGATTTCTCTTTTCTGTTTCCTTCTACATCCCAATTAATGTAGCAACCATCACACAGAAGGGTGTGCAGACACCAGAAGGAATGCTGCAGACTGTGTGCAGAGGCCTCGAGAACATATTGGGATGACTGTTGGTGCTGCAATCATGGAGAACATGAAGACAGGAAGATAACCTACAAGTCACTGGTTTCCGATTCAACCACAGTTCAGTGCCAGGTTGATAGTGTATTCCTGTGATCAACAACTATGGGTCTGATTTCCCGTTTTACCATTTTGGACCAATCAGTTCGGTCCAATTCGATTTTAATAACATTGATCAGACCCAAAACTAGACTCAACAAATTGCCATATCTGTCGTGGTGCTTATGCAAATGCACAACCAAATGTAGCAGTTGTATGACTGATTTTACCAAAATATGAAAAATATATTGAAAAGGAAAATTAGATATATAATATAATCATCCCTTACAAATATGTAAATCACGCAGCAGCAGCTACACTACCAATATAAAGGAAAGCGCAAAAGATTTGTAGATTACCTTTACGAAATTCCCCACGTTAGCCGAAATAATATCAATGACAACAAAACCATGTGCTTGCAGACACTTGCAGAGCCTCTGGAAAATAAAATGAAACAGGTTAGCTAATCAATCGGAAAAAAAAAAAAAATCAAAGCACACATGTACAGTAAATAATGACTTTGTAACATGTATTGCTAAACTATGAGAAATGTATTTTCTATTTCAACAATGTGATGATATTATCTTTAGAATATCAAAGCATCTTAAATGATCTCTTAGGAGTTATTCTTATCTTATATTTTACCATTCGTTTCCATATTATTTAATTAGGACTTTTATAATTATGGGGATATCTTATTAGAACCATATTTATTAGCCTATGATTTGTAGGCATATCATAGATAGGAATAATTTCTTATAATTATTTGTATTTATCGTGATCAACTACTATAAAATAAACTCTATTCTGTAATCCATACACAGTTTCCAACATCTCTTGCATCTATTTTTCTCACTTTCAACATCGTATCAAAGTGGCATATACTCACAGACCTGTTTTTTTCATTATTTCACTATTTAGTCCGCAAAAACTAAAAAGGTAACTTTCCAGAGTTGTCACTTTTTTCATAGTGTCCTAATCTGGTATGCTACTGTTTCATAGTTGTGTTAGCTACCACTGAATTCTTCATCGACACACCTTATGCTAGCCACCCTTCAAATGCACTAACCCTACCAAAGTCCCAGATGCACTGGCCCAATCTATGGCCCAGATGCACTACATCCGTTTTATGTCCAAAATGCATTGGCGTCATCAATGTTGTATATGAATGGCCTGGTATATGTCATAGATGCAATGACTACGTCTGTCCCAAAAGAAATGGCCATATCTTTGTCGGAGATGCACCACCCCTATGTCCCCAATGCATTCGCCTCTCACATGCACAAGCCCCTTCTTTGTCCCAGAAAAAACTGGCACCATATTTGTCCCAGAAAAACTGCCTCAATTACGTCTTATGACACAGGCCTCATCTCTGTCCTCTATGCACCAATCTAGCCATCTTCACCCCTATGAGCACTAGCCTAGTCTATATCCCAGAAGTTGTTATCAAACTAAGTTTCAACTACGAAAAATTTAAGTATCCAATAATATTACTTTGAAGCTTCCAAATGTGATTTTACAATTGGCAGTGACAGACTAGCTTTCATTGGCACACTGAAGATCATTCAACTATTTGGCTAAGATATTTCTCTCATTGACTTCTCCCACATTCCTATGATGTTTTTCCAACAAATCTTTAAGTAGACCTCAAATTGTATGTTCTTTATTTTATTTTAGAGGAAGTGAGTTATTTTCTTGTAACAAACTAAAACTCACTAAGCTTCAGGATCCAGACATATCATTTTCCAACTAGATCCTGCTACTTCAGGATATAATAATCAATACACATTTCAATTTTATTGAAGCTCAAGTCGGATGCATTAGTTATTAACAGATCACATGTGCAAGTTACCAGGCTTCTAGACTGCCGAGTTTATATTAGTTGGTTTTCATTTGAAACTAAATAGTTAAGTGCAAATGATATAAGACAACACACAAGTACGTAAAAAACTACCTTCCACACTGCATCTCTTTTTGCACTACCAACTACACACGGGTGATGTGAGCAAAGTAATATTCTGACAAATGAATCTGGAGCATGTTTCAGAGCTGCTGGTGACATCATAAGCAGAGCCTTAACCAACACCTCAACAGATGGAACAAACGAAACTTGAGGGTCCAAAGAAATATCAGTATCACTGCAAATTCAAATATTAAGAGTTTAAAAACAGAGAGGCAAAGATTGAGATTGACAAGAGCAGAAATACAAGAGTATGTTTGAAATGTTGTACAACACTAGGAACATGTTTGATACCCTTTATAATAGTTAGTGAGAACTGACAAGTGGTATTAAAAAGAACACTTAATCACAAAAATTGAATTTCAAAATAGATTGTAAGCCTCTTGGGCAATAAGATCAGCAAGATAGGCACAAGCATTATTTACAAGATTGCAGAAGAAGTTACACAAACCGCATTAGGCACTGGTTTTTCCAGAAGCAAAACTAAAGGAACCAACAACTGTTACCAATCTTATAAAACGATATTATGGAGTCGTGTGAGTACTAATAATTTAGAAAAGCAGCAAAAATCCCAACGGGAATTTGAAGAGGAACTTTCCAGATAATATGACCTCTAGATAGGACAAACACTAAGCTTATTGTAGGTCCAAATCTACTAACAAAATATGCAACTATTAGTACAAAGAAGAGAAACCTTTCTGAAATAACCACATCTAAGTCCAGCTGACTTGTACAAATTTGATTGATAAATATGCATATCAGTGTACAATAAGCTATTTACCTTATTTTTAAGGCTAAATGTTTTTCTCCAATCAAAGAAAGGTACTTCGAAAATTCCAAGAATAGATCTTCAGATAACTGAGGAGCAGACGCGAAAATCTTCCTAGCAACGTTATATGACATTCTTCGAATATCCCACCTCGGATGGCATATAAAAAAGACCATTAACTGCATTAAGTTAACGATAAACACGTTAACTTAAAATACTAATATAGGAATCTGATAAAATGCAAAAATGTTTTACCTGTAACATCAATCTGACTGAGAAGTTGGATAATGTACTGCAGGATGAAGAAAATAAACCATAATAAAGCATACAACAATAAAGACGAAAACTATAGTCAACTTTTTAGCATTATAATGGAATTTACCGCTGTAAATGTTCCACAAGAACCACTTCAAGAAGATCAAGACATGCCATGCTATCCTCAATTGATAGCTTTGAAGCCTGCAGAGCATCTTTTCAGATATGTAGAATAAATCCGGTGCAATGCTATAAACAATTTATAGTTGAGTAATCACCATAGAAATTGGCACAACCGAAGGTTCATTTTGTGATATCAGAGCCCATATCTTTTCCTTTACCAATGCTTCCTCTAGGCAAGTAAAACACAGTCGAACAAATGAAAACTTTTGACAAAAAAAATTTAAAAAAAATAAAAACAAAAAAACACAGAACAACACTAGTACTTCAACTTTAAAAATATTAAGATTTCTACTAATACAAACCAGCTTTAATATCAACAGCAGCTATCTTCGCAACTAATAACAATGCGTACATGCCATCTAAACGTTGCACTGCCTTAGTATAGCCAGTTTTAACAAGTTGGACAAGAGCACCAAATAACGGTATCATCTGAAAAATATTTAGTTGAACCATGAGTGAATCAAGTTCATGCATAAGATAAATTGAGAAGCAATTATAACCAATCAAAGTAACATGTCACCTTTAAGATAGCATCTTCATTTTTGGAAATAGCATGTAGACCACGTAGAAAACCCTTTCTTAAGGTTTCCTTCTCTTTGAGGCCAGAAATAAAAAAGGAAATCAAACTCTCTTGAATGGCTTCTGTAGATTTGGCTGCCCAAGAAGCTATAGCTGACAAAATCACAACTTTAACCTCCTCATTTCCTGTTAATTAAGTGGAGCATGAGTAAACAATAAATAATAATATGATCCTTTCACTAGGGATTTGGCCATGTAAAAAAGATCTTTCAAATTAAAAGAGAACTCATAAGTTTTTTAAAATAATAAAGTAAGCTGTTAAAAAGACAACAAAATACAAAAAAAAACAGTTCTTTTTAAGTAAATATTACTTCCTCTATTACTATTTAAGCGACTTTCAAGGTTTTTGTTCAGGAACCAAGAAATATAATATCTTTTCCAGTTCCTCATAAAGTTATGAAGTTTCCTAATGACCCTTTATCATTTTTACTCCACAATAATTACAACTTAGTTGTTTTCTATTCACACTTCCATGATAAATGCATAAGTTCATTAAAATTTGGGTAAGAAGTACAGATATAACTGGCAAAAAATAATTAATGTTGAGCAGATATATAGGAAGGAATATTTTACGAAGTACCAACATTTAAAAAGGAACAAAGAGCGCATTTTGTTCATCAACAGTTAAAAATTGTTGCTCACAAAAGCTTGTATCATAAAGGCAATTTTTCCCAAAGTTTATCCAAACACACCCTAATACCAAAAAGTCCAGAGCCGGCTGACCATAAAGCATAAATAATGATCAGTGACAGTCACCACACTCGTTTGAAACTCATTGATTTACATTAAGAATAATGAAAATACCAATTGATACTCATTGGCATTTAACAACATTACAAATGACATGCAGCATAATCACACACCTTGGACAACTTTTAATCCTAATTTATGTGTAGGTAGGGTCTAATTAGAAATAGCATTTAAATTTGCAATGTCATGTGAGGCTAATTTCTAATGTTATAATTTGTTTGGGCCTCCTGGTGAATATTGAATGTGTCTTTGCGGTCATTCACCACAGAAAAGTTCTTGTGATGCACTTTAAAGGTTTTCAACGCCAAGCATTTGTAGCAGTAAGCACCTTTTGCAGATATTTAGTATATGTGTTTGGAGAGAAACACTTTGTAATTTCAAAAATGCCCCGTTGCTCAAAGATTTGTTACATGATAAGATCATTTTTTTTAATTTCCTAGGTGGTCAAACCACAGTTGCTTTAAGGGGACTTCCATTACTGATGTGGAAGAAATTAAACAGCTCTTCACATTTTTTATCCCCTATGGCTTATTATTTTAATTTCATTAGTCTGTATACTTTTACGAGGATATCTCTAATAATACTTTATTTTATCATTGAATAAAAAAGTATAACAGCAACTTAGTAAAGAAAAATATACAATAACAGATTCAGAATTCAAAGAATATTAGAACTTGTGTTTACCATCATCCTTGTAGTATGATATAAGAAAATCACATATTGTACGAGACAGACTGATGAGGTATTTTCCATCTGCTGCATTAGACAATTCTTGTATTGCATTTACCATGCCTACTCTCTGGTATGGAAAAGTGAGCCTTCCTTCTGATCCTGTTCAAATGAAATTTGTGTGGTCAATATATTACAAAAGCACCATTAACACTGTCAATCAAAAATCAAGATAAATCCCCACATCACCAAATGGTTTAACAGGTATCATAACAAACCAAATACACAAGCATAGGGCAATTTAATACCTTTAATAACAGCTTTGATAGCATTGAACATTGTGTCTAACGCATCTGGATTGCTAGATTTTTGGCTCAGACTCCTGACTATAGATAGTGCCCCATCCCTTCTCACTTCATCAGCATGCCGAACTTGTGCTAACACTACTGAAAGAATTTCAGTAGCATACTTACTCAGATCGAGGTTAACAGACTTCAAAAGAATGCCAACAGACTCCAACACAATCTCCGGGTTGCGTTTTAGCATTTTAACAGAAGATGGTACAACAATATTTTGAAAATCTTCATGTGACATTTGCAAATAAAGAGGACGAAATGCTTCAATTAGACTCTTTCTTGGCGTTTCTTTTGCACTCAGTATTGCACTAACATATATATCAAGAAAAGTTGGCTGTAAGGAGCAAAGAATACGTCAGACCCTACAAAGTTAAAATAAACCCAATGCACAATATAAACAAGAAAAATCACATTCACTCACTCACCTTGAATTCCCCAACTAAAGAGGGAGATCGAAATGAGAATTCCAGCAACAACATTAATAATTCAGGACAATCCTTGAAAGGAATTCGTCCATTTTTCAGCTCTTCCATGTAGGCTTTATAGATATTAAGTGACTGAAAAGCATAAACATATAAATTACAATATAATTTCTTGTATACATTGAAACTGCAAAGGAGGAAGTCAAAATTTTAAGTTGTGTTATATATAGTGAGTCGTACATCAATTTATACAATAATATTTTCTCACTGACAGTAGCGTCACTCGTCACTTCTCTATCTCCTCTCTTTCTCTCATTATTGTACAATTTTGTTGTAAAACTTACTGTACAAATACCATCTCTTAAACTCAAGCATAAAATTGAGGCCATTGTTATTATAAGTATCAAGAAAATAAAAGAAACGACAGTTGGGCTGAACCTGAGAAAACAAATGGAAAAATTTTTTCCTGCAAGCCCTTCCCTCACGAAACGACCTCTGCAAGACTAAACTAAGCAAAGAAGCTTGCGCCGCAGCCACTCTACACAAAGCATTCTTGGAAACCGCGGCGAACTTGCTCTTGCTCAGAAGTAAACACGACCAACTGAGAAGTCTATAGCATCCAACATGAGATTGAGACTTGGATTGTTTTTCCATATTCTGAACTAGAGCTCCTGCAAAAGTCTTCATGAACACCTCTCCCCCTAAAGCTCTCACAATCACTTCATCGACCGCTTTCCTCGATCTGAGATCATCGTAAATCGCAACCGTTCGGAATACTATATCGGTAAGTAGCGAAGCCAGCTCAGTTGACACTTCTACAAAATATACCAAACCGATTAGGTTGAACAACAAAACAAATCGCGCATTCAGACGTGCATGTCTGTTTCAGCAATCAAATAGTCAAAAAACAAAGCAGAATTCGCCATAAAACGATCGCCGTTTAGAGGAAATTGAAATGGTGAATTGAGTTTGTGGAGTGTGAAATGGAAATGGAAATGGCGCATTGGTGTGATGGTTTCGGTGCTGACCTGAAGTATAGGAGCTCAAGAACGCAGGGATTTCGCGACGGAATATCCGAATACGGTGGTTAGTTGAGGAAGTGGAAACCAATTCGGAGAGGGAAACGAGAGATTGCAAAGATTCCGCCATTGCAAAGATCCGAAGGAAATTGCAAGCTCGGAATCGGATAATCTAATGCAGCCACGCCTCAACTTCTACAAACACAGTGCGTTTCAGTTCCTCACTACCGAGACTGGCTAGGGTTTTGGGTACTGCTATGGCTTGAACCTCACCTGTTCGGTTCGGACTTTGGTCGACGAAAAACAAACAAGGACAACTTTTTTTTTTTTCTATTTTCTGTTCTCTTGCTTCTCTCTTCTTTATTTTTGGATCTGAACAACAACGGCCTTTTCTTCCTGCACCCCATTATTTCAACCTGCATCCCATACATTTAAATATTTCCAAGATACTCTCTTAGTTTTCGCATCTTTATTTTTAGTTCCTATAACGTTAACAATATTTTTATAGTTCTAAAATATATAATCTAAAATATAAATTTATACTCTGAAATGTAGAATTTAAAATATAAATTTTTATTTTAAATTATACAAATACAAATTTATATTTTGAATTTTACATTTTAAATTTTAAATTTATATTTCAAAATATATTGGTAATGGAATTCCAATACACTCCTTTACTTATATTTAGTAATAAATATGAAAATAAAGTTACCCTTTTAAAAACCTTACAGGTATACAATTAATGTAGAAGCACACCACAACTATGATGGAAATGTTGACTTTAAATAACAAATAAAGAGTGAACTAGAGTTTCTTTTTGGTATGTATTATCTTATCATATCACATTTTTTTTTTCATTTTTGTCACTCACTAACTTCCTTAATCAAATATATTAGTGTTGAGTTTTGTTGTTAAATTTGTGAGCTCAATCTCACTCAAATATTAACATATATTTTAAATGCATTATTCAATCAAAAGCTTATATAATGTAAATATTTAAAAGTTATATCAAAATGTTTTAATAGATATTTTTAACACTGTATATTAATTTTTATTTTGAAGTACTCATTAATCCAACCAGCTAACTATTAATCAGATTATTTTAATTTAGATTCAGGAGATAGATGATATAAATATAAATCCAACATAAATGAACCCAAACCATTGAAATTATGGTTCTAATGAAACATAACTAAATCCTACCAAACATAAATAATATTTAGTTTGATTTCTTCTAGATTTCATCTGAGTAATATTTATCAAATTATTCATTAAAACAATTTCATAAATTGTTTTAATTTCACTCCTTTAAAAACAAAATAAATACTAAATCACGTATTATAATTTTTCACAACAGTCAAAACTTATTTTTGTTGTATATTTGTAATCAAACACAAAAAGAATTTGGATACACCGTATTATGGGAAATGCCATAGTTTCAAATATTTTTGGTAATATCTCATATTTTAAAAGGAACTTTTACTTTTGCACTCCTCAAATTCACTCCACACTTTCATAATTTTTAAAATACTAAATTTACCCTTGTATCTTATACGTGGGACATCAATTGGATCTTCCATTTTATTTGTCGAAAAACTTTGTGCTTTGTACGTAGTTGAAGGTTGGTACGTGAAAACTTGAGAAAATTAGTCACCAATATGCTTGATGTAGTTGTTAATTTGTTTCAATAATTGAAAATTAGTGTTAATGTTTTTTTTTAATACAATCCGGAATAAACAAATTGCAAATGAACCTTACGGAAAGAACATTGTGTAAGTTTATGAATTTCATTTGTAAATGTCACAACGAATAGTTTATAAATAGTTGGTCTTTCTATCATGAAAAGAAAATAACCATGGGCATTTTGACCCATCAGAACTACTACTTAATGAGTCTTGTCAGTATCTTGAAACCTATGATTCAAATTTTTTTTTAACATCTTATTTTAGATTAATTTCGACATTTTACTAGTTTGGAAGTGGGTGAAGTTACATATATTCATATTTAAAAATGTGCAACTACATACTTTTCAGCCAAATGGATCGAAAAAAAATGTTTCAAAAGATAAATCATTGACCTTAAATATTATTTTTAGGAAAAAGGTCATATCTAAAATGATAAGTTTAATATATGAATTTCACTTGTTTTGTAAAACTTTTCATTATAAAATAGTGATATAGTATTAAATTTTAACACATTGAATCTTAGATAAAATATTGAGTCACAAATAAAAGAAAATTTGTATGTATCTCAGGGTAATAGAATCGAATATTATGAGTTCGATTTTCTAATATGGACATATCTGTTATTGGGTATAATCAAATAATAAATTTATAATTAGTAGAAAATCCCACAAATGTAAGGTTATTAACACTTGATATTTTTTTTTTATTAGAAATACACTAACTTAAGCGTTTGTAGGTCTTTTCCTAAACCAAATAACAATGACCAAAAAATCAAGAACAAACTAAGAGCATGAAAACCTAGAGTCGAGTAAGGGTGTGTTTGGATTGGAAAGTGGATTTGAGATGAAAGTGTATAAAAAATTTTGTTATTTGGATTAAGAGATTTGAGTGAAAAGTTTAAAAATGATGTAATAGGAGTGATAAATATTTTAATTTTTTAATTAAAAAATATTAGAATATGATATTTTTATTATAGTTTTATAAATTTATTATTAATATTTTTATTTTTTTATTTTTGTTAGAATTTGTAATTATTATTTTATAATTTTTTTGAATTTATTATTATTATATTATATAATATAATTATATTTATTTTATTATAATATAATATAAATATTAATAAGCTAATTGTTTAAAAAATATGAATGAATCTTTCCTCTCTCCCGTAAATCTCACCTATAATGGGAAGAAATAACAGTAAAAGTTTGTGTACGTTTTTTATTTTTTATTATTATTTTATTAGTTAAATAGGTAACTTTGCATGCAAATAGTAAATCGGTTCATTTCCGTCTGTTGACGCACGGATCCTAAAAAATCACGGGTATAGGAAACTAATTAGGAAAGATAAAGTCAATCCCACATCAATCTATCAGTATTAAGTTTTAAGGAACATGAGCATTTTTTATCTTTAAAAACTCTATAACTAAATAAAACAATCTAATCCAAATGTAAAATTTTAGAATATGTTTATATTTGAGTAAACGTTATAAGAAAAAACAGTAAAAAAAAATATATTAAAACCTTGTAACTTTGCTAAAATTGTCTTAGTATATTTTATTCTATTTTTTTTTCTTTTTCTTGTAATTCTAAATTTTTTTCTCATTTCTTTCTCCTCTAAATAAAATCGTTATATTCTCTCATAATTTATTTTTTTATTTCTTTTACTCTCTATTTATTTATTTCTTTTTTTATCTCTTTCTTTCTCTCTCTTTCTTTTTCTTTGTCTCTTTCTCTCTCTCTTTATTTTTTTCTCTTTTTCTCTTCTTATTTCTTTCTTTCTTTCATATTATTTCTTTCCCTCTTTGTCTCTTTTTCTCTTTCTTTATCTCTTACTCTCTTTCTTTTTTTCTATCTTTCTTTCTCTTTTTTTTTTCTCTCTCTCTCTCTTATTCTTTCTTTATTTCTTTCATTCTATTTCTCTATTTCTCTCTTTCTTTCTCTTTCTCTCTTTCTCTCTCTCTTTTTTTTCTCTTTCTCTTTTTCTTTCTTTTCTTCTTTCTTTCTTTATTTCATTCTCTCTATTTTTTTCTCTTTTTCTCTCTCTCTTTCTTTCTTTCTCTCTTTCTCTATTTCTTTATATATTTTTTTCTTTCTCTCTTTTTCTTTCTTTTTCTCTTGCTTTCTTTTATTTTTTTTCTTTCTCTCTTTTTCTTTCTTTCTCTTTCTTTCTTTCTTTCTCTCTTTCTGAATTTCTCTTTCTCTCACTCTCTCTTCTTTTTTTCTTTCTTTCTTTCTCTCTTCCTCTTTCTTTATTTCTTTCTCTCATTCTTTCTTTTTCTCTCTCTCTTTCTTTCATTTTCTTTCTCTTTTTTTTTCCCTCTCTGTCTCTTTCTTTCTTTCTCTCTCTCTTTCTCTCTTTTATTCTTTCTTTCTTTCTTTATTTCTCTTTTTCTTTATCTCTTTATCTATTTCTTTCGTTCTCTTTTTCTATCTCTCTCTCTTTCATTATCTTTTTCTTTCTTTCTCTCTCTGTCTTTCTCTCTTTGTTTCTTTCTTTCTCTTTTTTTTTTCTCTTTCTCTTTATCTTTCTCTTTTTCTTTCCTTCTTTATCTCTTTCTCTTTTTCTCTCTCTCTCTTTCATTATCTTTTTCTTTCTTTCTCTCTCTGTCTTTCTCTCTTTGTTTTTTTCTTTCTTTTTTTTTTTTTTTTTTTTTTTTTTTTTTTTTTTTTTTTTTTTTTTTTTTTTTTTTTTTTTTTTTTT